>Ga0073928_10003123_pt1 | contig 26705 bp, 22 predicted proteins | sample PaiPotPPA55metaG_FD_76969 | JGI IMG/M metagenome (GOLD analysis project Ga0073928, IMG submission 76969) | Iron sulfur acid spring bacterial and archeal communities from Banff, Canada, to study Microbial Dark Matter (Phase II) - Paint Pots PPA... ...
AACTCCCGCGCGGTCGAACTGGTCGGCTTGGATGGTTGTGAGCTCTCCGGCGTGGAGCGGAGCGACAACGGACGCCCGAGCGGCCGGATCTGGCGGCTGGATGGGTGGCTTGCCGAGCGGATCGGTAGCGTTGAGCTCGATTTCGCGGCTGTGAGCTCTATCGCGGCGCGGCGCGGAATCACCGGCTTCACCGACGCGACCCCGGGTTTGTCAGACCATGAACTCGATCAGTTGGCGGACGCGGTGCGCGCCGGCGCCATCCGTCAGCGGGTGCACTGCATGGCCCCGCCACTCGCGACCGACCCGCTTGTCTCGCTGTTCACGCTCGGTCCGACGAAGCTCTTACTGGACGACGACGCGCTCCCCGCCTTGGACGAATTCACGGCGCTGGTCCGGTCGGCCCACGCCGCCGGACGCACGGTCGCAGTGCACTGCGTCACGCGCCCCCAGCTGGTGCTCACTCAGGTGGCTCTCGATGAGGCGGGCGTCCGTCCCGGTGACCGGATCGAACACGGCGCCCTCATTCCCGCTGATTCATTGCCATGGCTGCGCGAGCGCGGCGTCGTCGTGGTCACCCAGCCGCACTTCGCGATCGAGCGCGGCGCGCAGTACGCTGACGAGGTACCGGCGGACGAAATGCCGGACCTCTGGCGGCTGCGGTCCCTCCGCGCGGCCGGAGTCCGGATCGCGGCGGGCACTGACGCACCCTTCGGCACTGCCGATCCCTGGTCAGTGGTACGCGCCGCCGCCGCTCCGCGCGAGTTACTGCAGGGTCCTGAGAGCATCCCGGCCTTCGAGGCCCTGCGGCTGTTCCTCGGCCAGTCCTGCGCGCCGGACGTGCCGCGGAGCATCGGGCCCGGCGAGGTCGCGGACCTGACACTGCTTCGGCCACCGCCCGCCGAAGTCCTCGGCGAGCTGGCGGCCGGGTTCGGCACCGACCTGGTGGCCGCCACTTTCGTGTCCGGAGAGCCGATCTTTCTGGCCGACTAAAGTACGGTTAAGCGGGGCGCCGCAGCCGTGCCACGGCCTCGGGCTCCTTCCGTTCCCAGACCAGCTCGCCCTCGTCGACCAGGTAGTCCGCGTGCGCCGCAGTCTCGGCCAGCGCCGCGATACGCATCCGCCCGATCTCGGACCACGGCCGCGCCCAAGACATGCGTTCGGCGAGCTCCCACACGGTGGGCCGACCGAGAGTGTCCACGACGGCGAGCAGTTCGGCGTTGCGCTGCGCGTGGTGCGCGTGCAGCTGACGAACGCGCGCGGCGAGCCCGGCGAATCGGTACTCGTGCGCGGGGAACGCTTCGTGGTCGTCATAGGCGGCCACCGCGTCGAGGGATTCGAGGAACCGTCGCAGCGGCTTGTCTCCCCGCTCCGGGTGCAGGCCGATATTGGGCGTCACCCGCGGCAGCACGTGGTCTCCCGTGAGCAGCAGTTGTGCGTCGGGCTCGCGCAGGCACAGGTGGCCGGGCGTGTGGCCGGGCGTCCAGATCGCTTGCAACCGCCGTCCGGGCAGCGGTACCGAATCGCCGTCCTCCAGCAGGACGTCGGGCTCGGCCATGTCGTTGAGGCCGGGCGCGCTCTCACCGAGCTGGGCGAGCAGTTCCTCGATCGCCTCGTCGGGAGCACCGTCGCTGCGCATCCGTCGGGTGACGCGCTCCAACCGGGCCATCCCCGGCTCCTGCTCGATCCGCTGAGGCAGGTTGTCCCGCTCCGCCGGATGCATCGCGACCCACCCGCCGGACTCGGCACGCAGCCGCCTGGAGAGCCCGTGGTGGTCGGGGTGGACGTGGGTAGCGACCACTCCGACCACGTCGCCGACCGCCGCGCCCGCGGCGGCCAGACCGGCCGTCAGCGCCTGCCAGCCCTCTTCGGTCTCCCAGCCCGGGTCGACCACGACGAGTCCGTGGTCGCCGGGTACCAGGTAGCTGAGCGTGTAGCGCAGCGGATTGTCCGGGATGGGCACCGGGACCGACCACAGTCCGCCGGCGAGCCGTTCCACCGGGGGGATCACGCGCCGCGCCCAGGCCGCGCGTTGCGCCGTGCCGAGCACGGTGATCGTCGTCGCGGAGCCGTCGGCCTCCGGAGAGTTCGTCATGATCCACCCAAGCCCTTCAGTGCGAGACGATCGGGGAGCCCCGTGCGGACCACGGGGCTCCCCGATCAGACGGTAGTACGTGCGATTCAGAGTTCTTCGCTCACCCGGCCGGCGCTGGAGGGCTCACGTCCGTGCTTCATCACCAGGGCGACGATGAGTCCCAGCGCTCCGGCGATGACGATCACCCAGGCCACGCCGACGAAGGCCTGCCAGGTGCCGAGCGAGTCGAGCTTGCTGAGGTTGACGGTGCTCACCGTCTTGCCGCCGCTCTGCACCGTCAGGATCAATGGGTTGGCGTAAATGAAGGCGGTCACCACGGCGCTGCCCACGGCCGCGGCCAGAGAGCCGAACACGGCGAGCATTCCGGCGCTGATGCCCTGTTGGCGGGGTGGTACGGCGTCGATGAGAAGGTTCGGCGAGCACGCGTACATCACGCCGAAGCCGATGCCGAACAGGCTCGAAGTGAGGGCGAAGAACCAGATCCCGTGCTGGGACGTGGTCAGCAGCGATATCCCGGCCAGCAGCAGCGCGAGATAGCCGACGATGGCCGGCTTACGCGGCCCGCGCTTGGCTCCCCACCAGCCTGCCCCCGGCCCCGTGATCATGCTGAATCCGCCCTGGAACAGCGAGCCGTGCAGGGCCACGCCGATCAGGCTCACACCGGCCGCGAAGCGCAGACCGTCGTTGAGGCTGATGTGCAGGAACGCAATGGTCTGCGCCAGCGTCAGATGGGTCTGCGCCGCCGCGCCCTTCTGGGCGGCGAGGACCAGTGCGTTCGCGGGCGGCGTCTCCAGCATGAGCGGTATCGCATAGGCGATGGCGCCGACCGCGAGCGAACCGAAGAAGTAGAGCGCGATGGTCATCAGGACCTTGGGATTGAGCAGCACCGGTAGGTCGATGATCGGTTCCGCGACGCGCCTTTCCCAGGGCAGGAACAGGGCGATCAGCACCACTCCGGCGCCGAGGTACGGGAGCGAGCCGGGCGAGGTCCAGCCCCAGGTGGGGCCGTTGCTCAGGTACACCAGGCACAGTGCCACGCCGCCGCTCAGGATGAGCGCGCCCAAGACGTCGAGTCGCTGTTTGACGCGGTACTTCGTCTCGGGGACGAGCAGCGCCACCAGGACCAGCGTGAGCGCGCCGTAGATGAGCAGGAACCAGAAGATCGACCGCCAGCTGTTGTGGTCGGTCAGGTAGCCGCTCAGCAGCGGGGCCGCGATGGCCGAGAGGCCGAAGCCGGTGACGATCACGCCCAGTGACATCGGGATGTAGCGGCGGGGGAGCAGGTCGCGGAACAGGCCGTAGGACACCGCGACGTTGCCGAGCGACAGGGCCTGGAAGGCCCGGCCGACCAGGAACAGCGCCCAGTCGTGGCCGATGACGCAGAGCACGGAGCCGACGACGAACAGCGCGCCGCTGATCAGGAGCAGGCGTTTCTTGCCCCACAGGTCGGAGGCCTTGCCGGCCAGGGGGGTGGCGACGCCGCCCACCAGGCCGAAGATCGTGGTCATCCAGCCGATGTTCGCGCCGACTCCTGGGAAGCTCGGTGCGATCAGGATCGCGGCTGGGCTGACCATCGAGTACTGGAGCGTGGAGCACTCGCACAGCAGCGTGACCACGATGATGATCGTCCAGGTCTTCGCCTTCTGTGTCTCTGCGAGTCTTCCGGTCTCTATTTCCACCCTGGGGGCGTCGAGGACCATCCGTGTTCCCTTTCACTCGTCGTTGAGCAGGTGGTCACAGCGGAGCACATATTGTATATAGTATCAAGTCTCTATTCAGTATCGCCGAGGCCCCGCTCGAATCCCGGCGGCACCAATACGTGTTCCGGACGCAGCTCGTGCACGCTGCCGAGCCCGAGCGCGAGCAGGGTGGAGTCGATCCCGTTCCGCAGCACGTCGAGTACGTTCTCCACGCCGGCCTGGCCGTTCGCCGCAAGGCCCCAGAGGCAGGCGCGCCCGATCATGACCGCGCGGGCGCCGAGGGCCAGGGCGCTCACGACGTCGCTGCCGCGCCGGATGCCGCCGTCGAGCAGCACTTCGATCTGGTCGCCGACCGCGGCCGCGACGGCCGGCAGCGCGCGGATGGTCGCGGGGGTGCCGTCGAGGTTGTTGCCGCCATGGTTGGACACCGAGATGGCGCTGACTCCGGCGTCCACCGCGCGTCGGGCCTCGTCGGCGCGCAGGATCCCCTTCAGCAGGAACGGACCCTCCCACTGGCTGCGCAGCCAGGCCACGTCGTCCCACGTCGGCGGCGGCGTCTGCATCCACCGGCCGTACGCCGCGAAGAAGCCGGGCGCGTCCTGCCCGGGTTCCGCCATATTGGGCACGCTGAGCTCGGGAAGTCGGCGGGTGCGGGCGTAGTCGAGCAGCCAGCGCGGGCGGCGGATGCCCTCCGGGGCGAACCTGAGCAGTTCCCGCGCGCCGAGCTGGGCGGGGATGTGCGGGCTGCCCCAGTCGCGGCTGTGCGAGAAGGACCAGTCGAGGGTGAGGATCAGCCCGGCGGCTCCGGCGGCGCGGGCGCGCTCGACCCGCCGCAGGATGTCCTCGCGCGTGCCGATCCAGTAGATCTGGAAGAAGGTGTCGGGATTCTCGGCGACGACCTCCTCGACCGGCTTGCTGCCGAAGGAGCTCAGGCCCAGCGCCGTTCCCCGCGCGGCCGCCGCCCGCGCGACGGCGACCTCCCCGTCCGGGTGCACCGCCTGAACGCCGGTCGGCGAGATGATGACCGGCAGTGCGATGGTCCGGCCGAGCACGGTCGTGGCCAGCTCGCGTTTCTCCGGCAGGCTCGCGGTCCGCGGCGCGAACCGCAGCTCGCCGAAGGCTTCGACGTTGTCCTGGAGTGTCACGCCGCGCTCGGACCCGGCGTGCAGCGCGGAGAACACCGAGGGCGGCAGCCGTCTGCGGGCGCGTCGCTGGGCTTCGGCGACGGATTCGAACCATGCGTTGCTCATCGAAAGACCTCGTGTCTCGAGCAGGTGGGGGCGGTCATAGGGCGAGCCCGCCGTCCACGGGAATGACCGCGCCGGTCATCGCGCTGCTGTCCGGTCCGGCCAGGAACGCCAGTACGGCGGCGATCTCCGCGGGTCGCAGCAGCCTGCGTTCCGGCTGCTGCGCGGCGAACTCGTCGGCCCCGGACAGGCCGTAGAGGCGCGCGCTCTCGGCGAGGATTCCGGTGTCGGTCGAGCCGGGACTGACCGCGTTCGCGGTGACGCCGGTGCCGCCGAGCTCGGCGCCCAGCGCCCGGATCAGTCCGGCGACTCCCGCCTTGGCCGCGCAATACGCGGCCAGCATCGGCAGGCCGCGGGTGGCCGCGGCCGAGGCGACCGCGAGGAACCGTCCGGAGCGCGGCTCCGGACGCTCAAGCAGAGCCGGGATCGCCACCCTGGCAAGGTTGATGACCCCGCCGAGGTCGACGTCGAGCACGGCGCGTTCCTGCTCTTCCGGCACCTCCCAGAGCGGTGCGCCGCCCGCGATGACTCCGGCGGCGGCGACCGCGGCGTCCAGCCCGCCCCACCGATCCCGCGCCTCGGCGACCGCGGCGCGAAGCCCGTCGAGGTCTCGGACGTCGACGACGGCCTGCCGGACCCGATCCGGCTCCCCGGCATACGAAGCGGCCCGCGCCACGACATCGTCGAGCTCCGACTTGGTGCCCAGCGGGTAAGGCAGAGCCGGATCATCAGCAGCCTGATCCAAGGCGAGCACTGCCCAGCCGCGTTGCGCCAGCGCGAGGACCGTCGCCGCGCCGATGCCGCGTGCCGCGCCGGTCACCACGGCCACTCGCCCGGCCCGGCCGCTCATCGCCGTGCCCCGGCGTATCGGCCCACCCATGCCTCGACGTACCTGACGAGTGCGTCGCCCAGATCATTGAGCAGTTGGGCGCCGGCGACTGCGGTCGCCTTGGTGGGATCGCCCAGCACACCCGACGGGCTCACCGCTCGCACACCTTTGGCGCGCAGTTGCGGCATGATCTCGGCCAGCGGTCGGCTCTCACCCGGTGCGCTCAGCTCCACGCGCACGACAGTGGGGCGCAACACCATGAGCATCGCCGTCTCCTCCCGGCCCGCGTGCGCGTCACCGTTCTCCCAGTCGGGCTGGAAGAGCGCGACGTCCCTGGATTCGGCTCGCAGCCTGGCGACCGCGCGGCCGAGCGGTTCGGCGTTGCCTCCGTGCCCGGACACGAACAAGATCCGCGAGAACGTCTCGGCGGCAGACCGGCCCAGCTCCAGCGCGAGTTGCTCGGTCGCCTCCTGTCCGATCGAGAGGGTGCCCGCGAAGCCCGCGTGCTCTCCGCTGGAGCCGTACGGCACCGGCGGCGCGATCAGCACATCCGGCAGTTCGGCGGCCAGGCGTTCGCACAGCGCGATGGCGATGTCGGCGTCTGTGGACAGCGGCAGATGCGGGCCGTGCTGTTCGGTCGAGCCCATCGGCACGGCCAGCAGGGCGCCGCCGTCCGCTCGTTCGGCGACCTCGGGCCAGGTCAGCTCCGCCAGCCACATCTCAACGCACCGCCGTGGCGAATCCGGCCAGCGGACTCTCGTCGCACGCGCGCTCCGGCGGTCGGCGTCCGATCGTGACCGGCACCCGTCCGCTCGCGGCGCGCCCGTGCGAGTGGTCCGGCATCGACCTCGGCGCCGTGCCCGGTGTGACTGCGGCGAGCGCCGTCTCGCCGTGCCCGCGTACGCATTCCGGGTCGGGGCCGTCCAGCGGCAAGCCGGTGAAGAACTTCGCCGCCATGCAGCCGCCTCGACACGAGTCATAGGCCGAACACGCGGAGCACGCGCCACCGGTCTGCGGGCGGCGCAGATCGGCGAAGAGCTCTGATTCCCGCCACACCGTGGTGAAGCCGCCGTCGCCGCGCACGTTCCCGGCCCGGAAGGCATCGTGGATCGCGAACGGGCACGCGTAGACGTCGCCGATCGGATCGACCAGGCACACCACGCGGCCCGCCCCGCAGAGGTTCAACCCCGGCGGTGCCTGTCCGTACCCTGCCAAGTGGAAGAACGAGTCGCCGGTCAGCACCCGCTCACCGTGATCGAGCAGCCAGTCGTACAGCACGCGCTGCTGGTCCGCGGTGGGATGCAGCTCATCCCACACGTCAGCGCCGCGGCCCGAGGGCCGCAGCCGGGTCAGACGGAGCTGCGCGCCGAACCGTTCGGCGATCTCTTCGAAGGCATCGAGCTGCCCGACATTCTGACGGGTCACCACCACGGACAGCTTGAACCCGGCAAAGGCCGCCGCGGCGAGGTTCTCCATGGCTCGCATCGCGGTCCGATACGAACCCGCGCCGCGCACCGCGTCGTTGACGCTCTCGGTGGCGCCGTCCAGGGAGATCTGCACGTCCACGTAGTCGCTGCCGGCCAGCCGCGCCGCCGCCTCCGGGGTGATGCGCACGCCGTTGGTGGAGAACTTCACTCCGACGTGGTGCTCGGTAGCGTAGTCGACCAGCTCCCAGAAGTCCGAGCGCACTGTGGGTTCGCCGCCGCCGATGTTCACATAGAACACCTGCATCCGTTCGAACTCGTCGATCAAGGCCTTGCATTCCTCGGTGCTGAGCTCACGCGGATCGCGTCGGCCGGAGGACGACAGGCAGTGCACGCACGAGAGGTTGCAGGCGTAGGTGAGCTCCCATGTCAGGCAGATCGGTGCCTCGAGGCCGTACTGGAACTCTTCAATCAGTGGTGCCATCTGCTCGCTCCTCGGGCCGGATCGTGCCGGACGCGGCCAACGCGGCCAGCGCCCGCCGGTAGCGGGGTAGTTCGGCCGCCGATATTCCGGCCGCGGCGCACGCGGCCCGAGCGGACGGCTGCTCCGCGAGCGCGAGGACCGCGGCCGTGAGCCTCGGGTCGGTCAGGAAGGAGAGCTTGCGCGTGCCGAAGTGGTAGAGCAGCGCGCCGAACCGTTCCGGACGCAGCGAGACCCGCTCGTCGAGCCGCCACGCCTCGTCGAGTCCGAACTCCCGCGCCGGCCGGAGGTCCGGCGCGGCCTCAGTAGACACCGCACATGCCGTCGATGGAGATCTCCTCGACCAGCAGGTCCTCGAGCACGACGTCCTCGATCACCACGTCCGCCTCGTCCGAGCCGGTGTCCTGTTCGGTCCGCTCCGCCACGTCCGTCTCGTCAGCCATCTTCGCCCCTAGGCAGGATCGTCCTGGTCATCACGACATAGTGACAACTATGCTGGAGGTTAACGCCGCCTGTCGGCCGAATCAAGAGGCTGGATACAAGAGAAGATATACTTTATAATCTGTACAGGCGTGCCGATCTCGGCGCCGCCGGAAGGAGCCGGGATGCGCACCAGCCTGTGGGCCCTCGTCGAGGAGCGGGCCGCGGCCAGCCCCGACGGCGAGATGATGGTGGACGAGCGCGGTCGGCGGTTGACCTTCGGGCAGTACCGCGCCGCCGCGCTGAGGGCCGCGGCCGGACTCGCCGATCTGGGTGTCGCCGACGGCACGCCCGTGACCTGGCAGCTGCCCACCTGGATCGAGTCGGTCGTGCTCGTCGGCGCGCTCAGCCGCCTCGGCGCGGTGCAGAACCCCGTGCTCCCGAGCTACCGGGAGCACGAGCTGGCGTTCGTGACGCGGCAGACCGGAGCGCGCCTGCTCATCGTGCCGCCGACCTGGCACGGCTTCGACTATCCGGCACTCGCCGACGTGGTGGCCGCCGGCCAGCCCGGATTGCGCGTGCTGGTGGTCGACGGCGCCTTGCCCGCGGGCGATCCCGCGCGTTTGCCGCTGATCCAGAGCAAGGGCGGCGTGCGCTGGCACTTCTACACCTCCGGCACCACCGCCGAGCCCAAGGGCGCCCGGCACACCGACGCCGGGGTGCTGGCCGCAGGCGTCGGCATGGCCGGTCGCCTCGAAGCCATCGCCGCGGACCGGGCGGCCGTGGTGTTCCCCTTCGCTCACATCGGCGGCTGCACCACCTGGCTCACCGCCTGCCTGGCCACCGGGTTGGCCATGATCCTCACCGAGGCATTCGACCCGGTCGCCACCGTCGAGCAGCTCGGCCGCGAGGGCGTGACCCTCGCGGGCGCGGGCACCGTCTTCCAGCTCGCGTATCTGGCCGCGCAGCGCCGTACCCCGGACAAGCCGATCTTTCCCGCGATCCGCTGCGCGCTGGCGGGCGCATCTCCGAAGCCTCCCACTCTCCATGCTGATGTCAAGGCCGAGATCGGGGGCGCGGGTGTGGCGTCCGGGTACGGCCTCACCGAGGCGCCCATCCTCACCATGGGCAGTCCGCACGACCCGGACGTGGTCCTCGCCCGCTGCGAGGGACGGCCTCTCGACGGCGTCCGGCTGCGCGTGCTGCGTGCCGACGGCGGCGAGGCGGCCCTAGGTCAGGAGGGCGAGATACGGGCAAAAGGGCCTCAGGTGATGCTCGGCTACCTTGACCCAGCACTGGACGCCGAGGCCTTCGACGAGGACGGCTGGCTGCGCACCGGCGACCTCGGCCGGCTCGACGAGAGCGGCAACTTGACCGTCACCGGGCGCATCAAGGACGTCATTATCCGCAAAGGCGAGACCATCAGCGCTCGCGAGGTCGAGGACTTACTCGCCGAGCATCCCGATGTGGCCGAGGTCAGCGTCGTCGGGCTCCCCGACCCGGAAGCCGGAGAGCGCGTGTGCGCCGTGATCGTGCCCGTTCCGAATACGGCGCCCACCCTGCAGATCCTGGTCGACTTCCTGCGAGCTCGCGGCCTGATGCCGCAGAAGCTGCCCGAGTTGATGGAGATCGTCGCCGTGCTGCCGCGCAATGCGGCCGGAAAAGTCCTCAAGAACGCCCTGCGCGATCGACTTACCGAAAGGGTCCGCTGATGGGGCTGATGGGGCTGATGGGGGATGTACCCGGTGTGTCCCGCGCGGCGCTCGCCGTGTTCCTCTCCGACGCAGTCGACGCGGCCAGTGCGCAGGCGCCGCCCGCCGAGGCGATGCGAGTCTCGCTGCTCTCCGGGGGCCGCTCCAACCTGACCTATCGCGTCGACTGGGGCCCGCATCGCTGGGTTCTGCGTCGTCCGCCGTTGGGGCATGTGCTGCGGACCGCGCACGACATGAAGCGTGAAGCTCGCGTACTCACCGCGCTCGCTCCCACCGCCGTGCCAGTGCCTGCGGTCGTGGCGATCTGCGAAGACGAGACGGTCATCGGCGCTACCTTCTACGTCATGGAGGCGGTCGAAGGCCTAGTCCTTCGCACCGATGAAGACCTCGCGCGGCTCGACGCCCACGCGGCGAAGGAGCTCGCGTACGCCTTCGTCGACACCCTCGCCGACCTGCACAACGTCGACCCCGCCGAAGTGGGCCTCGCCGACTTCGGCCGTCCAGAGGGCTACCTCGAACGCCAACTGGCCCGCTGGTCCGTCCAACTCGCCGATTCCACTTGCCGCACGGTCGAGGGCTTCGACGAACTGGCGCGCCTATTGGCGAAGCGGCGGCCCGCGTCGCAGGGTCATGCGCTCGTGCACGGGGACTACCGGCTGGACAACGTCATCGTCGACCCTGCCGAGCCGGGACGCGTGCGGGCGGTCCTGGACTGGGAGATGGCCACACTCGGAGACCCACTCGCGGACGTCGGCCTGTTCCACCTCTACTGGATCGGCTGGGCGGGCATCGACAACCCCATCGCCGGCACGCCGGGCCTGCTGCCGGCCTTCCCCGACTGGTCCGAACTCGCCGAGCGCTACGCGCACCGAAGCAACCTGAAACTCGACGATCTCGACTGGTACATGGCCTTCGCCGCGTACAAACTCGCCGTCATCCTCGAGGGCATCCACTACCGGCACCGCAGCGGCATGACTGTCGGCGAGGGCTTCGAGCAGATCGGCGCCATGGTCCCGCAACTCGTCGAACGCGGCCTCACCCACCTCCGCAGCTGACGCCCTGATACGAACGGACCCGCCAGATGGACTTTTCCTTCGACGAGCGCACCAAGGAGCTGCGGGAGAGCCTCGGCGCGTTCGTACGCACCTGCGTCATACCGGCCGAGCCGCACTTCGCGGAGCCGACTCCCACTGACGGTTCGACCGGCTGGGGGCGTCCCGCGGTGATGGCCGAGCTGCAGCGCGAGGCGCGAGCCCGCGGATTCTGGAACTTCTTCATGCCACGTCATTCTCCGCACGGCGCGGGGCTGTCGACTCTCCAGTACGCCCCCCTTGCCGAAATCACCGGCTGGAGCCCGTGGATCGCACCCGAGGCGCTCAATTGCGCTGCCCCGGACACCGGCAACATGGAACTGCTGGAAATGTTCGCCACCGACGAGCAGAAGAAGCAGTGGCTTGAACCGCTGCTGGAGGCGAGCATCCGCTCCGCGTACTGCATGACAGAACCCGCAGTTGCCTCCTCCGACGCGTCGAACATCCAATTGCGTGCCACGCGAGAGGGCGACTACTACGTTCTCGACGGCCGCAAGTGGTGGGCCACCGGCGCCATGGCCCCGGAATGCGAGCTACTCGTCGTGCTCGCCGTCACCGACCCGGACGCCGAGCCGCGGCGGCGCCAGAGCATCCTGCTCGTCCCTAAAAACACACCCGGCGTCGGCGTCGTACGCGGCCTATCGGTCTTCGGCTTCACCGATGCGGCCCACGGCGGCCATGCCGAGGTGCGCTTCGACGGCGCCCGCGTCCCCGTCGGCAACCTGCTGGGAGCCGAAGGCGAAGGTGGGCGCCTCGCTCAGGCCCGCCTCGGCCCCGGACGCATCCACCATTGCATGCGCTTGGTGGGTATGGCCGAGCGGGCCGTAGAGCTGATGTGCGCCCGCGCCGAGGAACGCAGCGCCTTCGGGCGCCAGCTCGCGGACCACGGCGAAGTGCTGGCCTGGATCGCCGAAGCCCGGCTCCGGATCGACCAACTCCGCCTGATGGTGCTTCAGGCCGCCTGGCTGATCGACGAAGTCGGCGCGCGCGAGGCCCGCATCGAGATCTCCGCCATCAAGGTGGCCGCCCCGCAGACCGCCGAATGGGTGATCGACCGAGCTATCCAAGTACACGGCGCGGCGGGTATGGCACAGGACCTGCCGCTGGCGATGCTCTGGGCCCAGGCGCGCGGGCTGCGATTCGCCGACGGCCCGGACGAGGTGCATCGCATGGTTCTCGGTCGACGCGAGCTCGACAGACAACGTCGAAAGCGGACTGCAGGCGATGCCCGATGACGACGTGCTCGATCACTTCGCTGATCCGAAAACCAAGACGGAAGGCGTGTCGATATGAATGCTCGGCCACCGAGGACTGCCATCGTGACCGGCGCGGGCCGGGGGATCGGAGCGGCGATCGCGAAGCGGCTGGCCGCCGACGGCCTGGCCGTCGGGTTGCTCGACCTCGACGAGGCCGGGGCCAAGGCGACCGCTGAGGCCGTCGCCGCAGCCGGGGGACGGACCCTCGCGGTGACGGCGAACGTGGCCGACCCGGAAGCGGTGCGCATCGCGGTGGACAGCGTGGCCGACGTGCTCGGGCCGCCGACGGTGCTCGTCAACAATGCCGGAGTGACCAGAGACAACCTGCTGTTCCGGATGACCGAGGAGGACTGGGACACCGTCATGGCCGTGCACCTGCGCGGCGCCTTCGTGCTGTCCAGAGCGGTCCAGCGGTACATGGTCGATGCCGGGTTCGGCCGGATCGTGAGCCTCTCGTCCACCTCGGCCCTGGGCAATCGCGGGCAGGTGAACTACGCGGCCGCCAAGGCCGGCATCCAGGGATTCACCAAGACCCTGGCCATCGAGCTCGGCAAGTTCGGGATCACCGCGAACGCGATCGCGCCGGGCTTCATCGACACGGAGATGACCCGGGCCACTGCCGAGCGGCTCGGCGTCTCGTTCGAGCAGTTCAGCGCCGACCTGGTCGCGGAGATCCCGGTCGGCCGGGCGGGTCGGCCCTCAGACATCGCGCATCTGGCCTCTTTCCTGGCCAGCGAGGGTGCCGGCTTCATCTCCGGACAGGTGATCTACGCTTCCGGCGGACCGAAAGCCTGACGCCTCGTCCGGCTGCCCGTAACGGATGCTCTCGGGGCCGGTCCACGGCGAAAGACGCCGCCGTGGACCGGCCCCGAGAACTTGCCGCACGCTATGCGGTGCCGCTGAGCAGGCGTCAGCCGCCCGTAGGCGTCCAGTTGCCGTTCTGCTCCAGGAAGGTGGAGCCGGTGACGATCGAGCCGTCGAAGGTGCCGATGACCGATCCGGTGGCCTCGGTGTGGGCCTCAGGACTCGGGAGCTCCTGTCCCGCTGGGCCGGTCTTGGCCACGATCAGATCCGCGGACAGCGAGGGGATGGTGATGTTCCATGTGGTGGGATACGTGTTGCCGCTGCTCGGACTGGTCCACGGACTGCCGGCGCCAGCGGCCACCGGGGTCACCGACACCACCTTGTAGGAGCCGTCCGGGCTCAGCACGGTGGCCCAGGAGTTCTGGGACGTGCTGTCCAGGATGTCCCAGATCGCGACCTGGTCGCCGTTGGAGAGGTTCATGCCGAACCACGTCCACTGCATGCTCGGGTCGCCGAGCGGCTGCGGGCCCCACTGCCGGTCCACCCAGGTCGTGCCGGAGACCGTGTACGTGCTTCCCTCGGCGGTCAGGGTGCCGGTGGTGGTGGCGTTCGGGAAGGCGTACTCGTAGTCCGTGTCGCTGAGCAGCCGGGTCGCGCCGACGGACGTGTAGTCCAGGGCCGGGCCCTTGGGGGTGTACTGGGCGTTGAACGAACCTACCGGAGTGCTGGCCGTCCCGTTGATCTGCTGCGCGTTCCCGTTCATGGTCACGCTGCCCGCCGTCAGGGCGAGTCCCGTGGTGCTCCAGGAGAACTCACCCGCCGGGACGGCGGTCTCGTAGCTCTTGTACCAGCCGGTGGTCTCGTCGGAGATGGAGAACAGCACTTCCTGCACGCCCGCGTTGGGCAGGGAGGCCACGTCCACGAGGACCGCGAACTTGTGGCCGCCGCCCTGCACCTGGCTGATGGCGTAGATCGAGTCGACGTAGGTGGGATCCGACGACGCGGGGGCCTGGGCGCCGAGATCCGCGGACGAGCTCACCAACGCCGGGATGCCGCCGTTGGCGGGCGCGGCGGTGGCCGCGGCGCCGGAGTGGGTGGCCGCCTGGGCGCCGGGCGAGCCGGCGGCCACGGCGAACAGCATCGCCCCCGCGGCCACGGCTCCTGCGACGGTGGATCTCACATACCTGGTTCGGCGCATAGATCTCTCCTGAGTACGTGGTTGGATATCAAATTTTTCAAGGGAGGTGTCTGTGGCAGGGCGCTGCCGCCATGCGCGGCGGTGGGCGCGCCCGGGTACGACCGTCAGCATGGGCCGGTATCGGCCATGTTGCAAGAGTATTGTATACAAAATAAAAGATTTTTCTGTGCCACGTCGACTCCGCGGGCACTCTTGCCCGGTGGCGTGTATAAGATATACTCTCGGCAGGATGCGCGGCGTTCGAGACTACTGAAGGACCGCGCGCGCGGCTCCGGTGAGCAGTTCACGCAGTCGGCCGTCGTCGAGTCCGCTGTTGTGGAAGAGGCTCGACTGGATCGCGCCGATCGCCGCGTGCACGAGCGTGCGGGCCTCCGTGTCGGAGAGTTCGGTGCGTAGTTCGAGGAGCGGGTGCACCCACTCCTCGATGTAGAGCCGCTGCTTGCGCCGCAGCCGCCGCCGGTCGTTCTCGGGGAGGTTCTGGATCTCGTTGTGGTAGACCTGGGTCAGCTCGCGCCGCGTGACGACGAACTCCACTTGTCCGGACACGAGCCTTGAGAGCACCTCATGCGGGCGCGCGTCGGTGCGCGCCGTCTCGTGGGCCTCGGCCAGCAGCTGATCGATGACCTGGTCGAACAGGGCCACGAGGACGGCGGATTTGCTGGTGAAGTGTCGGTAGATCGCCGAGCCGGTCACGCCGGCCGCGGAGCCGATATCGGCCATGCCGACCGCGTGGTAGCCCTTGCCGGCCAGGAGATCGGCCGCGGCGGCGAGGATGCGCTCCTTCCGCGCCGGGTCCCGGGTGCGGCCACTGGACGGCGCGGTCACGCCTGCTGCCGGCGGTGTTCGACGTGACGGTTGCTGCACGCCCTCGATTATCGCCTGCTGGCCGACGCGCCGGCTGCCGTCGGCGACACCTCGTTCGTGCTCGGTCTCGATGTGCTTCATCGGCCCTCCGTCGTGGACAGCAGTTCGACCGGGATGTCGACATGCCGGGAGCGCAGGTACTCACCGAGGCCCTTCGCCTGCGGGTCCGGGCGCGTTGAGGACGCCACGCCGTCGCCGAGCAGGCCGACGATGACGAAGTTCAGGGCGTACAGGTTCGCCAGTTCGTGCCGCTGGATCGGAAGTCCGCGGGCCTCGGGCAGCAGCGCGCGCAGCCGTTCAATGGTCAGGTGCTCCCGCAGCCAGACGAACGCGGCGGCATCGCGGGTCCATAGGCCGATGTTGGCGTTGCCGCCCTTGTCGCCGGACCGCGCCGCGCACACGCGGCCGAGCGGCGTGCGGGTGACCGAGCCCGAGTAGACGGGTGGTGGCAGCAGTTCCGGTGTCGCGACACGCGGGCTACCTGGCGGGGCATCCGGGGAGCGGGGAGCCGGCGGCACGGCGCGCCGCGTACCGTCGGGCAGCACCACGACCTGCTCGATGAGGTCCGCCGGGACCAGCGTCGGCCAGTACACGCCGTAGGCGCTCTCGGAGGTCGGGGGAGTGGTGGTGTGGAACCCGGCGTAGCCGCCCAGCGCCAGTTCCATGGTCGCGTTGGAGAATCGGCGTCCCACCTTGCGAGGATCCGGGTCCTTGACCGTGATCCTCAGGTGCGCGGTGGCCTGTTCGTTGCCCGGCGCGTCGGGCCGGTCGTAGCGGATGAGTCGGGTGTCCACCTCGGCGAAGGCCTCCCGTCCGCCAAGGATGTCGAACAACTCCCGCTCGGCCCGCGCGGCCTTCTCGGCGATGTCCAATCCGGTGAGCACGAGTGTCATGGTGTTGCGGTAGCCGCCTCGGTAGTTGATCGCCACCTTGGCCTCGGCCGGCGGCGCACTGCCCTGGGCGCCGACGATGCGAACCCGGTCCGGGCCGTCAGTGTCCAGACACAGAGTGTCGAAATGCGCGACGACGTCGGGGTTTCGGTAGGCGGGCTCGGCGATCTCGTAGAGCAGTTGCGCGGTCACGGTGCCAGGCGAGACGAGGCCTCCGGTGCCGGGGTGCTTGGTGATGACGCTGCTACCGTCCGCGGCGACTTCCGCGATCGGGAAGCCGGGGCGCCGCAGATCGGTGATCTCATCCAGCCAGGAGTAATTTCCACCGGTGGCCTGTGGCCCGCACTCGATGACGTGCCCGGCGGCCACCGCGCCGGCCAGCGGGTGGTAATCGGTGCGCGACCAGCCGTGCCACCACGCTGCGGGCCCGACGACGAGCGAGGCGTCGGTGACGCGGGGACAGATCACCACGTCCGCCCCCGCACCCAGCGCTTCGGCGATCCCCCAGCCGCCGAGATAGGCGTTGGCGGTGACGGGTTCGACTCCGGCCTGGGCCAGCGGCTTGCCGTTGTCAAGGTGCGCCAGGAGGTGTCCGGAACGCAGCAGGCCGCCGAGGCGATCGGTGAGGTCGTCGCCGGTGATATAAGAGATCTTCGCCGGAAGCCGCAGCCGGTCGGCGAGTTCGCGCAGCCGGTTGGCGAGTCCGGACGGGTTGAGGCCGCCAGCGTTGGCGACGATCTTGATTCCGCGGTCCAGGCACGTGCCGAGCACCTGCTCCATCTGCGTCAGGAAGGTCGTCGCGTAGCCGGCGTCCGGGTCCTTCTGTCGTGCCTTCCAGAGGATCAGCATGGTGAGTTCGGCGAGGTAGTCGCCGGACAGTACGTCGATCGGGCCGCCCTCGACCATCTCGCGGGCGGCGGCGATGCGGTCGCCGTAGAAGCCGGAGCAGTTCGCGATCCTGACAGGGCGGTCATGCATGGCGTGCTCCCGGAAAACGGCCCGGTGGACGTCCCGGTCCAGGCGGGCCTGCGAAGGCTTGGGCGATCGTCATCCATTCGGTCGCCACCGGACCTGTGAGGTCCAGAGCGGTGTCGGCGACGTTCCGGCGTTGAGTAACCACGAGGCAGAAGTCCAGGGCCGGCCCGTACACGGTGTCGGCGGCCTCGGGCGGACCCCATGACCACATGTCGCGATCGGGCGCGGTCAATATCACCCGCACCGGGGCCGTGGGTACGGGTCGTCCGTGGAGTGTGAAGGAGAACGCGAGGGTGCCGACGCCGAGGCGGGCGATGTGCCGCAACCGCCGGGTGGGTTCCAGGCTCGCGCCGAGCGTGTCGGCGATGTCTTGGCCGTGAGCCCAGGTCTCCATCAGCCGTGCCGTGATCGAGCTGGCCGGGCTCATGCCAGGCCCGTACCAAGGCAACCGCGTGCCGGGGTCGACCGACCGGAACACCGTGAGAAACGCTTGGCGGGCGCGACGGAACCACTGGAACAGCTCATCCGGCGACAGGTTGCGGCAGTTCTCTGCGACCTTGCCCGCGAAGTCGTCGCCGAGCGCCATCAGTGCTGCCGCCTCGGCGCGGAATCGGTCCGGGTCGATCGCGGCGAGGGTGGCCGTCTCATCGAAGTACGCGAGGTGGCTGACCTGGTCTCGGATAGCCCACCCGGCGGCCGGGGTGGGCGACTCCCAAACTGTGTCGTCGAGCGTCTCCAGCAGGTGTTCGACCACGTCGGTCTCGGCATCCAGGTCGGCGAGCAGGGCGGGTATGTCGGCGGCCATCAGCGGGCCTTCCAGACCGGGGCGCGCTTGTCCCGGAAGGCGGCGGGACCCTCCTGCGCGTCCTCGCTGCGGTACACCGGCTCCCAGATTCGCTCCGCCTCCGCGTACGCCTCGGCCAGCGGAAGCTCGGCCACGAGTCGTACGGTCCGCTTCGCAGCGGCGACCGAGAGCGGTGCGTTCGCGGCGATCCGCTCGCCGAGACGTTGCGCGGCCCCGGCCAGTTCGCTGCCCGGAACCACCTCGTTCACCAAGCCGATCTCGTAGGCCCGCCGGGCGCTGACGGGGTCTCCGGTGAGCAGGAGTTGCATCGCGACACGCGGCGGGACGAGCCACGGCAGCGGCGCGGCCCACGGCGCGCCCCGTCCCACCCGCACCTCCGAGATCGCGAATCGGGCGGTGTCGGCGGCCACACACAGGTCGCAGCCCTGCGCGAGCAGGAAGCCCCCGGCATAGGCGATCCCGTTCACCGCGGCGATCGTGGGCTTCTCGACCTCGATGTTGCGACCGAACTGGGGCACGAAGTCCGGAGGCGGGACCCGCAGCGAGGTATCTGCCATTTCCTTGAGGTCACCGCCTGCGCAGAATGCTGAGTCTCCGGCGCCGGTGAGTACCAGCACCTTCGCGCGCTGGTCTTCGTTGAAGCGGCGCACGCCCGCGAACAGTCCGTCACGTACAGCTTTGCTCAAGGCGTTGCGCGTCTCGGGACGGTTGATGGTGAGCCATGCCACCGGCCCGCGCAATGCGTAGGTGACCGCCTCGGTGGCTTCGATGTTCGTCACGGTCATGATCACACCGCCGCTTCGGTCACCACGGCCAGCACCGCCGCGATATCGACCTGCTGTCCGGGCTTGACCGGTAGCTCGCTGATCAACCCGTCATACGGTGCGGTCACAGTGTGCTCCATCTTCATCGCCTCCAGCACCACGACCGTGGCGCCCGCGCGCACTTGGGCGCCAGTTTCCACCGGGACGCGCACGACGGTTCCGGGCATCGGAGCCAGCAACGACCCAGGCGCCGCGGCCGAAGTCGGCTCGGGAAACCGGGGCCGCTCGACAAGAACGGAGCTGCCCAGCGAACTGTCCACGTAGCAGGTGTCGCCGACTCGACGGACCGTCATTTCGCGACGGACACCGTCCACGTCGAGCACCACCCTCTCGGGTTCGGCGGAACGCAGCTGGAAATCGGGCAACGGTATGCGGTCCACCTCGGCCGTGACGCGGTCCGCGGCGAACCGGTATCGCACGTCGAGGTCACGGCCGCCGCAGCGGAAGGTCACCTGCTGAGCGGCATCGGGCACGTTGCGCCATCCGGATGGGACAGCGGCCAGCACGGTGGCACCGGTACGCCGCTCGGCCTGCCCGGCGAGCGCCGCGGCGACAGCGTGTACCGGTTCTGCGTCCGCAGCCGACTCCGCCGCGGGCCATGACCGGGCGAGCCGCTGCGGGCCGTGCCGGTCGAGGTACCCGGTATCGATCCGCCCCGCCCGGAACTCGGGCTCGCGCAGGATCCCCACCAGCAGTTCGCGATTGGTGACGAGGCCGTGTATCCGTGCCTCCGCCAGCGCGCGGGCGAGTCGGCGGCACGCCTGATCGCGCGTCGCGCCGTGGGCTATCACCTTCGCCAGCATCGCGTCGTAGTACACGCCGACCTCGGAACCGGTCGTCACCCCGGCGTCCACGCGGACCCCGGGCATCTCGGGTATGTCGAACGTATGCAGGGTGCCGGTTGCCGGCAGGAAGCCTGCGGCCACATCCTCCGCGTATAGCCGGGCTTCCACGGCGTGCCCGGTACACGTTGCCGTCCGAACCTCCTCCGGCAGCGTGCCGCCCTCCGCCACGAGCAGCTGCAGGCGCACCAGGTCGAGGCCGGTGACCAGCTCCGTCACCGGATGCTCCACCTGGAGCCTGGTATTGACCTCGAGGAAGTGGAACCGGCCGTCGGCCCCGAGCACGAATTCCACAGTCCCCGCGCCGACATACCCGATCGCCTTGCCCGCGGCGATCGCCGCGTCGCACAGCTCTGAACGCAGCGCGTCGCCGACCGCCGGGGACGGCGCCTCCTCGATGATCTTCTGGTAGCGCCGCTGGATCGAGCACTCGCGCTCGAACAGGCTGACGACGTTGCCGTGAGTGTCGCCGAAGATCTGCACCTCGATGTGCCGTGGCTGGTCCACGTAGCGTTCGAGGAACACGGTGCCGTCGCCGAATGCCGACGCCGCCTCTCGACGAGCCTCGGCCAGAGCCTCGGTCAGTTCGGACTGCTCACGCACCACGCGCATGCCGCGCCCGCCACCCCCGAACGCCGCCTTCACCAGCACCGGGTAGCCGATCTCCGTGGCCACCTTGCTGCCGAGCCCGGCGGCGTCCGCCAGCGCATCCTCGTCGACCGTGATGCCGGGCAGGACCGGAACTCCGGCCGCCGCCATCAGCTTCTTCGCCGCGATCTTCGAACCCATCGCCTCGATCGCCGACGGCGGTGGCCCCACCCAGGTCAACTCGGCGTCGAGTACTGCCTGCGCGAATCCGGCGTTCTCGGACAGGAACCCGTAGCCGGGGTGGACCGCGTCGGCGCCGGTTCGCCGGGCCGCCGCGATGATCAGGTCGCCTCGGAGGTAGGTCTCGGCAGGCGTGTTGCCCGGCAGGTGCACGGCCTCGTTGGCGGCTCGCACGAATGGAGCCTGCGCATCGGCGTCAGAGAACACTGCGACCGTGGCGATGTCCAGCTCGCGCGCGGTCCGGATGACCCGCGCCGCGATCTCGCCGCGGTTGGCCACCAGTAGTTTGGCCACTGTCATCGTATTTCCCTCACATCCGGAAGACGCCGAAGCCGCGTCGTCCCGCGACGCGACCTGAATGCACGGCCGACAGCGCGACGCCGAGCACGGTGCGGGTCTCGCGCGGATCGATCACCCCGTCGTCGTAGACCCGGCCGCTGACGAAGAAGGCGTGCGATTCGCGGGTGATCTGCTCTTCGATGGTGCGCCGCCGCTCGTCGTCCGCCTCGAGGTCGAACTCGCGGCCGGCCGCCAGCGCCGACTGCCTGCCCACGATGGAGAGCACGCCGGCGAGTTGCTGCGCACCCATCACGGCGAGCTTGGCGTTCGGCCAGGCGAAGATGAATCGCGGGTCGTAGGACCGGCCGGACATGCCGTAGTTTCCGGCGCCGAACGACGCGCCCATGTTGACGGTGATGTGCGGCACCGTGCTGTTGGTCACCGCGTTGATCATCTTCGCGCCGTCCTTGATGATCCCGCCTTGCTCATAGGCCTTGCCGACCATGTAGCCGGTGGTGTTCTGCAGAAAGATCAGCGGCGTGTCCGTCTGGTTGGCCAGCAGGATGAACTCGGCCGCCTTTTCGGCCTCCTGCGAGAACAGCACGCCGCGGGCGTTGGCGAGCACCCCCACCGGGAATCCGTGCACCGACGCCCAGCCGGTGACCAGGCTGGTGCCGTAATCCGCCTTGTACTCGCCGAAGCGCGAGCCGTCGACCACCCTGGCCAGCACCTCGCGCGGGTCGAACGGCACCCGGAAGTCCGCCGAGACGATGCCGAGCAGCTCGTCCGGGTCGAACAGCGGCGGCTCCGCGGTCCGCGTCGGCCCCGGGCCCGACTTGCGCCAGTTCAGCTCCGACACGATCTGCCTGCCGATGCGGATGCAGTCCAGCTCGTCGAGGGCGAAGTGATCCGCCAGCCCTGACACGCGCGAGTGCATCCGCGCCCCGCCGAGCTCCTCGTCGTCCGCGTCTTCTCCGGTGGCCATCTTGACCAGCGGCGGGCCGCCGAGGAACACCTTCGCCTGGCCGTCCACGAGCACGGCGTAGTCGCACATCCCCGGCACATAAGCCCCGCCGGCGGTGGCATTGCCGAATACCAGCGCGATCGTCGGGATGCCCTCGGCGGACAACTCGGTGAGATCGTGGAAGATCCTGCCGGCCGGCACGAACAGCTCCGACTGCGTCGGAAGATCCGCGCCACCGGACTCGACCAGGTTCAGCACGGGGAGCCGGTTGGTGCGTGCGATCTCCAGCGCCCGCAGGTTCTTGCGCAGCGTATACGGGTTCATCGTCCCGCCGCGCACCGTCGGGTCGTGCGCGATGATCACGCATTCGACGCCCGCGACGACGCCGACGCCGGTGACGATGCTCGCCCCCACCGTGAACTCGGTGCCCCACGCGGCGAGCGTGGACAGCTCGAGAAACGACGCGTCACGATCCAGCAGCAGTTCGATCCGTTCGCGCGCCAGCAGTCGGCCGCGCAGGTGATGCCGTTCGGAATACTTCACCCCGCCACCCGCACGGGCGAGGGCGAACTGTTCTTCGAGCGCTGCCACGGCGGCGAGTTGAGCCTCCCTGTTGCGCAGATAGGCCTCGGTGCCCGTGTTCACAGCGGATCTCAAGGTCGGCAACGGCCGCCCCTCTCGTCGCGATGTATCGAGCACAAGTTACTCGCCATTCACTAGCGTGGGAAGAGACTTCCGTGCTCGGTCCGGCTGGTCCTACCATGGCGAGTGAATCGTCGATCACATCTGACGCGCAGAAGAGGACCCGAGCATGCTCGACATCGAAGAACAATCCGGTGTAGCGGTCATCCGGCTGAGGCACGGCAAGGTCAACGCGCTCGACCTTGCACTGCTTCGAGCAATCACAACGGCCGTACGCGGAGTAGACGAGCATCGCGCGGTCGTGATCACCGGGTCGGGTGCGGCATTTTCGGCCGGGGTCGATCTGCGCCGCATCGTGGCCGACGGCCCAGCCTACGTAGGGGAGTTCCTACCGGCGCTCAGCGAGACGTTCCAGACGATCTTCGACCATCCGGCTCCCGTGGTCGCCGCCGTGAACGGTCACGCGATCGCGGGAGGGTGCGTCATCGCGGCCGCCTGTGACCTGCGGGTGATGTCGCAGGGCACGATCGGTCTCGCTGAGTTGAGCGTCGGCGTTCCCTTCCCCACCTCCGCGCTTGAGATCCTTCGGCACGTGCTCGGTGCGGCGGTTAGCCGGATGGTGCTCACCGCGTCATTGCTCGATCCGCCGCAGGCACTGGCGATCGGATTGATCGACTTCATCGAGCGCCCCGAAGCCCTGCTCACCACGGCGGTCGGCCACGCGCAGCGCCTGGCCCGGATCCCACAGGCGGCCTTCTCCCTGAGCAAGCGCCAACTTCAGCAGCCGGCGCGGGCAAGAATCGAGGCACACAGCGACGACGATCGCGCTGTCGCCGCCTCTTGGTCCTCGGATCAGACCAGGCAGGCGATCGCCGAGTACCTCGCGACCATCGCGGGGCGGCCCCGCTCTTGAGGTACCGGCACGTGATCGCCTAGACTCGCCAAGGTCCACTTTATATATTTGATTTAATATGTTCTGGTGCAGTCGGGAGCCCAACAGTGCGTGAAGATCACCTGAAGGGTCTGCCCGCGCTCTATGTGTATCCCGAAGGCGTGCGGCGTTGGGTGCGCGCGAACATGGTTGCATCGGTGGACGGCTTGGCCGAGGCCGGCGGCGTCTCGGCCGGCTTGTCCAGCCCGGCCGACGAGCGACTGTTCCACCTGCTTCGCGGGCTGGCGGACGTCGTCCTCGTGGGCGCCGGGACGGTGCGCGCCGAGGGGTACGGCCCGGCTCGGGTCTCCCCGGAATACGCGCAAGCCCGAGCGGCTGCCGGACAGCAACCGGCCGCCGCGATCGCTGTCGTCAGCGCATCGCTCGATCTGGACTTCGACAGTCCGCTCTACACGGATGCGACGACTCCGACGATCACGGTGACCGTCGAGGACGCACGGCCCGATCGCCTCGCTCGCGCGCGTGCGGCCGGAGAAGTGGCGCTCGCCGGACGGAGCGGCCGTGTCGACCTCGCGGCGGCGATAGACGTACTCGCGGACAGCGGCCGCGGCAGGGTGCTGTGCGAGGGCGGGCCGACAGTCCTCGCCGCCATCGCGGCCGCGGACGCCTTGGACGAGCTCTGCCTCACCATCTCGCCGCAGCTGCGCGCCGGTGCCGGTCTGCGGATGCTGGTCGGTCCGGCGTTCGCGGAGCCGATCGGGCTGGATCTCGGCTCGCTGCTGACCGACGACGGCTTCGTGTTCGCACGCTACCTCGTCAAATCAACATCTACACATTCTCAATGAGGAGAATCTCTGATGCCCGAAGAACCGCTCCCCGTGCTCTCCCGCCGCAGCTTCGTCGGCGTCGGAGTCGCTGCCGTCGCCGGCGCCGTCACGACGGGATTGGTCGACTCGCCGGCCCGGGCCGCGTCCTCGCACGCCACCGACGTATCGCGGCCATGGCTCGATGCGTGGCAAGATCCGGCTCTGCGGGCCCGGCTGCTGGTCGAGCGGATGACGCTGGACGAGAAGATAGCCATGCTGCACGGCCAGGGCTATCCACCGGCGGGTCCGTTCGCGGGCTCGATCCCGGCGAACACTCGGCTCGGCATTCCAGCCCTGATCCTCAGTGACGGACCCGACGGTGTCGGCGACGGCACGACCGGAGTGACCCAGTGGCCGGCCGCCGTCAACCAGGCCTCGACCTGGGATACCGCGCTCGTCGGAGAATTCGGGCGAGCCAGCGGTGCCGAGCACGCCGCCAAGGGCCGCAACATCGCCCTGGCCCCGACGATCAATATCCTCAGACGGCCGAACTGGGGCCGGGCCTTCGAGACCTACACAGAGGACCCGTACCTCAATGGTCAGCTCGCTTCGGCGACCATCCGAGGCGTGCAGGACAACCACATCATCGCCACCGTCAAGCACTTCGCCGCCAACAACCAGGAGGTCCAGCGAAGCTCCGTCAACGTCGTCGTCTCCCGTCGCGCGCTTGAGGAGATCTACTTCCCCGGGTTCAAGGCCGCCGTCCAACAAGGCGAGACCGGCGCGGTGATGGGTGCGTACAACAAGGTCAACGGCGCCTTCTGTTGCGAGAACCCCGCATTGCTGACCGATGCGCTGCGCGGCGAATGGGGCTACACCGGCTTCGTGATGAGCGACTGGTTCGCCACCCACAGCACCTTGCCCTCAGTCGAGGCGGGTCTGGATATGGAGATGCCCGGGGGGAACGGGTTCCTCTACGACGAGTACTTCGACGCCCCGCTCAAGACCGCCGTGCAGAACGGCCAAGTCACCGAGGGGCGGCTCGACTCGATGGTCACCGCGATCCTCACCTCGATGTTTCGCGTCGGCCTGTTCGAATACCCCACGCCGGACCCGACGGCCGTCGAGTCGGCCGACGTCAGCACCTCCGCGCACCTGGACCTGGCGACCAGGCTGTCCGAGCAGGGCACCGTGCTGCTCAAGAACGAGCACGCGCTCCTCCCGCTCGATCCTCGGCGCGTGCGCCGGATCGCGGTCATCGGCGACGCGGCGAGCACGAACCCGAAGACCGCAGGCGGCGGCTCGGCCGGAGTCACTCCGTCCGCGCCGATCGTCTCCCCACTGGCAGCGATCACCGCCCGCGCGTCCGGGGTCGAGATCGACTTCGCACGCGGCACCCTAGGCACCGCGGCCCCCGCTCCGATCCCGAGCAGCGCCCTGACTCCCAAGACAGGCAGCGGCAGCGGATTGACGGGCACCTACTACGCCACCGTCGACTTCACCGGCACGCCGCTCGGCACCGAAACCGACGCGAAGCTCGACTTCACCGCGACACCCGCCATCGTCGGCACGGCCGCGGCCTGGTCCGCGGTGTGGACCGGCACCTTGACCGCCCCGGCGACCGGCGACTACCGCTTCAGCATCGCCGGAGGCGGCGCCGCTCAGCTGATCATCGACGGCGCACTCGTCGTCGACTTCGTCCCCGGTTACGAGGCTGTGTTCAATGGCCTGACTCATCTGGCGGCTGGTGACCACACCGTCAAGGCCACCTACAGCTTCCAACAACTCGGGCTCGCCTTGGGCGGTACCGGACTACAGGTCGGCTGGCAGCCTCAGGAGGACCAGCTGATCGCGCAGGCGGTGGCCGCGGCCAGAGCGGCCGACGTCGCGATCGTCTTCGCCGCGGACGCCACCAGCGAGGGCATGGACCGCCTCAGCCTCGCGCTGCCCGCCGACCAGGACCGGCTGATCGCGGCCGTCGCCGCGGCCAACCCCAACACCGTCGTCGTCCTGAACACCTCGGCCGCGGTGCTGATGCCCTGGGCGGAGAGCGTTCCGGCGATCCTCGAAGCCTGGTACGGCGGGCAGAACGCCGGCACCGCGATGGCGAGGATCCTGTTCGGCGACGTCAACCCGAGCGGAAAACTCACGCACACCTTCCCGGCGTCCGAGGACCAGGGACCAGCCCGCACGGCGCTGGAGTATCCAGGCGACGGCACGAACGTGTACTACGACGAGGGCATCCTGGTCGGCTACCGCTGGTTCGACGACAAGGACCTGGTCCCGCTCTACCCCTTCGGCCACGGCCTGTCCTACACCGACTTCCAGTACAGCGACCTGCGCATCGAAAACACCGCGGGGGAGTTCGGTCAGACGGCGGTCAAGGTCCAGGTGACTGTCGCCAACGTGGGCGGGCTGCCCGGCGCCGAGATCACCCAGCTCTACCTGTCCAGCCCGGCGTCCGCGGACGAACCGCCCAAGCAGCTCAAGGGTTTCACCAAGACGTACCTGGCTGCTGGTGAGCGCAGAACCTTGACCTTCACGCTCGACCGCGATGCGCTGTCCGCGTGGAGTGACAGCGCCGGTGGCTGGACCGTCTTCCCCGGCCGTTACCAGGTATCCGTGGGCGGCTCGAGCGCCGACCTCCCGCTGAGCGGCTCCTTCCACATCGCCTGACGAGCGAGAGCGCGCGCCCGGCGGATCGGCCGCCGGGCGCGCGCGTTCGGTCAGAACGTGGCCGTGTCGATGACGAAGCGGTAGCGGACGTCGCTGGCCACGACGCGGTCGAATGCCTCGTCGATCCGGTCGGCGGAGATGACCTCGACCTCCGCACCGATGCC
>Ga0073928_10003125_pt1 | contig 26688 bp, 20 predicted proteins | sample PaiPotPPA55metaG_FD_76969 | JGI IMG/M metagenome (GOLD analysis project Ga0073928, IMG submission 76969) | Iron sulfur acid spring bacterial and archeal communities from Banff, Canada, to study Microbial Dark Matter (Phase II) - Paint Pots PPA... ...
CCGAGGGGAAACGCAACATACGGATCGCGGATCCGGCAACCAACGGCCCCGGTTATTCCGCGCGTCAAATCACGAGTTATTCACAGGATGATGGCCAAGATCTCGGTGATCTTGCCTGGACGCCTGACGCCGATTCGATTGTTTATGTTCGAGGCGGCGATTTTGAATTCAGCCGCAGCGCGTACCCCAACCCGTCTCGTGCAGCGGCGGGAGTCGAGCAGGACGTGTGGGTTCTGTCCCTCAGCGGTGGCGATCCCAAGAAAATTGGTGAGGGCCATTCGCCCGCCGTCTCCCCTAAGGGCGGCGTGGTTGCCTACGTCTTGAAGGGAGAAATCTGGCTCGCGAAGCTCGACGGCAGCGAAAAGCCGGAACAACTGATCCACGAATCGGGCGAGAACAACACTCTGCGTTGGTCGCCGGACGGGCAATCCATCGCGTTCGTAAGCTCGCGGGGCGATCACACCTTTGTAGGCGTGTATTCGCTTTCCGCAAAGACCGTTAACTACTTGGATCCCAGCACGGATCGCGACAATGAACCGGCCTGGTCGCCCGAAAGCTCGCGCATCGCTTTCCTCCGGATTCCCACCTCGAAGAGTGATCTTGTTTTCGAACCGAAACGCACAAGTGCGCCATGGTCGATTCGCGTTGCGGACGTCTCCACCGGCAAAGGACACGAAATCTGGAAGGCTTTCCCAGGACAAGGCAGCGCCTTCCGGGAAATCGTTGCGGACAACCAAATCTTCTGGGGCGCGGGCGACCGAATTGTTTTTCCGTGGGAACGCGATGGCTGGACGCATCTCTACTCGGTTCCCGAAAGCGGCGGCGCCGCCGAATTGATGACGCCCGGAGATTTCGAAGTTGAATATGCGACGCTTAGCAGCGACCGCAAGAGCGTCGTCTATTCGTCGAACCAGGACGATATCGATCGCCGCCACGTGTGGCGCGTGGGCGTCGGTGCGAGCCGTCCCGAGGCCGTAACGACGGGAGCCGGAATCGAAACCGCGCCGGTCGTCAGCAGCGACAACCGCACGATAGCGGTGCTGCGCTCCGACGCTCGCCTTCCGATGCGCCCGGCAATCGCCGCCAGCGCCGCCGAGATTCGCGATCTTGCGCCGAACTCGATTCCGCCGGACTTCCCCGCGTCTCAGTTGGTCGTTCCGCAGCAAGTGATCCTCCCCGCCGCCGACGGAATGCAGATTCACGGCCAGTTATTTCTTCCGCCACACGCAAACGACGGCACGCGGCATCCCGCGGTCATCTTTTTTCATGGAGGCTCGCGACGCGAGATGCTCCTGGGCTGGCACTACATGTTTTATTACAGCAATGCGTACGGAATGAACCAATACCTGGCGAGCCGCGGCTACGTCGTCTTATCCGTGAATTATCGCAGCGGCATCGGTTACGGTCTCAACTTTCGCGAAGCGCTGAATTATGGCGCGGCCGGAGCGAGCGAGTTCAACGACGTGCTTGGTGCGGGGCTCTATTTGCGCGGGCGGCCCGATGTGGATGGAAAGCGAATCGGCCTTTGGGGTGGAAGTTACGGCGGTTACCTGACCGCGCTGGGTTTGGCGCGCGCTTCCGATCTGTTTGCCGCCGGCGTTGACATTCACGGAGTCCACGACTGGAACGTCGAAATCCGCAACTTCGCGCCTTCTTACGATCCCGAAGCTCGGGCTGACGCCGCGCGTCTCGCGTGGGAGTCTTCTCCCATTTCATCAGTGAAAACCTGGCGGTCTCCCGTTCTCTTGATTCAAGGAGACGACGACCGCAACGTGCAGTTTTCGCAAATGGTGGAAATCGCGGACGCGTTGCGCAAACAGGGGGTCGAGTACGAAGAACTCGTGTTCCCAAACGAAATCCACGACTTCTTGCTGCACAGGACATGGCTTGCAGCCTATTCGGCCGCAGCCGATTTCTTTCAGCGGCGCCTTGCGGCCTCGCAATCCGTTTCTGTGCAATCGCACTGACATAACCGCCGCGTCTCCCTCCATTTTGTTCGGCCAAAAAATACGGATTGACACCGTCTGGTGTTCAGGCTATTTTGCTCTAGGCCTAGAGCAACACAGCACGCCGTGAGGGCGATTTCACCTTATGAGCAAGAACGAGCAACGCGACCTTTTCCCCGGCGCCCTCGAGATGATGGTTCTCCGAACGCTCAAGCGGCAGCCCCTCCATGGCTATGCCCTCGTCCAGCACATCAAGCGAACTTCCGACGATTTGCTCCAGATCGAAGAAGGCTCGCTCTATCCGGCGCTCCAGCGTCTGCTGAAGGAAGGGCTGGTGAAAGCGAAATGGGGCACTTCGTCTACCAACCGTCGCGTGCGGATCTATGAATTAACATCGGCCGGCTCGAAGCATCTCGAGCGTGAAGTGTCGCGCTTCGAACGAATGCTCGAAGGCATTACGCGCGTGCTGGCACCGAGCGAATCATGAAGTGGCTCAAGCGATTGTTTTCGCGTCGCCGCCTCTATAGCGATCTCTCCGAAGAAATCCGCGCACACCTCGACGAGCGCGCCGAAGAACTCGTTTCGGGCGGCATGCCAAGAAAAGAAGCTGCCGCAGCCGCTCGCCGCGAATTCGGCAATGTTGGCCTGGTCGAAGAGGACAGTCGCACCGTCTGGCGCTGGCCTTCCATCGAAAATTTTATCAGAGACATTCGCTACGCCCTGCGCATGCTCATCAAGAATCCCGGATTCACGGCAGTGGCTGTAACCGCGCTGGCTCTGGGCATCGGAGTGAACACGGGGATATATACGATCGTGAAGGGCGCGCTCTCCTGGAACATGGGACTCGACAATCGCGATCGGATCATCTGGGAGAGTTCCACAAATGCGACGCACAGCGAGGATTGGGAAACGTCGTACCCGGACTTTCGCGATTTTCGGTCGCAGACTAAGTCACTAGCCGGACTGGGCGCCTACGAATTCGCACCGGTGAACCTGAGCGACTCCACCGGCCTGCCGGAACGCTATTTCTCCGTGCAAATGTCTGCGAACGGCTTTGCAGTGGTAGGGCAAAAACCTCTTCTAGGGCGAGATTTCATCGCCGAAGACGAGCAGCCAGGCGCTCCGGCGGTGCTGATCATCGCCTATCACGTTTGGCGCGACCGCTACACACTGGATCCCGCCATTATCGGCAGGTCCGTGCGCATCGACGAAATTCCGCGCGTTGTAATTGGCGTGATGCCGCCTGGGCGGCGATTCCCGGAAGAGACCGACCTGTGGACACCGCTCGTGCCGGATGCCGCGCTCGAAAGGCGCGACAACCGGGGTCTTACGCTGTTCGGACGGCTTCGCGACGGCGTTGCGGTGGCATCGGCCCGGGCGGAATTCACGGCGATGTCGCGAAACCTTGCCGCCCAATACCCCAACACGAACAAGGACGTCATAGCCGAGGTGCGGCCAATCGAGGAGATTACCGGCCTTTATTTTATGAAGCCGCTGATTCTCGCGCTGTTCGGCGCCGTTGGGTTCGTGCTGCTGATTGCCTGCGCGGATGTCGCCAACATGCTGCTGGCGCGGGCCACGGAGCGGTCGCGGGAGATTTCCATTCGCGTTGCAATCGGAGCTGGGACGATTTCGATTGTCCGCCAGCTCTTGGTGGAGAGCGTGGTGCTGTCGGTTACAGGCGGACTGTTGGGATGTCTGGTGGCCGTGGGCGGATTGAGGTGGTTCGACAGCGGCATGGGCACGATGGAGAAGCCGATCTGGCTGCACCTCTCCCTCGACCGCAGCGCGTTGCTTTATCTCGCGGCGATTTCCATCGGTGTGGGAATTCTGTTTGGATTGGCGCCAGCGCTGCAACTGGCGAAGGCGGACGCAAATGCAGCGTTGAAGGAAGGCGGCGGCCACGGTGTGGTCGGCAACAAGTTTGGTTTGCGTCTTTCGAACGCGCTGGTCGGAATTCAGACGGCGCTCTGTGTCGTGTTGCTGGTGGGAGCGGGTCTGATGATTCACGGCGCCGTAAATATGTACAGCACTCCAATCGGTGTGAACACGAAAAGTGTCCTCACTATGCGCATCAATCTTCCCGAAGCGAAGTACGCGAAGCCGCAAAGCTGGATTGCGTTTCATGAAGACCTGAAAAAACGCCTCGCCGCGCTGCCCGGTGTGGAGCTGGCCAGCGTCGCGTCGAACATGCCCCTCGGTGGCTGGATTCCCTTCTCGCTGGAGTTTGACGGCCGGGGCAACGATGCTGCGCAGCCGCCCGAGGCCGGCGGTCTGGTGGTCGGCAATAATTACTTCGAAACCATGCAAGTAGAGCCGCGGCGCGGCCGACTGTTCCTCGATTCCGACGGCGTCGCCGGACCGCCGGTAGTCGTCGTCAACGAAAGTTTCGCGGCGAAATATTGGCAGGGTGAAGAACCGCTCGGAAAACGCATTCGTGTGATGGACGAAAATCTGCCCGGCGCGTGGCTGACGGTGGTTGGCGTAGTGCCCGATATCCTTCAGAACTTCCGCCAAACCCTGCAGCGCGATCCGCTGATTTACGTGCCTTTTGCGGAGAAGCCCCAGAGGCAAATATTCCTAGTCGCGCGCACGAGCGTGCCGCCCGCAAGTCTGTCGGACCCGTTCCGCCGCGAAGTGCAGCATATCGACGACAACCTCGCGGTTTACGAAGTGCGCACGCTCGAAAACCGCATCGCCGAAAGCCGCCTGGGGGTGAGTCTGTTCGGGGCCCTCTATTCGGTCTTTGCGGGAGTCGCCACCTTGCTCGCGGCAGTCGGCCTGTACGGCGTGATCGCTCATTCAGTAGGCCAGCGGAGGCGGGAAATCGGACTGCGCATGGCGCTTGGCGCCACGCGACGCGACATCATGCGCATCGTTTTCGCTCAAGGGATCAAACCTCTTGTGCCCGGACTCGCAATCGGCTTGCTGCTCGCCCTAGGCGTCAAGCGGGCCCTGCCCGCCGAGGTGGTGGGAGTGTCATCCGGGGATCCGGTGACCTTCATCGCGGCCATATTCGTGCTCTTGTCGGCCGCTCTGCTTGGCTGCGTAGTGCCGGCGCGGCGGGCGATGCGCGTCGATCCGATGACCGCGCTGCGCTACGAATAATGATCGGACAATGATCGAATGGAATGCGAAACGCATTCCATGTGGGTGCGGAAATAGGGTGAAACCATGAATTGGCTCAAGCAACTGTTTTCCCGCAACCGCCTTTACAGCGACGTCTCGGACGAAATCCGCGGGCACATCGAAGAGCGAACCGAGGAACTCGTCTCGAGTGGCATGTCGAGGGAAGAAGCCGCCGCAGCCGCGCGCCGCGAGTTCGGCAACGCAACCGTGATGGAAGAGCGGAGTCGCGAAGTCTGGCAATGGCCTTCGCTCGAATCGTTTCTCACCGACATCCGCTACTCGATCCGCCAGCTTCGGCGGAATCCGGGCTTTGCCATCGTTGTGATTCTCACGCTGGCCATCGGGATAGGCGCGAACACCACCATCTTCAGTTGGACTCGCGCCGTTCTGCTCAATCCCCTGCCCGGCGCCGGCGATCCCGACCGCGTGGTCGCGCTCGAAAGCCTCACTCCGTCGAACGACTGGACGCCCACATCGCATCTCGATTTCCGCGACCTCCGCGACAATTCCAAATTGGTCGAATCGATGGCCGCCACGTACCCGGCCGCGCTGGCTGTCGGCAACGACATCAACGTCGAACGCATCTGGGGCGAAATCGTGTCCGGCAACTACTTCGACGTACTGGGCGTTCAACCCGAACTCGGCCGGTTTTTCGCCGGAGCGGAGCGCGGCGACGACCAGAACTCGAGCGCGGTCGTCGTCATCAGCCATTCGCTGTGGGTGAGCCACTACCACTCCGACCCCGCAGTCCTTGGCGCCACCGTGCGCCTCAACCGCTACCCGTTCACGATCATCGGCGTCGCGCCGGCAAACTTTCATGGATCGATGCCAGGCCTCGACTTCGAAATGTGGGCGCCCACGACCACATTCAAACTGCTGAACTCGAGCAATGGGTGGATGCTCGAGGATCGCAAGACGCGCATGTTCCGCGTAATGGCACGTCTCGCTCCCGGCGTCCAGCTCGCACAGGCGCGCGCCGAAATCCAATCACTTGGCAGGCGGATGGCCGCGGCGAACGCCGACACCAGCGAAGGCATGGGCGCCACGCTGCTGCCGGTGTGGGAGTCCCACTACGGGATTCAGGATTCACTCCGCGCGCCGCTGGGCCTCCTGACCGGCGCATGCGCTGTGCTTCTCCTGATCGTATGCGCGAACGTGGCGAACCTGCTGCTCGGGCACTCGATGAGCCGCAGAAAGGAATTTTGCGTGCGGCTGGCGCTAGGCGCGCCGCGTTCACGTCTCGTTCGCCAGCTCTTCACCGAAACTTTGATCCTGGCATTCGCGGGCTCGCTATTCGGTTTGCTCGCCACCATCTGGCTCGGAGGTTCGTTGGGCTGGCTGATGCCCGCATCCTCAGTACCGTCACTCCTTCGACCACACGTGGATTCTGGCGTGCTGCTCTTTACAGCAGCCCTCGCAATCGGAGTGGCAATTCTCGCCGGGGTGGCGCCCGCACTGAACGCGGGCCGCGAAAACGTCACAGACGCGCTAAAAGAAAGCGGCCGCAGCGGGACCGGCACGGCTCGGTCGCAACGCCTCCGCGGTCTGCTGGTCACATCGGAAATGGCGCTCGCGGTGATCGCCGTGATTGGAGCAGGGCTTTTCCTCAAGAGCTTTCGTCTCGCAGCGGAGATAAGGCCGGGCTTCGACGCCGATCACGTGGCCCTCGGCAAGTTTGATCTGGCCGCCGCCAGCTTTGACGCGTCACAAGCTGACGCTTTCTGCACGCGCTTGCGCGAACAGCTCGAGCGCCAGCCCGGCATTACCTCCGTCAGCTACACGGACTGGGTTCCGCTCAGCGTCAACGGAGGTTCATGGGAAGATCTCGAAATCGAGGGCTACGTTCCCGCACCCGGTGAGAACATGAAGATCTACCGGGAGATCGTCGCACCGGGATACTTCGACGTGCTGAAGATTCCGTTGCTGCAAGGGCGTGACTTCAACCTGAACGACGACGGGAAGCACGCGCCCGCGATGATCGTCAACCGCGAATTCGTGCGCAAGTTTTTGCGGAATCAATACGCGATTGGCCGCAAGGTGCAGGGTTGGGGAGACTGGTTCACGATTGTCGGCGTGGTGGAAGACTCGAAGTATTACCGTCTGACGGAAAGCCCGAAACCCTGGTTCTACGTCCCGATGCGCCAGATTTATCGCCCTGAATTTGCCTACACGTTCCTGGTTCGCACCGCGGGCTCGGTCGACTCTGCAATCTCCACGCTCCGCGAGCAAGCCCGGTCCGTGGATCCTGGCGTGCCTATCTTCGCCACCACATCCTTCAGCGACTACGTCGGCGCTTCGCTGTTTCAGCAGAAAATTGCCGCGAGCCTTCTCAGTGTCCTCGCAATCATCGCGTTCCTTTTGGCCGCGATCGGCCTCTACGGCGTGATGGCCTATTCCGTCGCGCAACGAACGAAGGAAATCGGCATTCGCGTCACGCTCGGGGCGCAGCCAGGGAACGTTCTCGCGATGATCGCGCGGCAGGCGATGGCGTTTCTGCTGGTCGGCCTGCTGGGAGGGATGGCCGGCGCTGTGGTTCTGGCGCGTCTGGTGTCGTCGATGTTATTTGGCGTAAGCCCCGCTGATCCGGTCGTGTTTGCTTCCGTCGGAGCGTGTACGATGCTGATTGCGTTAGCCGCAACGGCAATCCCCGCAAGCCGCGCGATGCGCGTCGATCCAATCGTCGCCCTTCGCCACGAATAGCAAATTCCAAATCGCATCGTCGACATTACGGCCATTTCTCGCGGGGCGCTACTGCACTTGCTCGTGCAAGTATCCCGCAGCTTCGAGCGCCGTTTTCAAATCCGCCACATGCTCGGGGCCGCGCGTTTCCATCGTGATATCGATCGCGGTATCGCCAAGCACCACTCCGTAGTACGCGCGATTGAACGCGGTCTCGATGATGTTCGCTTTTTGCGTCGCGATCACGGTGGAAAGCCTTTGCAACGCGCCCGGATGGTCGGGCAGGTGGATTCGGATTCGCACCAGGCGCCCGTCCTTCACCAGACCGCGCTCGATGATGCGCGAAAGCAGCGTGACGTCGATGTTTCCGCCGCTCACCAGAATTCCCAGCTTTTTCCGTTCCAGCCGAATCTTTCGGTTCAGCACCGCGGCGGCGGCCACTGCGCCGGCTCCCTCGGCCAAAGTTTTTTCCTTTTCAAGCAGCAGGAGAATCGCGTTCGCAATCTCTTCTTCGTCGACGGTCACGATCTCGTCGACGTATTTCTCAACGAGCGGTAACGTGACCGTGCCCGCCGTCCGCACCGCGATGCCGTCCGCAATCGTCTTGTCGGCGGGAAGCGTGACCACGGCATGCTGCTCGACCGCGGCTTTCATCGAAGGTAGCCGCGAAGTTTGCACGCCGATCACCTGAACGCGCGGCGCCGTCTCTTTCACCGCGCATGCCAGACCTGCGATCAGGCCGCCGCCTCCAACCGGAATCACTACGGCGTCCAAATCTCCCATCTGCTCGAGCATTTCGATTCCGAGAGTTCCCTGCCCCGCGATGACGGCTTCGTCGTCGAAAGGGTGAATGAACGTGAGCCGCTGTTCATGGCAGCGCCGGATGGCTTCCTGGCAAGCTTCGTCGTAGTTCGCGCCGAAAAGGATCACTTCGGCGCCGTAGCCCCGCGTCGCCGATACTTTCACGAGAGGCGTCGTGAGCGGCATGCAGATTTGCGCCGCGATGCCGCGTTTCGCCGCGTGATACGCCACGGCCTGGGCGTGATTTCCCGCCGACGCCGCAATCACCCCGCGCCGGTGCTCTTCGTCGTTCAGCAGCAAAATCTTGTTCAGCGCGCCGCGCTCTTTGAACGACCCCGTCACCTGCCGATTTTCGAATTTCAGCAGAATGGAGTTGCCGGTCAGTTGCGAAAACGTTTCCGAGCGCGCGAACGGCGAGACCAAGATTGAGCTTCGCACTCGCTCCACTGCCGCACGTATCGATTGAATCGTCGCCACTTCGCAGCCCCCATTCCCAAGACGGGAATCTCGGACAAGCCCGCTATTGTATCCGCGAATCCGGTGGAACGCCGCCTTCCGTGAACGTCTGGTTGCGGAATCCAATTTGGCAAATGGCCATCGCTCCTGGCCTTCTAAGGTGTTTGCCTGATGTGGCCTACGAAACTCCTTGTATAGACACATGCGAGAGAAAAGCGCGTAATGTGCCGTGAGTTTCTCCTTGGGTTCCTGACCAGGCCTCATCGTGCCCGGCAGTGAGTCGGGTTGAGAGAAACTAGGAGGACATCGTGCCACGAGTGGTTCCTCGTTTCAGCGTCTGGTGTTTTCTTCTCCATCCACGCGGTGAGGTGGAATCATAGTGGAAAATCCAATGATGGAGGATTCATTTGAGCGGGCCCGGAGGGAATTCTTCGGGGCAGCGATAACAACGCTCGCGCCGAGTGCGTCTGCAGCCGAGTATCGCAACCCGCGAAACGCGCCCCTCGCAAGAAAAGCCGTCGCCGCTTCCCTTGGGGGAGGATGGGTCAACTCAGTGGCTCGCCGTAGTCCCCGTGTGGTATCCGCGATCGATCCCTTGGAAGATTCTCGGTGGTCAACGTTAATCGCGAACCATCCGCGCGCTTCGGTGTTTCATACTCCGGGCTGGCTGGAGGCGCTGCGCCGCACATACGGCTTCAGGCCGGAAGCATATACGACGTCTCCGTCGACAGGCGTGTTAACGGATGCCTTTTTGTTTGTCCCGATCCGAAGCTGGCTCACTGGCCGGAGGATCGTTTCACTCCCGTTCTCGGATCATTGCGCTCCGCTCTTTAGCTCCCCAGACGCGCTGACTTCCATTTTGAGGCATTTACGGGCGGCGCTAGATCGCGACAAATTGAAATACGTTGAATTCCGCCTAGCGGATGCGGAATTTGCAAGCGAGGCAACTCGATGCGGGTTTGAACCTGCCCGCTCTTATTATCTGCATCGTGTGGACCTCCGGCCCAGCCTCGATGACATTTTTCGGGGTCTGGACAAAGACTCAGTGCAAAGGCGGATTCGTCGTGCCGAGCGGGCAGAGCTGATAGAGAAGTGCGGCCGGTCGGAGGAATTGCTGAAAGGGTTTTACAAACTGCTTATCATGACCAGGAAGCGCCGCGGAGTGCCTCCGCAGCCGTATAGCTGGTTTCGCAATGTTCTCGACTGCATGGGAGACTTGGCAGAGATCCGAATGGTATGCGCCGGAAAGAATGCTCCTGCCGCGGCTATCTTGACTTTGCGCTTTAAGGGCTCCGTTGTTTACAAATACGGAGGCTATGACGAGAAGTTCAAGCATTTGGGGGTAATGCCGCTTCTGCTATGGCGAGCGATCGAAAACGCCAAAGCAAAGGGTGCAACGGAATTCGATCTTGGCCGGTCCGATGAAAACGACGCGGGTCTGGTTGCCTTCAAGGGCAAATGGGCCAAAGATCCGAGCCGCCTGGTTTATTGGCGATATCCCGCTCTCCCCCTATCGAGTTGTACAGAGGACTGGAAAATGAAGGGCGCGCAGCTTCTGTTTGCACGTTCCCCGAGCAGCGTTTTGACAGCGGCAGGTAGAATGCTATACCGACATATTGCATAGACGCCTTAAGAGCGTGTCCGCTTCTTCACAGACCTGCACAGGGCATACGGGGACCAATCCACTCGCCTGATTAGGCTAACGCATTCGGGCGTCGCACTCACTGCTTGGACTGCTCGGTCGCGGGAAACAACAGCTCATTTCCGTCGGGATCGACGATCTTGATCACGTCGTAACCCCACCAGGACTTCTCGCTCGGAACCGAGCGCTCGACGATTTCACGGCGGAACGCGGCGAGTCCATCGAGGGTCAACGACACGAACAAGCGCGCCTTGTCTCTTCGCGCAGCATCCTCGCAAAGGATGATCTCGCATTCTCCGCGATTGACTTGGCAGACCCCGCCCGCGCTGTCGCCTTCGTGCCAACTCTTCTGGAAGCCGAGCATGTCGACGTAAAACCGGAGTGCACGGTTCACGTCAGCAACGAAGAGCACGGGACGCGTGTACCACCGGTGAGTGATTTGCTCTGTGACGGCTGTCTTGATCATGTGGGTCCTGATCCGCCCAGCTAGTGGCGGCCGGACCAGAATATCACGAACAACCCTTTCGCTCCTCGTGTCAGGGTGCTTACGTTACGATAGATCTCGAAAGCGGACGGTGGAGCGACGATGAGAACGGATTTGCTGCGATTCAACGGCGGTGTCGAGCGCGATCCAGCTATCGATGCGTGGATGAAAGGGCATGCAGGTGAATTGGGAGCTATCGCACATCAGTGGTTTGAGCTGATGCGAAAATGCGGGGACGAAGTCCGGGAGCTTTTGCATGACGGGTGTCCGGTTGCATGTTTGGGAGATGCACCCTTCGGCTACGTGAATGTATTCACTTCGCACGTAAACGTGGGTTTTTTTCACGGCGCAGCGCTGCCCGATCCGGCACGCCTGTTGCAAGGCAGCGGCAAGTTCATGCGCCATGTGAAGCTGAGACCTGAAACGGCCACAAACGCCGAGGCGCTAAGGAGGCTGATCGATGCGGCGTACTCGGACATAAAGGCGCGCGTCGAACACGGCTAGCAAGAATGTGGTGCGGGATTACCAGCCCATTTGACGCATGCGCTGCAGGATGAGTCCGCTGTAGCGATTCATGTAATCGGGGCGTCGCTTCAGGGGCAACGGCAGAATCGCGGCGAGTCGAGCCGACTGATCCAGATCGATATTGCGGGCGGAGGTTCGGTAGTAGTAACGGCACGCCGACTCCGCGCCATAAACGCCAGGTCCCCATTCAACCACGTTGAGGTAGAGCTCCAGAATCCGGTGCTTGCCGAGGACCAATTCGGCTACTGGGACAAGTGTGAACTCGGCGCCCTTGCGGAGGATCGAGCCGCCGGTTCCGAAGAACAGGTTTTGTACAAGTTGCTGCGTGATGGTGGACCCTCCGCGAAGGCGGCCGCCTTCCATATCGTCTTCCGCAGCGATCTCCATGGCGTGCCAATCGAATCCATGATGCTGGTAGAAGCGCGCATCTTCCGCGGCGATGACAGCATGCTGAAGATCGAGCGAGATTTGGCTCAACGGAACGAATTCGTACCGCTCGTGATACGGCGTGTGGTGAATCCAGGATTGCAAGCGGCGCTCCATGTGCACTGCCGTGGTGGGCGGGTCGATCCAGCGGACAGAGACAAGGATCAGCGCAGCAAGCGACCACAGAAGCGCCACTCCGATGAGAAACCATCGAAGGAAGGATCGGAGAGCGCTTCGCCGAGGCGGGGGCGGGCACGTTGGCTGTGCATCGGGACTTTCAGGCACGCCTCAGAATAATCGTTTGGGATGGATTGAGATAGTGCCCGATGGTGGGTGTTAGATTGCGGGGCCGGCAAACAGCAGCAGATTCCCATCCGGATCTTTGACGATGAAATTCTTGGCGCCCCAAGGCTGCTTTTTCAGTGTCTGGCGGAAGGTAACTCCGGCGGACTGAAATTCAAGAAACAGCAGCTTGATCTCGTCCGCTGTCGCGACGGTCATAGATACCGACGACAGTTCTTCCCGATCGCGGACCGTCGACTCGATTACTGGTCGCTCGACGCACCTTAGATTGAGACGCGCCGCGTCGCGACCCACCTGCGCATAGTAGGGAGGTTTGCCGTAACTGAATACGAGCGAAAAGCCTAACTTCTCACGGAAAAACTCGCACGATGTCTTGATATCGGTGACGAAGAGTTGGGGCTCTGCACAGACAATCGTCGCTTTGGATGGCGGCAATTTCATTCTGCGCGGCGTGGCGGAAAGTCCAGCTTTCAGGGCCTGCCAACTATCGAAGCTGTGCTGTCTTGCGATCATTTCTTGCGCATCGCTGAGCTTAAAGTTCGCCGCAAGAATCTCCGAATCGGGCATATTCGAGAAACGAGGCATAAGCTGGCGGATTTGCGCGGCGACGGGATAGTGGCGTTCACGATGCCAACGGTGTATGAGCTTGGCTTGCTTCTTGAGGTTCTCTAGATTGGGCATGTAGGCCTCCACGATGGGATTCGTAGGTGGGCATTGCCCTTCGGCGACGTGCCGATGCACCCTACATGCGCCGACGGCAGTATCTGCTGCCCTGTGAGTAACTGTCAACTAGGAACGACGACACAGCACGTTGGTCAGGAGCACTTACAGATTCTTGTCGTATCACGGGCTGACTGGAAGTCATTCCGGGCGAGAAGTCCGCTCGTGGGAGGTTCCATCGCGCTAACGTCTGGTAAGTTGCGCAATCGGAAACCGACACGGCCGACATTACGCCGAGGTACTTGCTTCGATAGTACCATTGTGTTTATATCCGCTCGCTGGTGCATAGCTTGGGGGGTCACATGGCCGATGTTGACCTGCGTCCGATGTCGCTCGGGGAAGTTCTGGATCGCACCTTCAGCTTGTATCGAAGCAACTTCTGGCTGTTCGTGGGGATCATGTCTATGCCCCTTGTGGTGCTGTTTGCTTTCCAGGTCGGAGCCGTCAGCCTGGGAGTCGGCGCCGCTTTCGGAATAGGAGGGCGTAACATCGGCCCCGGCGCCACGGCGGGAATTGTCACCGGAATAATCGTCGGAGTGGTGGTGTTTCTGGTTGCGTACCTGGGGGCGTACGGCGCAGCCCAGGCCGCGACGGTTTTCGCAGTCTCCGATCTTTACCTCGGGAGATCCGCCACGGTTCGCGGTTCCTTCGGCAAGGTGCGTGGCAGAATCCTGCGCGTCCTGGGAGTGCTCATCCTTACAGGTTTGATTGTACTGGTGGGCTGCCTCGCGCTCTTCGTTCCGGGGATGATTCTCCTGGCCCGCACAGGCGTCTCCGTGCCGGTTTCGATGTTGGAAGACGAATCGCCAAGCGCGGCCATCAGCCGCAGCATGGAACTCACCAAGGGCTTCGGATGGAGCATGTTCGTCATATTCTTTTTGGTTTGGATCCTGCAGATGATGGCCGCTGCCCTCGTCCAATATCCGCTGATGTTCCTGACCCTGGCCACGGCGAAGAATCACATAGCTCCGTTCCTGTTGCTCATTGTGCAGTATCTATCGTCGTTCATCTCGTCCGCACTGATCGGCCCGATCGGAACGATTGCCCTGTCTCTGATGTACTACAACCTCCGAGTGCGCAAAGAAGCGTTCGATTTGCAGCACCTGATGTCGTCGCTCGGCCCCAGCTCCGGCCCTGTCACCGAGCCTCCGAGTGCACCATCCACCGCCTAGCAGCCTCACCGGCGCATTATTGTTTTATCGAGGCCATGACGCCGGATACTTGCTTCGATAGTTACTTTGTGTTTATATCCGCTCGGCGACGCATAGCTTGGGAGGTCACATGGCCGAAGTCGACCTGCGTCCGATGACACTGGGGGAAGTGTTGGACCGCACCTTCCACCTGTACAAAAACAACTTCTGGCTATTCGCCGGGATCATCGCATTACCGCTTCTCATAAATTTACTGTTCGGCGTAGGGCTTGTCGTTTGGAATAGCCCTGTGACAAACGCGATTCGCTCCGGGCGAGGCATGGACCCGGCGAACACAATCCACTTGGGAGGTATTATCTTAATTCGCGCACTCGTGGCCATCGTCCTTTACCTGACCGTAATTGAAGTGGGCCACGCCGCGACTATCTTTGCCGTGTCCGACCTGTATTTGGGTCGCGCGGCAAGCGTCAGGAAGGCCTTCGCGAATTTGCGCGGCAGGCTGCTCCGCTTGCTGGGCGTCGCTTTCCTGGTTCTCCTGATCGTTGGAGTCGGTTTCATAGCATTGATCGTTCCCGGGATTATCCTCGCCTGCAGGATAGGCCTGGCGGTACCTATCTGCATGCTTGAAGACGAGTCTCCTGCGGGCGCAATAAGCCGAAGCATGGAGCTTACAAAAGGCTTCGCCGGGCAGATGTTTTTGATCATGCTTCTGGTATGGATATTGTCGTGGGTCGCGGGCGCGTTCTTTCAAACTCCTTTCATCATTCTTGCGACGCAAAGACATGCCCAGCTACCGCTGGCTCTCCAGATCCTTCAGCAACTGGCTAACTTCATTCCCGGGGTATTGGTCGGCCCGATCGGGACAATCGCGTTCTCGCTGATGTACTACAATCTTCGGGTGCGCAAAGAGGCATTCGATTTGCAGCACTTGATGGTGGCGCTCGGCCCCGGTTCCGGTCCCGTCGCCGCAGCCCCCGGCGCCCCATCCACGGCTTGACAAGTGCGCCCGGCCACATTGCCGCCAACTCTTCGCACCTTTTTGCTTTGCTGCATTTTAGCGGCGAGCGTCTGCGGGCCCGCGCGCGGACAATCACCTGCGGTTGTAACCGTTTCGCCTTCGTCGCCCGCCACGAAAATCGGTCTGGCGGACTACGAATCGCAGCTCGATAGCTACTTCAAGTCGGCTTCCAACCTGCACCGCAAGGCCGCGGACATCGCCCGCTTTCGGGAGTCGATTCCCGCGCAATGGTCGGTTCGCGCAGGCCAGGCGGACATCAACGTATCGAATGAATGGCTCAGGTCGGAACTTTGGAATGCTGAGCGTCACCCCAAGGACGCGGACGCCGCAACAAAGCGGATTGAACGTCGCCTCGCCGCGATGCGCAAAGCGGCAGGGCAGCTCGACGTTCAATCTCCTTTGCCCCTCGCCCCCGGAGAGCATCTCGACAAGATATTTCAGCGCAAGGAATTTCGCGGGCTCGCCGGCCCCAGCGAATTGGAACGACTGATGGCTCGCATCAGCCAGTGGCTCCTGGAGCAAGTCACGAGGATCTTGAAACTTTTCCACATAAATGCAAAGGCCGGCAACTTCCTGGCCTGGACCGTGATCGGCATCGCGTTCGCTTTGCTCTGCTACTGGATTTGGACGCGGCTGCGAACCACCGCGCGAGTGTCCGGCGAGGCCACAGATGCCCCACAGCTCCCGGCGATGAGTTCACGGGAGTGGCTCGACGAGGCGCTCGCCGCAGCCGAGCGAGGCGATTACCGGGAAGCAGTCCACTGCGCTTACTGGGCCGCGGTAGCGCGTCTCGAGGATTCCGGCCTTCTCGCCCGCGACCGCGCACGCACGCCGCGCGAATCGCTGCGTCAGCTTGCCTCGCGTCCGAGCGAACAGAAAACTCTCCGAGACTTAACGCGCCACTTCGAACTGATCTGGTATGGTTATCGGCCCGCGTCTGCCGCCGATTGGTCCGGAGCGAGAGCTCAACTGGAGCAAATGGGATGCCTCAAACCCTCGACCGCGCCGACCGCAAACTCCTGATCGGCGCCGCCATCTTGCTCGTCATCCTCGTCGTAGTGTCGGCGGTGGTTTCTCCGCAGCAAGCGAGCGAAGAGTCGGGCTTCCCTTCCACGTATTCCGCGGACTGGAACGGGGCAAAGGCGGCATTCCTCTTGCTTCAGGACTTGGGCTATCACGTCGAGCGCTGGGAGCAATCACCCGCCGAAATTCTCGACGATCCTGGTAATACTGTGCTGGTTCTCGTCAACCCTGCCGAGGTCCCGTCCGAAGAGGAACGTTCCGCGATAAGCGAATTCGTGCAGCGGGGCGGCCGTGTGCTTGCGACGGGACGAACCGTCGCGTGGCTCTTGCCTGAAACGAATGCGTTGCTGGGTCCTCAAAACCCCGACGTGGACACGAGTTCCCCATCGGCGGCGCCGGTCTTTGACGGGCGCTACGACTTCGAAACGGTCGCGCAGTTCTCTCCCCTCACTCCCTCGCCTATCATGCGGGACGCTCCCGAGATCACCATGTCCGCCCCTGACCACTGGGAGCCCGACCTGCCGGGCCAAATCGTCGTCTACGGGAATAATGACACCGCCGCGGTGATTACGTACCAAGTGGGGAAGGGCGAGATCGTTTGGTGGGCAGCGCCGACGCCGCTCACCAACGGCGCAATCCGCGATGCATCGAACGTCAAGCTGTTCCTGAACTCCGTTGTGCCATCGCCGGGGGTACGTATCCTATGGGACGAATACTTCCACGGGACGCATGGTTCTTTGTGGTCTTATTTCACGCGAAGCCCGCTGCCGTGGGGCGTCGTCCAGTTCGGCGTGATCTTCGTCGCGATTCTCGCCACGTACTCTCGGCGCTCGGGCCCGATTCGCACGCCTGCTGCCGTCTCGCGGCTGTCTCCGCTCGAGTTCGTGGAAACGTTGGGCGACCTGTACCAGTCGGCGCACGCAGACGCTGCGGCAATTCAAGTGTCGTACCAGCGCCTGCGCTTCCTCCTCACTCGCAAGCTCGGTCTCGCTGTGAATGTTCCCGTTGCCGAACTGGCGCGAAGCGCAAGCCAGCAACTATCGTGGGACGAAGCCGCCCTGCTGACGGCGCTCACCGCGGCCGAACAGGCTCTCCACGATCCGAATCTGGGCGCCGACGATTCACTGAAGCTGGTGCAAACGCTTTTCGATTACACTGCGCGTCTCGACTCGAAACAACGCCACTCACAAGGAAGACCACCGAATGAACAACGCAACTGACCTGGCTGCGCACGTCCGCAAGGAACTCGGCAAAGTGATCGTCGGCCAGGAAGACGCCCTCGATCAACTTCTGCTGGTGGTGCTCGTGGGCGGTCATGCTCTGGTGGAAGGCGTGCCCGGTCTCGCGAAGACGCTCGCCGTCAAAGCGCTGGCCCACATTTTCCAGATGAAGTTTCAGCGCGTGCAGTGCACGCCGGATCTGATGCCCGCAGACATCCTCGGCGCGAACGTTTTCAGCCTCGCCACAAGTTCGTTCACGCTGCATCGCGGACCGATTTTCACGGACTTGCTGCTCGTGGACGAAATCAACCGCACGCCTCCGCGCACGCAGTCTGCCCTGCTGGAAGCCATGGAAGAGCGGCAGGTGACGATCGACGGTACGAGCCATCCGCTTTCGCAATTCTTCGCGGTGTTCGCGACGCAGAATCCCGTCGAATTTGAGGGCACGTATCCCTTGCCGGAGGCACAGCTCGATCGCTTCCTCGTGAAGATTCGCATCACCTACCCGGACGCGGAACAAGAAGCGCAGGTGCTTCAGAACTTTCAGAACGGGTTCGATCCGCGCGAACTCGATCGTGTAGGCATCGTTCCGCTTCCGGTCGAGGTGCTGCGGGCAGCGCGGCAGGAAGTGGCGCGCGTGCGCGTCGAACCCGCCCTATTTCGCTACGTCGTTGCGCTTGCGGCTCGGACGCGCAACTGGCCCGCCGTCAGCCTCGGTGCGAGCCCGCGCGCGGCAATCAACCTAATGCAGGTGGCCAAGGCTGTCGCTGCCACCGAAGGCCGCGACTTTCTGATTCCAGACGACGTAAAAGAATCCGCGCCGGCCGTCCTCCGGCACCGGCTGGTGGTCAAGCCTGAGGCCGATCTCGAAGGCGTCACAGCCGAACAGATCGTTCGCGAAGTGGTGAATTCCGTCGAAATTCCCCAGTAGCCGAAGTTCGAATGAATGCACCGCAACACCTCGTGCCGCTTCCTGCCGCGTTTCGCGGCAAATCTTTCGGCCGCATCCCATTCGCCTTCGGCCGGCGATTCTTTCTGCTCCTGCTCATTGGCCTGATTTGGATCGGCCCGGCGTTCTCGAATCCGCGCTTCATCTACGCAATGGCCCTGTGGGACCTTTTGGTTCTAATGATATGGGTTTGGGATTTAACGCAGCTCCCAAAGCCGGAGCAGCTCGAAGCGCGCAGAGTTTGGGCAGCTCCCGTTCAGTTGTCCGTCGAATCGCAGGTCACCCTCGAGCTGCACAATTTCAGCAAGACCACCATCTCCGCCGGAATCGTCGACGACGTCCCCACCGCGCTGCGAAACGAGATTCCGGAGACCACGATTGCCGCTCCCGCCGGTAGCCACGGCGCCGCGGTCTACTCAATTTGTCCGCGCGAGCGCGGCGATGCCAAGCTGGGCAACATCTCGCTTCGCTACCAATCCGGGTGGCGCGTCGCCGAACGCTGGGCCTCCTTCGCCACCAGCCAATCGGTCCGCGTCTATCCGAATCTCGAGGAGTCGAAACGCGAAACGATTCACTTGATCCGCAGCCGCCAGATCGCGGTCGAAAAGCGCCGCCAGCATCAACGGGGCCAGGGCCGCGAATTCGAAAGCCTGCGCGAGTATCTCGAAGGAGACGAATGGCGCGATATTTGCTGGAGCGCCACCGCGCGGCGCGGGAAGTTGATCAGTAAAGCCTACCAGATCGAGCGCAGCCAGACCGTCTGGCTCGTGCTCGACACCGGGCGCCTGCTTCGCGCGCGCACCCTGGGCCTCAGCAAGCTCGACTACGCCGTCAATGCTGCTCTTTCCCTCGCACAGGTGGCGCTGTATTCGGGCGACCGCGTCGCCATCCTCGCCTACGGGCGCAGAGTCCGGCTCCGCTTGGCGGCCGCGCGCGGCGCGAGCCACGTGCGCTCGATCCTCGAAGGCCTGGCTCAGTTGCGAAATGAAGAATTTGAGGCGGACCATCTACGCGCCGCGGAAACGCTCCTCACGTTTCAGAAACGCCGCAGCCTGATCGTGTGGTTCACGGATCTCACTGAAACCGCGGCGACGCCCGAAGTCGTCGAAGGCGCGCTACGGCTCGCTCACCGCCATCTTCTGCTCTTCACGGTGATTGGCCAACCCGACCTTCGCAGTCTGCTGCGAGAGCGGCCCGAAAATGCGCGTGATATGTTTCGTCATGCCGCCGGGCAGGAAATCGCGCACCGCCGCGACGTTTTGCTTCGCACCCTGCGCCAGCAAGGCGCGTTAACTCTGGAAGTTGATCCGGGCCGGCTGTCGTCGGCGGTAGTAAATCAATATCTGCTGGCGAAGGAACGAAGCCTGATCTGAGGTCGCGCTGCGGGAAAAATGTTTTATGTAAGCGACGGGCCACTGGCGGCTACTGCACTCGATGGCGCAACGCCGGCCGGATTCCCGCGCCGCGTGAGATACAGCGCCAGCAGCACGCCGAGCACTCCGGCGAGCGCAAACTTCAGGCGGTAGTCGAGATTTGACGGCGAGACGAATCCCTCGATGACTCCCGCGATCACCAGCATCGGAATGACTCCCACAACCAGCCGCACGCTACGCGCTCCGGCGCGCACTAGCGATTCCCTCCGCGGCAGCGTCCCCGGAAACAGCAGGCCGCGCGCGATGCCGAATCCCGCACCCGCCGCGATGAAAATCGCCGGCAACTCCAGCATGCCGTGCGCCGCGACGAAGCTCCACAACGGCAGCAGCATTCCTTCGCGCCAGCACGCCACATTGATTACGCCGAACAGCAGCCCGTTAATGATCATCATCCACACCGTGCCGACGCCCGCGGTGATTCCCAGCGCGAACGTCGTCAACGAAACGCTGAGATTGTTCGTCATGATTCCGCTGGCTGCCAGCGGTTTGATGGTGACGATCGAGTCCGTCCACATCTTATGGTGCTCGATCGTGTCCACCATCTGGGGTCCCAAAAAATACCGCGTGAACGACGGATCGCCAAGGCCAAGCAGAAATCCCACCAGGCCCGCAGCCAGGAAAATCACGAATGCGGCGAACGTATCCCGAAACGTCTCGCGGAAAATGGCGGGGTACGTGTCTCGAAAGAAGGTCCAGATTCCTTTTGCTCGGGCCTTGCGACCCATGTAAATCAGGTTGTGCGCGCGCCCTAGTAAACGGTTCAGATAATATGAAAGCTGGCTTCCTGTTGGGTCTTCGCGGACACTCGAAAGATCAGAGGCAGTCTGCCGGTATAATAGCGCCAACTCCCGAAGCTCGGCAGCGCTGAGAGCGGAAACGCCTCGCCGCCCGCTGGCCGCGACCAATTCTTCGAGCCGGGTCCAGTGGCGGCGCCGTTTTTCGAGCCAGCGATTGGAGATCATCGATGTCCTCGATCGACAAGCTTATCATCGAGACCCCGGAACAAACGTCGCTCGATTTTCCGCTTGCCGGAATCGGCAGCCGCTTTCTGGCAATGGCAGCGGACTCCCTGATTCAAGGCGTGGCGACTCTCTTCATAGTCCTGGTCGTCTCCTTGGCCAGCCCGGGCTTTCAATGGATGGGCAGGCTCTCCACTCAGTGGGCGATCGCGCTCCTGATCCTGGTAATATTTTTGATCTATTCGGGATACTTCGCCTTCTTCGAATCCGTGTGGAACGGGCAGACACCGGGCAAACGGTTCGCGCAGCTTCGCGTGATGAAAGAGGATGGCAGGCCCATCAGCGTTTACGACGCGATCGCGCGCAATCTGTTGCGCGCTGTGGACTCGCTTCCCGTCTTCTACGGCGTCGGCGTGATCAGCGTGCTCGTCAGCAAAAACAACAAACGGCTCGGAGACTTCGTCGCCGGCACCGTGGTCGTGCACGAGAAGACCATCGAAGGCGCTCGCCCGTTCCTGGAAACGTCGTCGCAAGATGCGTCGGCGCCCGCATACAACACCACAGGCCTTACGCCCGACGAGCTGCGCTTGATCGAAACGTTTTTCAGTCGCCGCGATAGCCTGGAACCGGGCATCCGCACGTCGATGGCCGCGCAAATCGCGCGCCGCATTGCCGAAAAACTGAACGTGCGCGTGGTAGGCTGGCCGCAAACCGAAAGGTTCCTCGAATCCGTCCTCGAGCAGTACCGCAGCACGGGCCGATTCGGCCCGCTGTAACGCAGGTGTTGGCGCTCCTGGTGGCGCGCCTACGGCGCTTCCGCCATCCTCAAAATGACGTGACGTCGCGCGCACACAATTGACGGAGTGGTCAGCCACAATTCCCCGCGAAAGGAGAGCGGTGCTTGTTTTTCCGACGCCTCAGGGGATACCGATGAACGGATTCTCGATGAGAATGCCGGCAATCCTTTGCCCGGCGGTTAAGTCTTCCGACAGAATCCGAGTGGCGCCGCTTCTTGAAGCAGAGGAAACAATCAGGGCATCCCAGAAACCGATTCGCGATTCGTCCTCGATCCGGAACGCCGAGGCAATTTCAGCTGGAGTAGTTTCCGCGCACCAGGTTGTGTAGCTGCTTACGACCAGCCGTGTCAGTTCCCTTGGCAAGGGAGCGGCGATCTTTCGTGTGACGTTGACATAGAACTCCTGGAGTACCTGCACGCTAAGAACGCCCGTTCGCTCGCTCCAGAGGTTACGAAGAACCGTCTTTGCAATTTGGTGCTTCGGGCCTGCGTCTATGTCGTGCGCATAGATCAAGACGTTCGTGTCTATGAATGTCTTACCGCTCATGGAGTTCGTCGCGCCCGACTTGGATCGATCCGCCCAGGTGAAACCCCTGATCGAGCAAGGCCATGGCCTGCTGCTCGGCCCGTTCGTAGGCTTCGTCCTCGCCTACAAGTACCTCAATTTGATGGGCCAGGAGGCCACTGATGGAAGTTGAACGCCGAGCGGCGATAACCCTCGCTTTCTGAATCGTTTTTCGTTCAAGACTGACGGTCACATTTTGTTTCCCGTTTCTCTTGTCATTGGCCATGGGACCTCCCGTTACACGTATTCTACGTGTAGCACGTAAGTAACGTGCGGTCAAGCTTTGGGGGCGGCAAGAACGGCCCCTGCTGCGGCGGATGTCCCAACACATCGTACCCCTACGCGCGAGCGACAATGAAGCGCAATGACCCTTCGCCTCGTTCCTGGTCCTCGCGCCCACCCTCTTCAGTTGCCTTCGCCTCGCACTCTCGGTCGGCGAAGTTGCGGTATGATGCGCGCGGACGACACACAAATGAAACCTTTCGGCGCAATCCTCGCGGCGTGGATTCTACTCGTCCCTCCGGTCAGGAGCCCGCAGGGGAAGAGCGACGCTGCGAGCCATGACTGGCCGCTCCACGGCTGCAACGCGGAAAACACGCTCTATTCGCCGCTCGCGCAGATCAACCGCGACAACGTGAAACAGCTTCGCGTCGCCTGGACGATCGACACCGGCGACCCCTGGGTTCCGCAGCCAAGAAGGCAGAGCCCAGCAAGTACAGCGCCACAGGGGGCAAACAGCGCCGCGAGACTGGACGCCGCTGAACGCCAACGTGTGATTGACCAAGCAATCGCAAACTTGAAGCGGTTTTACTTCGATCAGAAAGTTGCGCAGAAGACCGCGGATATTTTGCTACTGCATGAAAAGAACGGCGACGACGACGCGGCAACGCAAGGCGAGGCATTTGCCGGTCTCGTGACCGCACAGATGAGGGATGCCAGTCACGACATGCACCTCATCATGGAATACAGTCAGGATCCCTTGCCAGAGGGGCCTCCCGCGGAAACAGCCGAGAGTCGTGAACGTTATCGCGAGGCAATGCTTCAGCAGAACTGTATGTTCAGGAAGGTTGAACTTCTCGCGCGTAATGTAGGCTATCTGAAGCTCGACTTTTTCCCGGATGCTTCCGTGTGCCGATCAACCGCAAAGACCGCGATGGCTTCCCTGAACGACGCCGATGCCATCATCTTTGATTTGCGCGATAACACGGGTGGTTTCGAGGATATGGTCTCGCTGATCGCCAGCTACCTGTTCGACCATCCTGAGTTTATGTACAGCCCGAGGGGAGCTCCAACAGAGAATTCCTGGACGCGGTCGCCTGTTCCGGGAAATAGGCTAGCGGACAAGCCCGCCTATGTGCTGACCTCTTCCACGACCTGGTCCGGCGCGGAACAATTCAGCTACGACCTGAAGATGCTGAAACGTGCGACGTTGGTCGGCGAGACGACGCAGGGCGGAGCCCATGCGGGCGCGTTTCATCGTATCGACGATCACTTCGGCATGGGCATTCCCGAAGAGAAGGCAATCAACCCTTTTGGAAAGGCCGACTGGGAAAGGGTGGGCGTGGAACCGGATGTAAAGGTGAAGGCCGCAGATGCGCTGGAGACAGCCCAGAAGCTGGCGGAGAGCAAATTGGCGACAATCGTAAAGGTTAGAGACAAATGAGAGCCGTGCGCGGATTGGTTGCGGCGTGGTTCTTGCTGGTCCCGCCTGTCGGGCGTGCGCAGGAGCCGGCGGCCGACTCGCACGGAACAGGGTCGCAAGCGAAAACTGAATCCACGAGCCGGGACTGGGCGGTTTACGGAGGCAACGCGGAGAACACGCACTATTCGGCGCTCGCGCAGATCAATCGCGACAATGTGAAACAGCTTCACGTGGCGTGGACGTTCGACACCGGCGAACCTGGGGGCCTGGAAACGAGCCCGTTGATCGTCGACGGCGTGCTTTTCGGAATCACGCCGACGCAAAAGATATTCGCGCTCGACGCGGCCACGGGCGAGAAGCGGTGGCAGTTCGATTCGGGCGTGCGCGGCACGCAGCCCAACCGCGGCTTGGCGTACTGGTCGAGCGGCGAGGACAAGCGCATCCTCGTCGCCGTGATGAACTTCGTTTACGCGCTCGATCCCACCACGGGCGAGCCGATTGCGGGGTTCGGCGCGAAGGGCCGAATCGATCTGCGCGAAAATTTGGGACGCGATCCGAAGTCGCAGTGGACGCCGCTGACGACGCCCGGAATCGTCTACCAAGATTTGCTGATCGTTGGCGCGCGAAATCCGGAAACTCTGCCGGCGCCGCCCGGCGACGTGCGCGCTTACGACGTGCGCACGGGAAAATTGCGATGGTCGTTTCACACGATTCCGCATCCCGGCGAGTTTGGTTACGACACGTGGCCGAAGAACGCGTGGAAATATTCAGGGGCGGCGAACAACTGGGCCGGAATGGCGCTCGATCCGGGGCGCGGCATCGTCTACGTGCCGACCGGTTCGGCGGCGTTCGATTTCTACGGCGCGAATCGCGTCGGTGACGACCTGTTTGCCGATTGCCTAATCGCGCTCGACGCGGCCACTGGCCGGCGAATCTGGCATTTTCAGGGCGTGCGCCACGATTTGTGGGACCGCGATTTTCCCGCGCCGCCCGCGGTGGTGAGCGTAAAACGGGAGGGGAAAACGGTGGACGCCGTCGCGCAGACGACGAAGCAAGGGTTCGTCTACCTGTTTGACCGCGCCACGGGCGAGCCGCTGTTTCCGATCGAGTATCGCAAGGTTCCCGCCAGCAATGTGCCGGGAGAAATCGCGGCCAGCGAGCAGCCGTTTCCCACGAAGCCGGCGCCGTTCGCGCGGCAGATTCTTACCGAAGACATGCTGACCAGCCGCACGCCCGCGGCGCATCAATGGGCCGTCGAGCAGTTCCGCAAATTTCGCAGCGAAGGGCAATTCGTTCCGTTCGGCGTGGGCGTCGATACGGTGATTTTCCCCGGCTTCGACGGCGGCGCGGAATGGGGCGGCCCGGCGGTGGATCCGGAGACAGCGATCCTCTACGTGAACGCGAACGAAATGGCCTGGACGGGCGCGCTCGCGCCGAACACGGGCAAGAACTCGCCGCGCGCGATCTACATGAGCCAGTGCAGCGTCTGCCATGGCGAAAAGCTGGTTGGGTCGCCGGGGATCCCGTCGCTGGTGAACATTGGCGCGCGCCTCAGTTCGGCCAAGATTGCCGGCGCGATCAAAAACGGCAAGGGCCGCATGACGGGCTTCCCGAATTTGTCGGAGCGGCAAGTATCGGCGCTGGTGGATTTCCTTACGAGCGGCGAGAGCAAGGCGATGAGCGGGTTGGCGCCCGAGCCGCCCGGTATGAACTATCGGTTCACGGGCTACCGCAAATTCGTCGACCCCGAGGGCTATCCTGCGATCGCTCCTCCGTGGGGAACGCTCAGCGCGATCGACCTGAACACTGGCGAGGCGGTGTGGAAGGTGAATCTTGGCGAGTATCCCGAGCTCGTGGCCAACGGCGTGAAAAATACCGGATCGGAAAACTATGGCGGACCCATCGTCACCGCGGGCGGATTGCTTTTTATCGGCGCGACCGACTTCGACCGGAAATTTCGCGCTTTCGACAAAACTACCGGCGAGCTTCTCTGGGAGACGACGCTGCCGTTTGCGGGGAACGCGACGCCCGCGACGTACGCCGTCGATGGCCGCCAGTATGTGGTGATCGCAGCGGGAGGTGGCAAGGACCCGAAATCTCCGTCCGGCGGAGTGTACGTTGCGTTTGCGCTTCCTGCGGATGGGGCGCGCGCGGCGCTCGCAGAGCAAGCGAAGGGTCTATCGGCTGGCACCGCCAGCACTACAACGAGTTCCCTTTCGCCACCGGCAGAGCCTGCGGTGGTGCCCGAGAAAATCATCATCGACACGGACATTGGGGACGACATCGATGATGCGTTTGCAGTGGCCCTGGCGTTGCGCAGCCCAGAGCTGCAGATTCTTGGCGTCACTACCACTTTCGGCGACACGCAGATGCGCGCCAAGCTCGCCGACCGCCTGCTGGTCGAAGCTGGCCGGCAGGAGATTCCCGTCGCGGCGGGAGCGGCGACGCCCGTGAAGAGCACGTTCACGCAACGCGCGTATGCGGAAGGCGGGCATTTCGCGGGGGCTGTGCATCCCGCTGCGGTGGACTTCCTGCGCGAACAGATTCAACGCTATCCCGGCGAGATCACTCTGGTGGCGATTGGTCCGCTGATGAACGTTGGCGAGCTGATTGAAAAGGATCCGGAAACTTTTCGCAAGCTGCGGCGCGTAGTGATGATGGGCGGCTCGATTGAACGAGGTTACGGCGACCCCTACGCGGCGCCCACTCCGCCGCAGCCGGAGTGGAATATCCTCAATGATATTCCGTCCGCGCAGAAACTGTTCGCGGCGGGCGTTCCGATTTACATGATGCCGCTTGATTCCACGCAGCTCAAAATGGA
>Ga0073928_10003126_pt1 | contig 26681 bp, 18 predicted proteins | sample PaiPotPPA55metaG_FD_76969 | JGI IMG/M metagenome (GOLD analysis project Ga0073928, IMG submission 76969) | Iron sulfur acid spring bacterial and archeal communities from Banff, Canada, to study Microbial Dark Matter (Phase II) - Paint Pots PPA... ...
AAAGCCCATCGACTGGTAGATGAGGCCCGTGTAGAAATCCACGTTCGGGTAGAGGCGGCGCGTGATGAAATAATCGTCCTCGAGAGCGATGCGTTCGCATTCGAGCGCGATATCGATCAGCGGATTGCGGCCCATCACATCGAACACTTCGTACGCGATGTGCTTCACGATCTTGGCGCGAGGATCGTAATTCTTGTAAACCCGGTGGCCAAAACCCATCAGCAACTTCTCGCCTGCCTTCACCCTCTTCACATAAGCGGGTACATTGTTCACGGAACCAATCTCGATCAGCATGCGAAGCACGGCTTCGTTTGCTCCGCCATGCAACGGGCCGTACAGCGCGGCCGTGGCAGCCGCCGTGGCCGAATACGGGTCTACGTGAGAGCTGCCAACAATCCGCATGCCGGTGGATGAGCAGTTCTGTTCGTGGTCGGCGTGCAGGATGAAAAGGATGTCGAGCGCGCGCTCGAGCGTGGGATTCGGCCGGTACTTCAGTTCCGTCGTGCGGAACAGCATGTTCAGGAAATTGCCGGAGTAACTCAAGTCGTTGTCGGGATACGCGAAGGGCATTCCCAGGCTGTGCCGGTAGGCGAACGCGGCGAGGGTGGGCATTTTCCCGATCAGGCGATACGTCTGCTTGCGGCGCGAATCCGGATTGAAAATATCTTTCGCGTCCGGATAAAACGTCGAGAGAGCCGCGACCGTGGAAATCAGCATGCCCATCGGGTGGGCGTCGTAATGGAATCCATCGAGAAATTTCTTGATGCTTTCGTGAATGAACGTGTGGTGAGTGATGTTGTAGGACCAGTCGGCGAGCTGCGACTTCGTGGGAAGTTCACCGTACAGGATCAGGTACGCGGTTTCGAGGTAGGTGCTTTTCTCGGACAGCTCTTCGATGGAATAACCGCGATAGCGAAGAATGCCTTTGTCGCCGTCGATAAAGGTGATTCTGCTGATGCACGATGCAGTGTTCGTGAACGCCGGGTCGTAGCTCATCATGCCGAAATCCGCGTCGTGGACTTTGATTTGGCGGAGGTCGAGCGCGCGGACAGTGTCGTGCTTGATCGGAAGCTCGTATTGGCGGCCGGTTCGATTGTCGATTACGGTCAAAGTGTCGTGAGGAGCGGCGGCGGGAGCAGCCTCGCTGTTGGACACGGACCCTGTTTTTGTGGGATTCATCGACAGACCTCTTGGTGGAACCGTTCGATCCGCAATCCCGGAGTGTACAAATAATACTGTACAACAACTTGCGTGAGAGACGGAAGGGTGTTTCGATCGCGGTTCGCCGTTAGAAACGGGCATTTACCCATACGCCACCGTATGGACGACGCCGGACTTGTGAGGACTTGCATGCGGCGCGCGGATTTCCTGAAATTAATCGGGGTTACTTCGATTTCGACTCCAGGAGTGCGGCGTCAGGAAGTGGGGAAGCGACGGCAAGCTCCGAACGGTTGCGGCCGTTCTGCTTGGCGCGATAGAGCGCGTCGTCCGCCAGTTGAAGGAGGTGTTGCGGTTCCACGGGAGCGAGATCCGTGCTGGCTGCGACGCCCAAACTGACCGTAACGCGGATTTCGCCTCCGGAGGTGAGGAAGGGCTTCGCGGCAATCGCTTCCCGGATCCTCTCGGCGACTCTCTGAGCCGAGGGAGCATCGGATCGAGGCACCACGATCAGGAATTCCTCGCCACCATATCTCCCGACGACGTCATAGGGACGCAACGACGCTTGCATAATGTTCGCGGCTCTCTGTAGCACGACATCGCCGCAAAGATGGCCGTAGGTGTCGTTGACTCTCTTGAAGTGGTCGATGTCCAGCATGATGATTCCGAAAGAGCCGCCTTCGCGCTGTTGGCGGGATTGCTCGCGACGCAGGGTATCGAGGATAACGGCGCGATTGGAAACGCCGGTGAGCGTGTCATGCGAGGCGCGGAAGCGGAGCTCATCGCGTGCCGCGATCAGCTTGTCCTGCAGATCCAGAATTCTGCGGCCAACGCTGAGGCGCGCGTACAATTCGGCCGGGTCGAATGGCTTCGTAAGATAGTCGTCTGCGCCGGACCCGAGACCGTCAAGCAGATCCGCTTTCTCGGTGCGAGCCGTGAGAAGGAGGACGTAAACGTAAGGCTTGTCCTCTGGTTGCTCGCGAAGCTTGCGGCAAACGCGGGTTCCCTCCAAGCCGGGCATCATCCAGTCGAGGATGGCGAGCCGTGGACCATCATCGCACGAAAGAATTCGAAGGGCTTCCTCGCCGTCGGTCGCGGCGATTACGTCGTAGTCCCGCTTAACGAGAAACGCCTCGAGAAGGCGGCGAGAAATGGGACTGTCGTCCGCGATGAGGATTTTGAACCTGGAAGTTTTTTCCATGTGTTTGACATACCTTCGATAGCGGGTCGTCTAGTGGGCCACCTTCGGGAACAACGTTTCGAACTCTCCGAGTAGCCTGGCCGCTTCTTGTTTTACGATTTCCCAATGAGCCGGGAGTTCTTTCAGGTTTCGGGCGCGTGCGAGCTTCTCCAAGTCGAACGCGGCAGTGGAGAGCCGTTTTGCTCCAACGTTAGTGGATGCGCCTTTCAATCCATGCGCAAGGCCTTCGAGCAAGGTGACGTCTTCCGCGTTCAAAGCGGCCTCGATTTCAGCGGCATTTTTCGGCCATTCGTCCGCGAACAAACGCGCGATCTCCTCGAGCAACTCGCGATCGCCGTCCATACGCTGGAGCGCCAGGGCAACTTCCATAACAGGTTCGGATCCGACATCCGGTGTCAAACCGGGGCCTTCGGTGCGTTCTGTTTCTCTTTTCATTTTTCTCGTTCGATCGAGTGCCGCGAAGAGCGCTGTTGTATTCACTGGCTTGGTCAAATAGTCGTCAGCGCCGGCTTCGAGGCACTTTTCACGATCTCCCTTCATGGCATGAGCGGTTAGAGCGACAATCGGTATGTGCCCGCCGATCTCTTGCTCGTGGGCCCGAATCGTTCGAATGGCGGTAAGCCCATCCATTTCGGGCATCTGGATGTCCATCAAAATCAGATCGAGCTTGTCGTCGCGCGCCAGGCAATCGAGCGCTTCGCGACCGTTCTCCGCGATTACGACGGAATGTCCCTGCTTCGAGAGGAGCCGCTGGACAACCGCGCGATTCACACGGTTGTCTTCCGCTAGCAGGACGCGCAAGGGCGCTGATGTTGTTTTAGCGACCGGTTGCGCAGGTGGGATCGGATCCTGAGCGGGCATGGGGCCCGATCGAGAGAGGGCGTTCACGATTGCGTCCAGGAGTTCGGCTGGCTGTACTGGTTTGAGCAAGCAGTCAGATACGCCCAGACTGAGGGCTCTGGTGAGATCCCCTCTCTGCCGCGTCGAGCTGAGAAGGACAATGGGAATTGCTTGAGTGCTTGGAGTTCGGCGGACGATTTCGATCAACGAAAAGCCGTCTTTGTCCGGCATTTCCATGTCGGTAATCAACAGAGCGAAGGGACTACGCTCGATGCCCGCACTCTCAAGCATCGAGAGAGCTGCTGCCGGACCGGAAGCGGTCTCAGGCCGCATGCCCCACTGGCTTAACATTTCCAGCAAAATGAATCTGTTCGTTTGGTTGTCGTCGACGATCAATGCTCGCTTGCCGGAGACGGTCGAGCGGTTTGGCAGAAGGCCTTCTGCAGGCTGTTGGCGGGAAATGCCTAGCTGGATCGTAAAGTGGAAGGTGCTGCCGCGGCCCAATTCGCTTTCGACCCACGTCATCCCGCCCATCATCTGAACCAGCCGAGAGGTGATTCCAAGACCGAGTCCCGTGCCTCCGAATCTTCTGGTGGTGGAGGTGTCAGCCTGGGTGAACGGCTCGAAGATCAACTGGTGTTTTTCCGGGGCGATGCCGATGCCGGTGTCCCTCACGCGGAAGTGCAGAAGCACTCCCTCTGGTTTGGTTTCTTCGATCTCGACATCGAGCGCCACTTCGCCCTTTTCCGTAAATTTCAGGGCGTTCCCTACGAGATTGACGACGGCCTGGCGCAACCGGCCGGCGTCTCCCACCAGAGCTTCGGGGACGTCAGCGGCTACGCGCCACGTGAGCTCCAGTCCCTTTTGGTGGGCGCGGAAGCCGAGCGTCTTCATCATTTCCCCGATGCTGTGGCGCAAGAGGAAATCAGCCGGCTCCAGGGCGAGTTGTCCCGCTTCGATCTTCGAAAAATCAAGGATGTCGTTCAGCACGCCAAGCAGCGAATTTGCCGACGATTTCACCATGCTGAGATACTCGCGCTGCTCTGGCTTGAGCTCGGTATCGAGCGCCAGTTCCGTCATGCCGAGAATGCCGTTCATAGGCGTACGAATTTCGTGGCTCATGTTGGCCAGGAACTCGCTTTTCGCGCGGCTGGCCGCCTCGGCGGCCTCCTTCGCGCGCTGCATCGCTGCTTCGGCTTGCTTTCGTTCTGCGACTTCCTTTCGCAGCTCCCGCGTGCGCTCGTCGACGCGCAATTCAAGCTCGGCATGGGCGCGGTGCAAGGCGACTTCGTGTTTTTGAATGCGGTTCAACATTTCGTTGAATCGATCGAAGAGGAAGCCAATCTCGTCCTTGCTGCGTTTTGTGGCGCGTATCGAGTAGTCTTTCTCGACGGAAACCGTGAATGCAGTTCGGGCGAGCTCCAGAATCGGCTCGGAGATCGAGCGCTGGAGGCTCGAAGAGAGCAGGTATGCGGTCGCCAGGGAAACGAGGATAACGACAAGCAGAATTTCCCCGAACCGCGCCAATCGGCTGTATAGACCCTCGAGATCCGACTTCACGTAAATCGTTCCAACCGGTTCGCCGTCCAGTCGAATCTGGCGAAAGAGAATTACGTATCCGGCGTGAAGCTCTGAAACGTCTGGACGAACCCCGGGGAACGACCCCGTGGAGCCTGCGTTCGCGCGCCGGTAGGTGGCGAAGACAGCGCCGCCGCGCGCGTAGATGCAGGCTTCGACAATATGTTTCTGGCCGCCGAGGGAGGCCAAGGTATCTCGAGCGGACTGCGAGTCCTTGAATTCGAGGGCTGCCGTGGTGTTCGAACCGGTGATTTCGGCGACGGTGGCCAGCTCGTTTTCGAGCGAGGAGCGAAAGGTGGCAAAATCGTAGACCGCGAAAATCGCGCAGGCCAAAGAGATGGCGGCGCTGCACGTGAGGAAGACGATGCGCGTCAGCTTTTGCCGAATGGAAAGATCTCTGGCAGCGCGCATATCAGCTCTTTCCGCTCCCGGGAATATCGCGAACCACCTTCGCCAACGCGAGCAACTTGGAACTGATTTGCAGTCCCGCGCGTCCCGCGGCATCCGTGTTGATGATGAAACGCACGTGTTGCTCTTCGAGAGTGAATTGAATAACTCCGCCGGATGCGGCGAAGCCGTCGGTTTCCCCGATTGCCAAAGTATTGGTCCCTTTTAAAGCTTCCAAAATCGCCGGCAACCGCTTTTGTTCGGAGGAACTGATGAAAAGGATCTGACAGTGCCGAGCATCCTCGATTCCCTTGCGCCGGGTGACGACAACGGGATGCTCAGCAACTACTTTTCCCCGCAATAGATCGTCCATCGCAGTGCCGAATGGGTCGTTCCCCAAGATACAAATCTCAAATGTTGATTGCGGATTCGCAAAGCTGCTCGGCGGCCACTCGATGAATTTCGCGAAATTGAAAAGAAAGGCAGCCTTGAGTTGGTACTCGCCCGGCGTGGCTGATTGCGGACGCGCGACGGGGACCTGCAAAGCCAGCGTGAAAATCAGGACTGCCGAGAGCCTGGCTGGCGTTTCCGCATGGCGAATCTCCTGCTGCCGGGTTTCGCCTTCACTTGGTTGTTCTGTCGCGTATGGCCTTCTTGTTCTCGACGCCCGGTTCAATGTCTCTCTCGTCTGACGATCAGAAACGCCACGTCCATTTCGCATAAGCGCCGCGCTTGCTCTGCGACGAGTTCACGCTTTGGAGTGGATCGTTGAACTCTGTGTGGTGATCTCGAAGAAGGTTTTGTCCGACGATGCTCAACTCCATCGCTTCCGCGAGCCGCCATGTCAATTGCGCGTCGAGGCGCGTGTAGGAGGTGATCGAAGGCGCCGGAAGACGGCCTACAAAATAGGCGCTCGTATCCCAAGCGAGAAAATGCGCCAGTTCCACGTGCGACCGTAGTTGTACTTGGTTGATTGGACTTGTGCCCTGAACGGCTGCAACCCTCGTTGTGTCTTGGCTCCCAGAGTCGGTGTGCAGATGCATCTGCAGCAATGCGTAGCCGGGACTCAGTGTCCAGCGGTCGGTTACTTTCCAGTTCGCGGCGAGCTCGATGCCGTCGGTAATGCCATGCATCCGGTTGCCAAATGTACTTCGGTGAATTAGGAGAGGAGGGTTTCCCTGGACGATATCCGGCAGGGGCTCGATGGTTTGCAGATCGCGATACTCATTGAGGAACGTTGTGGCGTCGATAGAAAAATGGTCACCTGCTTGTGCGCGATAGCCCAATTCGTAAGCCACCACCTCCTCGGACTTCACATTCGGACTGCCCAGCAACACAACTTCGACAGGTCCCGGAAATGCCGCGAGAGCTGCATCGAGGCCCGTGTCGCGTCGAGTGGGGGTGCGGCTGGCGCTTGAAACCGCAGCCCAGACTGTGCCGAAACTGGAAGTCCAGGCGATCCGTGCGCTCGGTTCGAGATCAAAGCCGGTGAAATAGCTGTTCTCGAGTTTCGTTCCAATTGATAGGAACAAGCGATCGGGTTTCAGAGTGATCTGATCTTGTACAAAAGAATTGAACGCGTTCCCAGAATGCGTGGCAGGAAGAAAAGCCTGGTCAATGGTGCCGACAGTCTGGTCTGCCGTGTGGCGATACCCCACCCCCCAGATCAAATCCTGACGGGAACCCCAGGCGAAGTGATGTTGGAAATCGATATCGAAGGTGTTGCGGACCTCTTCAGCTTCCGGGCCTAACCTCGTGTATCTGTCGAAATAGAACTGGAGCGTGGTCTGAGACCGGCTGGAAAAAACGTGGTGCCACCGACTCAAGACGTTTCCACCGGACAACTCGGTCAGCACAATCTCCGTTTCGTTCTCGGGAGGATTGAGCGAGGTATGGACGATCAACGCGCCCTCACTCCCGGTGTAAAGATCCCCTTGAGTCGTCAGGGAATCTCTAGGGGACAAGTTCGAGTCCACGCGGAAGCCGCCGTGGAGCAAATGCCAATCGTCGTTCGAATCTTGTCCGTCTAAGCCTGGAAAATGATCATGATTGAGGTATTTTGCGTAGACGCGGTAGTCCGTTTTCGTGCCGGCTTCGCCTCCATATTGGGCGGTCCCAAATCCCTGTTCAATGTTGCCTCCTCCCCCAGCTACAAGTCCGCCATGAGTATCCGCGGCCTTCTTCGTAATGATGTTGATGACGCCGTTCACGGCGTTCGAGCCCCACGCCGTTCCGCCCGGACCGCGAATCACCTCGATCCGCTCGATGTCTTCCAGCGGTACGTCTTGTGTGTCCCAATTGACGCCGCCGAAAAGCGGCGTGTAGACCGCGCGTCCGTCGATGAGTACTAGCAATTTGTCCGCAAACTGAAGATTGAAGCCCCTGGCCGTTATGGCCCATGTGTTAGCGTCTATTTGAGCGACGTCCAGCCCTGGCACCATGCGAAGCACGTCGGGTATGTTCGTTGCCCCGGAACGGCGGATGTCATCGGGCGTGATTACGAAGACGGCTGCGGCCACCTGAGACAGCTTCTGTTCCCTTCTTGAGACAGACGTGACCTGAATATTCATCAAGTCTTCGAGAGTCGCCTTTGTGAGATCGGCGGTTTGTTCCTGCGCGCCGGTGGAAATCGCTAAAGCCGCAGCCATCGACGTCGACGCAATCGCTCGAGAAATCCATCCGGTCAAATTCCGGCGCCGTCTGCCACCGTCGGCAACCCTGTCTGTAGTTTTCAGAGTTGTCTTTCTCATGTTCGCGTTCGAGTGTTTGGCGGACCCGACTGCGAGTCCTGATTCCGTTCGTTCTTGTCGGTGCGCTGCGCGGCCTGGAATCGCTCGGAAGCCGCGACTTTTGTGACGACAGGAACGGCCCGGCCATCGGAGGATGCGGCGGCAGTTCGCGTGAAGGGCACGGGAGACGCGACGGGCACGAGGGCGCGTTCGGCTTCTTTGAGGAACGTCAAGCAATCTTGCGAACCGTCCCAGTTGATCGAGATCACGTCGCCCAGACACACTTGTTCGGTTGCGAGCAGGCTCGCCAGTGGATACACGATGTGCCGTTCGATCGCGCGCTTCAGGTGGCGCGCGCCGTATTTCAGGTCCGTGCCTTCGCGCAGCAGAAATTCTCTCGCTGGCGTCGTCACGCGGAACAGAAAGCGGCCCTTGGCCGTTTCCAGCACGCGCTGCTGCACCATCGCGAGTTCGATCTCCAGGATCTGCTTGAGCTCTTCCGACCGCAGCGGCCGGAACACCACTACTTTGTCGATCCGGTTCATGAACTCCGGTGCGAATTTCCTCTTGGCCGCTTCCGACGCCGTCTTCTCGATTTTTTCATCCAGCCGCGCCTTCGATTCAGCACGCACCGTCGGCGCAAACCCCATGCCGCCCGTCATCAGTTCGGTGATTCCGCCGCCGCCCAGGTTGGACGTCATGAAAATCATCGTTTGCGAAAAATCGACGCGACGGTTGTCGCCCAGGGTCAGCGTCGCCTTGTCGAGAATCCCCAGCAGCAATTGCCAGAGAGAGTCGCTCGCTTTTTCGATTTCATCGAAGAGCAAAAAGGAAATCTTCAGTTTTTCGGTGTGATTTTGCGCGAGCGCTTCCTGCGTGATCAGTGGATGCGTCTCGCGGTGCCCCAGATATCCCGGCGGGGAACCGATCAGCTTCGCAATTTCGTGGGAATGCTGAAATTCGGCGCAGTCGACTTTGATCACCGCGCGCGGATCGCCGAACAGCACTTCGGCAGTAGCCTCGACGACGCGCGTTTTCCCCGCACCCGTCGGCCCCAGGAACAACAAGTTCGCCACCGGACGTCCCGGCGAGTTCAACCCCGCGCGGAACACCTGGTACAAATCCACCACCGCCTGCACCGCTTCGTCCTGCCCCACAATTTTCCGCCGAAGCCCTGATTCAAAATCGCGCGACTCGGAACTGCGTTTTCCCGCGTCCAACTGCCGCTCCACTGGCACACTCATCCGACACCCTCCACGCCATGCCCCACCCAGACGACTCCCCCCGCCGCAAAGAGGGAGCGAGCAGAAACACGGCCAAAGAGTTGCAGGAACGGGAACGCTAAGGTATTTCAATTTCAATCACCTGCGAGGCGATAGCAGGCGAGATGATCGAAGGCGAATGAGAGAATTGTTCCATGCGCGCATGACCGCACCACTGTGAAACACAGATGAATGTTGCGTTACAAGATTGACGCGCCTCAATCACCGTCTTGCTTCCGAGGCGCAATTTCCCGTATGGTGTGGGCGACAAAAGTTACGAGAGGCCGATGAAACGCGTCCTGGTAATCGAAGACGACAAAGACATCGTCGAGCTGGTTCGGTATAACCTCGAGAAGGACGGATACCAACTCGTTGCGTCAGGAGATGGCGTGACCGGGCTTGCGCAAGTTCGCAAAGCGCCTCCCGACCTGCTGATCCTTGATCTGATGCTGCCGAAACTTTCCGGCCTCGAAATCTGCAAAGAGATACGCAAAGACACCAGCTTGAATCGCCTGCCGATCCTGATTCTCACGGCTAAAGGCGAAGAAGCAGACCGCGTAGTGGGTTTGGAGCTGGGCGCGGACGATTACGTCACGAAGCCATTCAGTCCGCGCGAACTCGTGGCGCGCGTCAAGGCGCTGTTGCGCCGCTCGGAGCCTGGCGCGCCGGCGGAAAAACTTCTCGAGATCGGCGTGCTGCGAATCGACCCTGCCGCGTATCGCGTCACGCGCGGTGGCAAACCGGTGGCGATGAGCACACTCGAGTTTCGCTTGCTCTACTTCCTGGCGGCGCGGCCGAATCGCGTGTTCACGCGCGACCAATTGCTGGACGCCGTGTGGGGCACCGAGCGATTCGTCACGCCGCGGAGCGTTGACGTGTACGTCCGCCGATTGCGTGAGAAGATAGAGAGCGACCCGCAACACCCGGCATACATGAAGACGATCCGCGGCGCGGGTTACCTTTTCGAAACTCGTGCGAGCTAAGCTTTTCTGGAAACTAGGCCTCACCTATCTCGCCCTTCTGTTGGGCGTTCTTTTCGCCGTCGATCTATACTCCGCCCGCGTTTTACGCCGCGACTACCTCCGGTCTGCCGACGACAAACTTGTTTCCTTGCTGGGCGTTGCGGTGGCGCGCCCGCCGCAGCTCGACAATCCCGAGGAACTTCGGTCGTGGACTGAGGCGATGTCGAAGGGTGGAGTGCGCGTCAGCGTGATAGAGAAAACCGGTCTGGTCATCGCGGACTCAGCGCAGACGCCGGAGACCACGCAAAACCAATCCGATTCTCCCGAAGTCCAACAGGCCTTCGCGACGGGCGAGGGAAGCTCGATTCGCGGGTCGAGCATCGAGCCTCAGTTTAGCTATCGCGCGGTGCGCTATCAGCCGCCGACCGGCCCGGCGGTTGTGATCCGAATGGCTCTGCCTCTCACCGGAATCGGCTTCTCTTTGCGGGAGCTGCGCGAAAGGCTGCTGGCCGCGTCCGTTGTGATTCTCTTGGCTGGCGCTTTCGCTTCGCTCATGTTTTCGCGCACGTTCGCCGTCCGAGTGGAGCAGTTGAAGGACTTCTCGCGCCGCGTGGCGAGCGGCGACTTTCGCGCTCTGCGTTTCGACGGGCCAAGAGATGAGCTGGCGGATTTGGCTGGGTCGTTGAACGAGACGGCAGAGAGGCTCGACGCGACAATCCGGTCGCTCAGCGGCGAACGCAATCGGTCGAGCGCGATTCTTAGAAGCATGGTGGAAGGCGTAGCGGTGATAGACGCACAGGAGCGGCTCGTTTTCTGCAACAGGGCATTTCTGGATATTCTGAGTCTCGACGCCGCCAAGAGCGAAGGCCGGCCGGTGATCGAGGTGATCCGAAATTCCGAGTTGCTGGGCCTGGTTCGCAAAGCTCTGCGAGGCGATGAGGGTCTTCAAACCGACATTGCGATGGGCTTTATCCAGCAGCGAAGCTTTTCCGTCACGGCCGCGCCGGTGAAGGCGCTCGATGCCGGGGCGCAGGCGACCGTGGCACAGGAAAATTCGGCGGACGTAAAGAAACCGTCGGGTGCTGTGGTTGTTCTTCATGATGTCACCGAACTCCGGCGGCTTGAGCGCGTGCGCCAGGATTTTGTGGCCAACGTTTCGCATGAGTTCAAGACCCCTCTCACTGCGATTCAGGGTTTTGCGGAAACGCTTCTCGCCGGCGCCCTCGACGATCCCAAGAACAACCGCCGCTTCCTCGAAATTATCCGCGAACATGCCGCGCGGCTCGCGCGGCTGACAAATGACCTGTTGAAACTCGCGCGCATAGAGGCGGGGAAGCTTGAAGTGCAATTCTTTCCCGTCAGCCTCGGCGAACTTATTGAAGGTTGCGCGGACACGAGCCTTCTGAAAAGCACGCGAAAGCAAATCACCCTTGATCTGGAAGTTCCCCCGAACCTTCCACCCGTCCGAGCGGACGCAAGCTTGCTGCACGAAGTTCTGCAGAACCTTCTGGACAATGCCATCCAATACACGCCGCCCGGTGGCAAGATTCACGTCAGCGCTGCCGCCCGAAATCGCGAAGCGGTCGTAACCGTGGACGATACTGGAATCGGAATTCCGGTGGTCGACCAGGAGCGCATCTTCGAGCGGTTCTATCGAGTCGACGCCGCCCGCTCGCGCGAGGCCGGTGGCACGGGCCTGGGTCTGTCGATCGCCAAACACATTGTTGAAGCCCACGGCGGGCGCATCTGGGTGGAAAGCGAAGTGGGCCGAGGCTCGAAGTTCTCTTTTTCGGTCCCACTCTCCGGTTGATTGCTCCGCGGATGTCTTGAAATGTTCATACGCCCATCACGCAGTTGCAAACTGCAAGACTCATGTTAAACGTGGGTGGGAGGGGACAGTTGCGGCATAAGCCGCCGAGAGGACACGAAATTGGGATCTACGAAGACCAGCTCCGAAGTCGTTTTGGAGAACGTTTTGGTGAACTACCTGGTTTCGCAGGCGCGAACCGTGGAAGCTTCGCTGAACCGCGCGTTGTGGGCTCTGCTTGAAAGGAACGAGCGGCTGGCGAGCGAGGTGTTCCTGACGGAGCCGCGCATCAACGAAATGGAAATCGTAATCGACGAGCACGCGATCCGCATGCTGCGGCAAGCGGATTTGCAGGATACCGACGTCCGTTTGATCGTAGCCACGCTGAAAATCAACAACGACCTGGAACGGATGGGCGACCTTGCGGTAAATCTGAGCGAGCGGGCGATTTCATTGGCTGGGATGGGCGAAGTGCAGGCTCCCAGCGAGCTTGAACCCATGATAACCGCCGTGCGGGCGATGGTGTCCAAGTGCCTGGGGGCGTTGATCTACCAGAACGTCGAACTCGCCACGCAAGTGCTCGAAAGTGACGATGTCGTGGACCAGTATCGCGACCGCGTCTTTGAGGGCTTACTGGCTGGGATGACGAGCAACCCAGCTCTCGCCGCTCCCAATCTTCACTTCGTTCTGGCTTCGCGACATCTCGAACGCATCGCAGACCACGCGACGAACATTGCCGAAGACGTTCTATTCTGGGTGCGCGGCTTGGAAGTCCGGCATGGGCGCGCGAAACAGATGGAAGCGGCCGCGGAGAGCGTGAAGGGCGCAGGAACGAACGGCTAGTTGTGGAATCTTCAAACGGTTGTTATTGCCAGTTCAAACCAGACACGTAACGTGTCATCCGAGCTTGCGACAAGGATCTGACACAGTTCCGAGTCGCAGCTGCACAGGACTGACTTCATCGCGGATAAGCCTGCCATCGAGGCGCGGTTCCACTCGTACCCCCGAGTCCGCGCCTCTCCTATCCCCGAGATTCCGCAGGGGATTTGGGCGATTTCACTCCGAATTATCGGCCGTGTAACACATCTGTAACAATTCAGTAAAACAATGGTGCGGGAGAGTCAACGATCATGAAAAAGAATATTGTGATGGTGTGCTTGCTGCTCGGGCTCGCGGCAGCCTTGGGAGCGGACTCAACGGTCCTCTTGAACGGCGCCGGCGCTACATTTCCGAACCCAATGTATTCCAAGTGGTTTGACACGTATCATCAACTCCATCCAAACATTCAGGTCAATTATCAGTCGATCGGTTCCGGGGGCGGCATCCGCCAGGTTTTGGCTGGCACAGTGGACTTTGGAGCTTCAGACGGCCCGATGACCGACGAGCAAATCGCCGAGTTCAAGAAGCAGCGCGGGATGGATATTCTGCACTTTCCGACAGTTCTCGGGGCGGACGTGCCCAGTTACAATATCCAGGGGGTAGCGACGGATTTGAAGTTCACTCAAAAGGCGCTGGCGGGAATCTATCTGGGCACAATCACGCAATGGAACGACCCCGAGATTGCGAAGGCGAATCCTGGCGTTAATCTGCCAGCCGCCGACATTGTTGTAGTTCATCGGTCGGACGGTAGCGGCACAACCTATATCTGGACAGACTTTCTCTCGAAAGCCAGCGATGACTGGAAGAACAAAGTCGGAAAGAATACATCGGTGAACTGGCCTGTAGGCCTTGGCGGCAAGGGCAATGAAGGCGTGAGCGGTTTGGTAAAGCAAACGCCGAACTCAATTGGCTACATCGAGCTGATTTACGCGGTCCAAAACAACATCTCCTACGGTGAGGTCCAGAACGCAGCCGGGAAGTTCATCAAGGCAGACTTGGCGAGCGTGACGGCGGCCGCCGCGAGCTCCAAGGACATGCCCGAGGACTTTCGCGTGTCAATCACGAACGCGCCGGGTCCCGCGGCCTATCCCGTTTCGAGCTTCACGTGGCTTCTAATTCCGGGAAAAATCCCTGACGCTGCTAAACGCGACGCGATTAAAGGCTTCTTGAATTGGATGATCACAGACGGGCAAAAGTACACCGAGGGCCTGTCCTACGCCCAGTTGCCGAAGCCGGTTGTCGCGAAAGAGAAGAAGGCCATTTCTTTGATCCAATAGAACGACCCTAAATGTCTGCAACGGCCACTATCATTGCTGCGACGGCCCCGCCTGAAGCGGGGCCGCGCGCGTTTATCCGTCGCCTCCGTCATGGCGATGAAGTCGCGCACTTAGTGACTTTTATCTTCGCGGCCAGCATTCTCTTGCTGACGTCGATGCTCGTGTACGAACTCTGGGTCACTTCCCATCTTTCGCGTGCGAAGTTCGGTTGGAGCTTCCTCGCGACGAGAATTTGGGATCCTGTCTTCGAGAATTTTGGCGCACTACCATATATCTACGGCACCCTCGTAACGTCGGCCATCGCGCTCATAATTGCAGTGCCGCTGGGACTCGCTGCCGCGACTTTCCTCGCCGAGCTCGCCCCGCGACGGATCAGCGATGGCGTTGCGTTCCTGATCGACTTGCTCGCCGCCGTGCCCAGCGTGATTTACGGTTTGCTGGGCATCTTCGTTGTGGTGCCGCTGATGCGCACGGTGATTGGCCCCGCACTGAAGAACTCGCTGGGGTTTTTGCCGTTCTTTAAGGGCCCCAACTACGGAGTCGGATTTCTCACGGCGGGAATTGTTTTGTCCATCATGGTGGTGCCCTTCATCATTTCCGTTTCCCGCGAAGTCCTGCTCACAGTTCCTCGCGACCAACGCGAGGCGGCACTGGCCCTGGGTGCTACCCGGTGGGAAGCGACGTGGAAGGTGGTGATACCCTGGGCGCGCGCCGGCATCGCGGGCTCTGTATTTCTGGCTCTGGCGCGCGCTCTGGGCGAAACGATGGCCGTCACGATGGTGATCGGCAACGCCACAGCCATTAGCGCGTCGCTCTTCTCACCGGGCGACACCATTGCTGCAACCATCGCCAGCCAGTTTACCGAAGCCACGGGTGACCTTTACTTGAGCGCACTCGTCGAACTCGGCCTAGTCCTGTTTCTCATAACCTTTATTCTCAACGGTCTGGCCCGGCTTCTGATCCTCGTTACTGAGCGGGGAGGTCAGCGCGGATGAGCCGCCTCCATCTGCTGTGGCGAAAGTCGTTGAACATTCTAATGCTTACGCTCACGGGCGTGGCTGCGCTCCTTGTCGTTTCGGTCTTGTTTCTGATCCTCGGTTGCCTGCTGTGGAATGGCGGAAAGTCCCTCAACTTGAGCTTCTTCACTCAGTTGCCGAAGCCGGTGGGCGAGTCGGGCGGCGGGATGGCCAATGCGATTGTCGGAAGCCTAAAACTTTTGTTACTCGCGGCGGTACTCGGATTGCCGGTTGGTTTGCTTGCCGGCGTTTACCTGGCTGAATTCGGAGGCAAGACTTTCTCCTTCGTGATCCGCTATACGACAGATATCTTGAATGGCGTTCCATCGGTGGTGATCGGGATCTTTGCATATACACTAGCGGTTTTGCCGGTTAAGCATTTTTCAACATTCGCCGGCGGTGTCGCTTTGGGAGTTATGGCAATTCCCATCACCGTCCGAAGCACCGAGGAGTTCCTGCGCGCCGTTCCGGGAACGCTCCGCGAGGGCGCCATGGCTCTCGGCGCGAGCAAATGGCGTACGATTGCGACCGTGGTGCTGCCAGCAGCGAAGGGCGGTATTATTACTGGCATGCTGCTGGCCCTGGCGCGCGTCGCCGGTGAGACTGCCCCACTTCTGTTCACGGCTCTCGGAAACCAGTTCTGGAGTCCCGGATGGAGTCAGCCCACCGCATCGCTTCCAACGGTGATTTATGCCTATGCATTATCGGCGTACGACGACTGGCACCGGCAAGCCTGGGCTGCGGGGCTGGTGTTGCTGGCCCTGGTTCTTGTGGCAAACGTTGGCACGCGGCTGGCTCTGAGTCGTGGGGGAGCCGCACGAGGTGTCTGATATGGCCTCTGCCTCACAAGGCAAGGAACCTATTGCCGCAAAATTAGAGCCCAAAGTGCGGGTGACAGGTATGAGTTCGACGGTTTCGGCCAAGGAGACGGCGGTGCGGTTTCAGATCTCCAATCTTGATTTTTTCTATGGCGCGAAACAAGCGATCTTTGGCATGAGCCTGAACATCCCGGTCAACAAGGTGACTGCGATCATTGGTCCTTCCGGTTGCGGTAAGTCGACTTTTCTCCGGACGTTGAATCGAATGAACGACACCATACGGAATGCCCATTTCTCCGGCGATATCCTCCTCGACGGCCAGAATATCCTGGAGATGGACGTGGTGGGGCTGCGGCGGCGCGTCGGGATGGTGTTTCAGCGGCCGAATCCGTTCCCGAAATCGATTTATGACAATGTGGCTTACGGGCTTCGTATCAACGGCTACACCGGCCGCTTGAGTGATCGCGTGGAGCACAGCCTTCACCGCGCAGCGCTGTGGGACGAAGTGAAGGATTACCTCCACAAGTCGGCATTCGCTCTTTCGGGAGGTCAGCAACAGCGGCTTTGCATCGCTCGGGCGCTGGCGGTTGATCCGGAAGTGCTCTTGCTCGACGAACCATGCTCGGCGCTCGACCCCGTCACGACCGCCAAGATCGAAGAGCTGATGTTTCAGCTCAAAGATAGTTGTACGATGGCAATCGTCACACACAACATGCAGCAAGCCGCGCGCGCGAGCGACTTCACGGCGTTCATGCTGGACGGAAAGCTGATCGAGCACAACGAAACATCGAAGCTTTTCACGACGCCTTCCGATCCGCGAACGGAGGCTTACATCACAGGCCGGTTTGGCTGAGAATCGAAGGAACATCGAACTCATGGAACGCCACTGGGAACACGATCTCGAAGAGTTGAAGCAGCGGCTGCTCTGGATGGGGAGCCTCGCCGAGCGCGCCGTCCATCAGGCCGTCCACGCAGTACTCGACGCCGAAGAGCCGCTGGCCGAAGCCGTCTTGAATGAAGAAGACGCGATCAACGAGATACAGATCGAAATCGACGAACGCGTTCAGAGGCTTCTTGCTCTGCAAGCGCCGATGGCTGCCGATCTGCGGTTTCTTCTAGCCGTTTCGCGCATTAATGGCGATCTGGAGCGCATCGGCGACCAGGCCGTGAATATTGCGCAGTCGGCCATGCGCGTGATGCGTCATCCGCAAGTGAAGCCGTACGTTGACCTCCCGCGTATGAGCGAGCTTGCGGAGGGAATGGTGCGTGACAGCCTGAACGCTCTCGTGCGCGGCGACCAGGAACTCGCGCAAAGCGTGATGCAGCGCGACGACCAGGTGGACCGTCTGCGGGACCAACTCTTCCGCGAATTGCTTACCTACATGATGGAGAATTCGGCGGTTGTGTTCGCCGCGTTCGAACTGATCCTTGTGGCAAAGAACCTCGAGCGCATCGGGGACCACGCTACGAACATCGCCGAGGACGTCATCTATTTCGTCGCAGGTCGCGACGTCCGTCACCCCGCGCTCGATCGCCGCTGAGCTTTCCATTGAACTGAGCTGCCTCTGCGCGCCTGGCAGGAGATACCGCGCCGGATACCCCTACAACTTTGCGGAAAATATCTGCCTTTAGATTCGGGCGAGGGCGGTGGCTTCGTCTTCGGCGAGATCGAGAACGCTATCGAGGCGGACCATCTTCAGCAGCATCAGAACGCGCTTGGTGGGCGCAAAATACGTGCATTTTCCCCCGGCGCGTTTGATCGTGGAGAACGAACGGACGAGCGCCCCGATTCCTGAACTATCAAGTTCGGTCACGCCTGAGAGATTCACCGCCACATTCGGGGAACCCGCATCAATCAGTTGCTGGATCTGACTCCGGAAAGCTTCCTCGGCTTCTCCTAGCTTCAGAGCTCCGGTCAGATCAAGGATCGTTGCCCGGCCAGCTTTGCGAATGCTGATGTTCACATGGGCCTCATCGCGTGCTCGAAAAGCTAACTGAATTACGCCTCTCAATCAAGCCGGATGCGCAAATAGATTAGGTACCCGTTGCGACCAAGCGATGCTTGTGCACCGTCCGTCTCTGTATACTCAATCCTGAGATGGGAGATCAGAGGAGCTGTAGGTTGAGGCGGCGTCCGCGCAGTTTAAGGTTCGTAACGACGCTTACAGCTTTCTTGCTCGCTACGCTGGGCGTCTTCGGAGGCTGCAAAGCCACAGCGAGCGACACATCGTTGCAAGCGGCGGAATCCGGCTGGACTCTGGTTTGGAGCGATGAGTTCAACGCCCCGGACGGTTCTCGTCCCGATCCTGCAAAATGGAAATTCGATGTCGGCGGCAACGGCTGGGGCAATGATGAGCTCGAGTATTACACTCGCCGGCCGGAGAACTCTTTCGTTCGCGGCGGAAACCTTGTCATCCAAGTGCAGAAGGAAAGTTTCACGGGCCCCGATCAAGTAACACGCTACTACACGTCAGCGCGAATGACGACGAAGGGGCTCTTCGCGCAAGCTTACGGCCGCTTTGAAGCGCGAATCAAGATTCCTCGCGGGCAGGGACTGTGGCCCGCGTTCTGGTTACTCGGAAACGATATCGGGAAGGTTGGTTGGCCTGCCGACGGCGAGATCGACATTATGGAGAACATCGGCCGTGAGCCATTCTCGATCCACGGGTCGATGCACGGCCCTGGCTATTCGGGCGACGACGGACTTACATCTGAGTACAAGCTGCCCGGCGGCGGACGATTCTTCGACGACTTCCATGTGTTCGCGATCGAATGGGACCCCAAGGCCGTTCGCTTCTTCGTCGATCAAGAGCTGTATGCGACGTTCACTCCTTCGCGCCTTCCTTCAGGGACAAAATGGGTTTTCGATCATCCGTTTTTCATCATCTTGAACGTCGCGGTCGGCGGCGACTGGCCGGGCCCTCCGGACTCGACCACCGTTTTCCCGCAGGTAATGCTCGTAGACTACGTCCGGGTCTACAAGCCATCGCGACCATCCCGCTGAGCGGCGCCCACGGCGAAGACGCCTAAGCGGCCCAGCGCTTAGTAAGGAGTGGAAATAACCGCATCTTCGGGATAAGCGGGCATCCCAAACTCGGGAACGTCCAGACCCACCGCTTCCACCTCTGGCGCCACTCGCATGCTTTTCACTTTGTTGACGCACCAGAAGACGAGGAACGTCGCACCGAACGCCCAAGCGGCATACAAGGTTGCGCCCATGAGTTGGATCAGGAACTGCCGCGTATCGCCGTGGAGTAAGCCCGTCACGCCCAGGCCGGCTCGTCCCAGATACGACGTTGCGCCAACGCCGTTCCATCCGGCGCCATAAGCGCCGTCAGCAAAGATACCCACGCTGACAGCACCCAACCAGCCACAGTAGCCGTGCACCGAAATCGCGCCGCAAGGGTCGTCGATCTTTAGAACCCGTTCGTTCAAAAGCACCCCAACACAGACGAGGATTCCTGCCAGCGTCCCAATGACGACGGCAGAAGTGGGAGACACAAATGCGCAGGGAGCGGTGATCGCCACCAAGCCCGCAAGCATCCCGTTGCACGCCATCGTTATGTCGGGTTTGCCGAACATGAAATACCAAAAGAGCATCGCTACAGCGGAGCCAGCTACGGCTGCCAGGTTCGTGTTCACGGCAACCACAGAAATTCGAAGATCGGTCGCTCCAAGAGTCGACCCGGGATTGAATCCCATCCATCCGAAAAGCAGGATGAACGTGCCGGTCACTACGTACACGATGTTGTGAGCGGGGAAAGCACGGATGCTTCCGTCCTTCCCATATTTGCCAAGCCGCGGACCCAGAATGATCGCGAGAGCCATGGCGCAGAAACCGCCCACAGCGTGGACGACGGTAGACCCGGCAAAGTCGACATACCCGTGACCGAGATTCATCGTGGATCCCAGTTGTGAGAGCCAGCCGCCACCCCACGTCCAGCAGCCGGAGATGGGGTAAAGAATCGCGCCGATGAAAAGTTCACAGAGCAGGAACGCCCAAAAGGTTATCCGCTCACAGATGGCGCCAACAATGATGTATCCAGCCGTCTCCATGAAGACGACTTCAAACAAAGTCAGACAGTTGCTGCTGCTGTCATAGGCCGGACCCGTGAGAAAGAAGCCTTTACCGCCGACGAATCCCCACTGGCCGCTCCCAATTAAGAAATGGTTCAGAGTGGGGATGCCGCCCAGATTTGTGGGTGCGGCGTTGATGGCCACCGCTCCGAATTGGAAGGCATATCCGACGGCGTAGTAGGCGAGGAAGGCAAACACGTACGCCGCGAAATTCAGCATCATTAAGTGGGCCGTATTCTTCTTTCGGACCAGGCCGCACGTCAGCAGGGCAAACCCAGCTTGCATAAACAGAACGAGGTAGCCGGTGTTCAGCGTCCAGGCAACGTTCGTTGCCACACGGACATGTCCCACGCTATCGGCGAGTTTCAGGGCGAGAGGTTCCTTAGCCGCTTGAGCCTGGAAGTCGTCAAAGTCTTTCTTGTTCTTCAGATAGTCAGGAGAAGTCTTGTCGATGGGTTCGACGACAACAAAAGGATTGCCGGCGGCGTCCACAACATTCGTCTTGTCGCCGGTCGCGATGCCAGACGGATCTGGCTTTGGCACCTCGTCGGCAAAGCTGGGCGTCGAAAGCCCAGTGAAAAATCCGGCGGCCAGAAGGATCATGACGCCACCACACACTAACGACGGGCGCAGAGATCGGCGGTCGGCTCGTCTTGTCATGTTGGGTTGCTCCTGTTTCGAAAGGATGGATGTTTCTCAAGCGGTAGGTAAACCCTAATCAAGCCGGCAAGTGCCGGGGCGCCCGCACTCGTAAGTGAGACAAACATGCCGTTTGAACGCCAGAAATGCGCGCTAACCTGGCCATGTGACGCAGCCCGCGCCTCGAACATGAGCTGCACGGTCACTCCAAAGCCGAAGGCTGCCAACCCTGTTGGCCGCGAAGGAAAAGAATCGCCTCCTTCGCCGTGACCGATAATCGGGTTCAAGCAATCCGCCATAGTACGGGGGCACATCGACTCCGTCCAATTCATACTTCTTATCACGCCCATCACCAGAAGCCAAAGCGCTGGTGAAAGGCGCGAGCCGCAGGCTGACTCGGGCCGCCGCGACACTTTCTTGACGCGCTGGTGCGTCATTTGCTAGGCTGCGCCCGGCTCCGCTCCCCGAATGCCGATATCCTTGGCCAGGGGCAAGCGGGTACGTCCCCTCCTTTGGGAGAGCCCATGGAAACATCGTCCGCTCTCTTTGAACTCGCGGCGGTGTCTCTTGCCTGCCGGGATCAAGACACACTTCTGAAAACTTTCGCTGCGCGAGCGGGCGCTGCCCTCGGCGGCAGGGCCGTGTTGGTCTGGACGCCGGACTCCGAAGCGGAGGAAACCGAGCTGGTCTGCCGCGCGCGCTGGACCGAGCCGGGCGAACGATTTAGCGTCGTCGACGACAACGTTGATGACGGATTGTTGACGGAAGTCTTCGAGTCTGCCGAAGCGCGGCGCCTTGCCGGACGCGAGATTGCCGCGACGGAATTCTCCCACTTCGATGACGCTACCCGCGCTCGCGTCAAATCGGCGCTCTATGCTCCCATCGTTGGCGCGAACGGTTCCGAGGGTGTCGTGGAGGTACTGAACAAGCGCACGGGCGAATTCACTGCGGAAGATTCTCATTTTCTCGCAGAATCAGCCCGCTTGGTGGGGCAAGCGCTGAGCAATCTCGCGGCGATCGAAGCCGAGCGCCAATCGCAACTTGCAACGCTCGAGCGCCTCACAGCCTTGTACGACCTTGGCCGCACGTTTACATCCACACTCGAACTCGAAGAGCTCCTTCCCATCGTTGCCGGCAAGATCCGCGACATCCTCGGCGCGGGTGCGTGCAACCTCTGGCTTGTTGATACGGAAGCTTCGGAGCTGTATGTCGTGAAGCAGGCCGGCGAAGACCCCACTGTGGAAGAAGGGTCTCGGGCGCCGCTCGACGAAGGCTTGTTCGCGGAAATCACGCAACAGGCGAACCCGAAATTGATTGAGGCCCCGGCCGACGATGCGAATCTTGAGGAACGCCGAAAGGCGGGGGGCGACTTCGAAATCGAGTCGTGGATGGGCGCGCCGCTGCGAAAAGACGACGAAGTGCTGGGTGTGGTGGAGATCGTCAACAAAACGGACGGCACGCCCTTCGACGAAGACGACCTCTTCTTCCTCTCGAGCATCAGCGAGCAGGCTGCGGTGGCGTTGCACAATGCGAATCTGCTCGAATCCGAGCGCAAGGTGCACGCCCTGGACGCGCTCCTGAAAATCTCCAAGGAAATCACTTCCACGCTCGACCTGGATCACGTGCTTACTACGGTGGCCCAGCAGGCTGGATCCGTCGTGCCGTTCGACCGCTGCGTGATCGGCTTCTTCGACCGCGGGCGTTTTGTGCTCGGCGCAGTTTCTGGAGAAACCGAGGTGCCGAAATCGCGCGAGATGGATGAGCTGCGCTCGCGGCTCGGATGGGTTGCGAACCAGAAAACGCCCGTTTGGGCGGATCTCTACGAAGACGGCTGGCACGTCGATCCGGAAGAAGCTCGCGCGCAATTTGTTTCGTTTCTCGAGGCGCATGAGCAAAACGGGCTCTACGCCCTCCCTTTGCGCGACGACCAGGGCACGCTGGGTGCCATGGCTCTCTTGAGCAGCGACGCGGACTTTCTCAACGCCGCCAACAAGGAAATACTGGGTATCCTCGCGAACCAAACCACGGTGGCGATTCGCAACGCACAGCTCTACCAGCAAGTCCCGCTTGCAAACCTGCTTCAGCCTCTCGCCCAAAGAAAGCAGAGACTTCTCGCGGCAGTGCCGCAGGGACGATGGAGGCAGTATGCCGAGCGGGCGGGTTTGATCGCTCTGTTCCTCGTGCTTGTCCCCTGGCCGCTGCGCGTCGCTGCGGACGCGACGATAGTTCCCGCGCTGCGGCGCATCGTCAGTTCGATTCCCGGTGGAGTGGTCGAACGCGTCTTCATTCACGAAGGCGATCTGGTCCAACCGGGACAATTGCTGGCTCAACTCGACGCCAGCGAGGATCGGGTGACTCTCGCCCAGGCCGAAGCGGCCTTGGCGCAGGCTCGCCGCGATCTCGCCGAAGCGGAGTTTCGCAACGACCCGTCGGCCGCCGGGCAGGCCAAGATCCGATCGGAGCTTCATGCGGCGGAAGTCACGCTCGAGCAGCAACGCATCGACAGTTCCCAACTCCGCGCTCCAATTGGCGGTTTGATCGTGACTCCGAAAGTGGAAGACAGAATGGGTACCATGGTGCATCCCGGCGACGCTTTCTGCGAAATCGTCGCGCAGGATCGCATGGCCGCGGAAATGAGCATTCCGGAAACGGATTTGCCGTTGCTCGCTACGGGGAATGACGTCGCGCTGAAACTAAACGCGTACCCCGCGATTACCTTCAAGGGTACGATCGAGCGGATCGGCGCCGAAACGAAGTCGGAGGCGGGCGACCAATACTTTTTGGTGCGCGGGATTTTCGACAATTCCGGCGCACGTGCTCACGATGGCATGGTGGGGCGCGCCAGGGTTCGCGCCGAGGGCGGGTGGTTCCAGAGCGGATGGTATCCAGTGGGCTACGTGATTTTGCGCGCGCCGTTCCGATGGCTGTGGCAAAAGGTGTGGTCCTGGTTGCCATGATGTGGTTCCCGTGGTAGGGCTCTTAGAAAGAAGGCTGCAATGACGAACCGAAAACAGGCGTGGCTGTATCTGGCCTTAGCGGTTGCTGTGGCCGCGAACGGTTGCAGCAATTCCACCGTAGCGTCGAGTCCGAACTCCGCGCCGCCCGCCACGCCCAATACTGCCAACACGCCGCCGGCCGCTCCTCCAGCGAAGCCCGCGAACGATTCGAGTGACATCCTCAGCGTCCTTTCCGTCGAACATCAGGTGGACGTCGCTACACAGCGTGATGGGATCGTCGTATCGATCGCGAAAGACGAAGGCGCCACCGTTGCGGCGGGAGACATTCTCGGCCAGCTCGACGATCGCACCCTGCAGATGGAACTGATCAAAGCGCGAGACGACCTGCACGTTTCGGAAAACAACGTTAAGTTTAAGGAAGCGGAACGAAAAGCCAAGGACGCCGCATATCGCCGGCAGCAGCAGTTGCGTGAACTAGGGCTTTCGAGTCAGGCTGACCTCGAAGCCGCCGAATTCTCGGCGAAAGGCGCCGAGTACGATCTGCATGGGTATGAAGCTCTGGTCGAAAGCGGCCAGGCTCAGATTCATCAGATCGAGATTCAAATCGATCAGACGCGTATTCGCGCCCCGTTTTCGGGCGCCGTCGTCCGCCGCTACATCCGCGAGGGCGAAGCCATCGCCAAGAACGACAAATGCTTCCGCGTGAGCCAACTTTCACCTCTCCAGGTGCAATTCCAGATTCCCGAATCGTCTGCGCGACGCCCTCAGCGCGGTGCATCCGTGGAACTTTGGCCGGTCGGCGACGCGAATCGGGCGTTGACCGCGCGAATCGTCAAGATCAGTCCCACGGTCGACCCTGCAAGTGACAGCTACGACGTCGTCGCACAGCTCACCGGAACGAAGCTTTCCGATCTGCGGCCGGGCATGGCCGTTCGCGTCAGTTGGCCCGGCGCGAACAGCGGCCCAAACAACGGCGCCACCAGCGTACCCAACCGGCCTTAACGGACTTCACCGATGCGCTTCGGCCCCACTAGCCTGCAAGTCTCCAGCGTTCTGGCCAAGGGATTGCGGCGCCCGAAAATGCGTTCCGATTTGCGCATCAGCGAGCAGACCGTGGCAGGCGAAACGAGCTACGTCATCAAAGTATTCGAAACCAACTCGTACAATCGCTATGGCGCTTCGGAATACGAGCTTCTCACGCTCTGCGACGGCACTCGAACCTCCGCCGAGATCACCGAGGAGCTCAACGAGCGCCATCCCAACGAGCCGCTCGCCGAATCGGAAGTGCTCGATTTTCTCGATGGCGTCGAGCCGGCCATGTGGGAGCGTTCCGTCGGCGAGAAGAATCTCGCAGTGCTGGAACGCATTCGCGACGAGCGCAAGGGCCGCGTCGATCAGTCGAGCGTCCTCTATATAAGCTTCAAAGCATGGGACCCGAACAAAGTCCTCAACAAGATCGATCCGTATCTGGGCTGGATGTTCACGAGCGGGTTCGTGGTGTTCTCTCTGGGCTTGTTCATCGTATGTCTGTACCTCCTCGCCGGCGATTGGACGCGGATCGAGGGCGACACCAGGGCCCTCTACACCTTCGCGAACAAAACCGCCTACGACATCTGGGTCTTCTGGTTCTTGATGCTCGCGCTCGGCGCCGTTCATGAATTCGGCCACGGGCTGACGTGCAAGCATTTCGGCGGGGACGTTCATCAGATGGGATTTCTCCTCATTTATTTCACTCCCGCTTTCTTCACAGACACCACAGACATTCTTCTGTTCGATCGCGGCAGCCGCCGCTTGTGGGTGATTTTCGCCGGGATATGGATTGAAATGGTTTTCTGCAGCGTTTGCGCGTTGACCTGGCACTTCACGGTTCCGGGCTCGATCATCAACGACGTGGCCTACAAAGGCATGCTGCTGAGCGGCATCTCGGGAGCGCTTCTGAATCTCAATCCCTTGATCAAGGCCGACGGCTACTACGCCCTTGCGCAATTTCTCGACACGGATAACCTTCGCGAGGATTCATTTGCTTTCCTGCGGGCGGCCTTCCGCAAGTATCTGCTTCGCGAGGACATCGACCTGCCTTCCACGAGCCGGCGCCTGCGCCGCGTCTACACCTTGTTCGGAACCGCCGCCATCCTTTACAGCACAACCTTGATAGTGCTGATGACCCTTTTCGCGAGAAACATTCTCGTCAGCAAGTTCGGAACGTGGGGATACCCGCTGACCCTCGTGGTGATTTACTTCTTCGCTCGAAAGGGCTTAAAGAAGGCTGTGCCGGTTGTTCGAGGGTGGCTGCGTGAAAAGAAGGAGGTATACATGGCTTGGAAGATGACTCGAACGCAACAAATCGGTGCACTTTGCGTCGCGCTGTTGCTGCTCGTCCCGCCATTTCCCTCCAAAGTCTCCACCGATTTCATCCTCGAGCCCGGCAAGGAGGCGCACGTTCGCGCCAGGGTCCCCGGAATCGTCGGGAAAACCTTCGTCCGCGAAGGAGACGAGGTCAAAGCGGGTCAGGTTTTGGCCGAGCTTGAAAATCCCGAAATCGTTGCTCAGGCAGACGTTTTGTCGCGTCAACTTGCGCTGGCAAGTGGCAACGTTCGAACCGCCCAGGAGCGTCCCCAGGTGAAGGACCCCGCCGCGGCGATCCGCGAACGGACACGCCTTGAAGCGGAACTCAGCGTCGCGGAGAAGAGAAAAGACGAGCTGGCGATTCGCGCGCCCTACGACGGCGTTGTCAAAGCCCGCGCTGTCGAGCAGAGAGCGGGAGAGTATCTTGGTGCGGGCGCCGAATTCTGTCAGATTGTCGACCGTAGCACGATGCGCGCGCGCGTTCTAGTGCGTGATTGGGAGTTGAACCGTGTTGGCACCGGCGCGAACGCGCAGATGAAGGTTCTGCCGTTTCCCTACAGGACGTATTCGGGCCAGGTGCAGCAGATTCTTCCCGCAGCGGCTACCGATCAGCCCGTAGCCCAGCCGGAAAAACTTGAACGGCTCGGCCAGGAACTTACGAACTACTTCGCCGTCGTCGTGGATTTTCCCAACTCCGACGGCTCATTGCGCGAGGGAATGACGGGGACGGCCAAAATTTCCTCGAAGA
>Ga0073928_10003128_pt1 | contig 26677 bp, 18 predicted proteins | sample PaiPotPPA55metaG_FD_76969 | JGI IMG/M metagenome (GOLD analysis project Ga0073928, IMG submission 76969) | Iron sulfur acid spring bacterial and archeal communities from Banff, Canada, to study Microbial Dark Matter (Phase II) - Paint Pots PPA... ...
AGGCGGAGCGAGGGGAAGAACAGCAGAGATAATTAGGAGAGTCAAAGTCCCCACTCTAGCCGCAAAGGACGCGGCTAGAGTGGGGCACCCGGCAGCCGGAACCGGAGTGTTGTTAGCCGGGCTTCGGCCTGGCTGGACAGCCGAAGCGGCTGTCGCTACGTGGGTCGATGGTGTCCAAACAGTACAGGGGGAGGGTCTGGAGAATGCGTAGGGCGGCTTATAATTTGGGTATCCCTAACCTCAGCGCGAATCCACTGTGCCGCGTGCTTACCCTTGCACACCTTCTCCGTGCGGTGGCGCTGCTTTCGTTTTTGCTGCCGTCGGTCGCTGCGCGAGTTTCGGATTGGAATGAACCGGAACAGCAACTCGCGCGCAAGATCGTTTCGGTGAGTGGGCCTGGCGCCATCTTTCTTACGGTGGAAAACCGGTCGTCCCTTAGCAAGCGCGATAACGAAATCATTCAAAACGGGCTGCGTGCGGCACTCGAAGGGGTCGGCATGCGGTTCGTGACATTGGAGCAGGCTGCGGCCACGGTTGCGATTTATCTGTCGGAGAATACTGCGTCCTACGTTTGGGTGGCGGAGATTCGCCAGGGTTCCGCTGCTGCGGTTGTTGTGATGGTGTCGGTGCCACGCGCCGAGGGCTCTACATCGGCACGGGAGCCGGTACCGCTCAGTTTGCGCAAGATTTCATTGTGGACACAGGCTGATCCGATTCTTGACGTGGCGGTTCTGGAAGAGAATGGCGCGCCGACCCACATCGCAGTGCTCGATGCGGAGAAGGTGGCGCTCTACCGTTGGCAGGCGGGAAAGTGGCAGCAGGAGCAGATGTTCGGCATCGTTCATGCGCGACCGTGGCCGCGGGATTTGCGCGGCCGTCTGATCCCTGCGCGAGATCATTTGCTGGATGTTTATCTGCCCGGCGTGATCTGCCGCAGCGCTGTCGGAGCGCCGCTCGCGTTAAATTGCCGCGAGACGGATGACCCGTGGCCGTTGGTGCCTGCGGGTGGCGGTGCGGGTTCGATCTCAATTCCACTGATGGGAGCATTCTTCGCACCGACGCGCAACTTTTTCACCGGCGCTTTAACTCCTGGCGTCTGCAAGTCCACGACGGTATCCAAGTTTTATTCGGCGGCATGGTTGCCGCGCGATAAGTATTTGCTGTGGCTTTTTGCAGCCACGGATGGTCATGTGCATATGGTCGATGGCGTGAGCGACCAGACTGCCCGGATTGCGTGGGGAAGCGACTTGACCAGTGTGAAGACTTCATGCGGCGCCGGTTGGCAGGTGCTGGCTACGAGTCCAGAAGCGAATGCTGAGGAAACCGGGGATTCGATGCGCGCATATGAATTTCCGGATCGCGATCCCGTGGCGGTGAGCGCAGCCATCGATTTTCCGGGCATGATTCGTGCGTTGTGGACGGAAGCGAAGGGGGACACGGCGATCGCAGTGGTGAAAAATCGTGAGACAGGAAGCTATGAGGCCTATCGTGTGGCGGTGGTTTGTAGTCAGTAGCATGATGGTTGCGGGCCTGGCGGCGGGCGCCGAGACGCGGCCGCAGTACGGGGGAGTGCTGCCCGTCGCCCTGCGTGCTGCGCCTGCATCTTTGGATCCGGCGGACGTTTCTCAGAACGATTCTCAGGACAGCGCGCAGGCGGATTCGTTCGCCCGGCGCAGCCTGGCTGGGCTGATGTTCGACACGCTGCTGAGCGCTGACGACAACGGGCGGATTCAGCCGTCGCTGGCCACAGCCTGGCAAGCCGTCCCGGGGAGTCAGCGCTGGCAGTTTCGCGTGCGACGCGGAGTCAAGTTTCATGACGGCGCGCCGTTGACGGCTGAGACTGCGGCGGCTTCCCTACGCGCTGCGAATCCATCATGGAATGTGGTTGCGGATGCCGACTCCGTGGTGATCGAAAGCTCTGACGCGAATTTATTGGCCGAGCTCGCGTTGCCGAGGAACGCGATTGTGAAGAGAACTACGGACAACAAGCCGAGTGGGACCGGGCCGTTTCGCGTCGTCGATTGGCAGCCAGGAAAAAGATTGTCGCTGGCGGCGTGGGAGGATTACTGGCGGGGGCGTCCGTTTATCGATGCCATCGAGATTGAGCTGGGAAAAAGTTTTCGCGATCAGATGTCTGCGCTGGAACTGGGCAAGGCGGATTTGGTGGAAGTGGCTCCGGAGCAGGCTCGGCGGGTTTCGCAGGATGGACGACGTCTGGCAAGTTCGTCTCCAGTTGAATTGCTGGCGCTGTTGTTTACTCGCGACGTGGCGTCCGCGGACGAGAAACTTCTGCGCGAGGCATTGGCGCTGAGCGTGGAGCGCGGATCGATCCGCAATGTGCTCCTGCAGGGCGTGGGAGAGCCGACTGGCGGAATCCTTCCGAACTGGATGAGCGGGTACGGATTCGTGTTTCCTGTCGACGCGGACTTGCCGCGAGCGCGCCAGGAACGAGAGCAGGTTCGCGGCAGGCCGACATGGATTCTCGGATACGATGGCAGTGATCCTCTGGCGCGGTTGTTGGCGGAGCGCATCGCGTTGAATGCCAAGGATGCCGGATTGTTGCTGCAACCCGCGGCGACGCCCACCGCTGAGTTGCGGTTGGTGCGGATTCCGCTGGCTTCGCCCGATCCGTGGATTGCGCTGGCGGGGGTGGCCAGCTTGGCCGGATTGCCTACAGCAAAAAGCCACGACGGGGTGGAGGACCTTTATGCACTCGAAGTGGGGATGTTGGCAACGCAGCGCGTGATTCCTCTTTTTCATCTACCGGTGTCGTATGCGTCTGCTACAAGGTTGGAGAGTTGGACGCTGCGGCCCGACGGGAGTTTTAGTTTAGCTGACGCATGGCTGGCAAGTGACCGACAATGATCCGCAAAACATGATTCGTAAAACATGATTCGTAAAACATGACCTTCCGCCGCAAACTTCTGGCGATTTTCGCGCTGACGGTCTTTGTGTCGGTGGGCGCGGTGGCATGGCTGGTGCTGGCGCTGACGCGCAACGCGTTCGAGAAGAACGAAGAGCAACGCCGGGCGGCGCTGATCACGCAGTTTCAGCGCGAGTTCAAGCGGCGTGGGGAGGAGGTGGCGGCGCGAACGGAAGCAATCGCCAACTCGGAAGCGGTCAGCCGGATGGCGGCCGCGCTGAACGGAGCGACTTCGGGTAACTCCGCAAACTCTGCGGAATATTTTGAGCTTGCCAAATCCATAGCTGAGAGCCACCAACTTGATTTTCTGGAATTTCTGGATTGGCGCGGCATCATCATTTCTTCGGCGCAGTGGCCCGCGAAGTTCGGCTATTCCGAGACGGCGTTTGAAAGTTTGTCTTCTTCGAGCGGTCAGGGGGCATTTCTGAAGCGAGAAGAGCTGCAGGATTTCACCGGGTTAGGACTCTTTGCCGTGCAGGCAACGGGAGCGAGCGAGCATCCTCTATATGTGATTGGCGGGCGACGACTCGACAAGGATTTTCTTTCCGCGCTCGATTTGCCGGCGGACATGCGCGTTCTGCTTTATCAGAATCGAAGTGAACATTTTTCGCCGGATTCGCTTCTTGATCCCTCTGGCTCGGGGAACGGCGCCGACGCCGCCCGTCCCGCTGACAAGCTCGCGCCCTTGATTGAATCGGTACTGCGGAATAACCAGGAGATGAGTGGGACGGTTTCGTGGTCTTCCGATCCGGCGGACGAAGAGATGTTTCATGCGATTCCACTGCGAGGTGCGGTGAGCAAAGATCGTCCGGCTAACGATCAACCTCTGCTGGCGATTCTTCTGGTGGGAAATTCGCGGCGATCTTACGTTGAATTGAAGAGGCGAATCGGGGAGTCGGCGCTGCTGGCGGGTGGCGGCGGAATCATCGTGGCGATGCTGCTGAGCAGTTGGGCAGCGGCCAGGGTTACGCGTCCGGTGGAACAACTGGCGCGGGCGGCGCGCGACATTGGCGCGGGACATTGGGACACGCGAGTCGAAGTTCGTGGCAGCGATGAAGTCGCGCAACTTGCAGAGTCCTTTAATCGCATGACTGCCGAATTGGTGGCGCAGAAGGAACGGCTGGTACAGACCGAGAGAGTGGCGGCTTGGCGAGAGTTGGCGCGTCGATTGGCGCATGAGTTGAAGAACCCGCTGTTTCCTCTTCAACTCACGGTTGAAAATTTGATGCGGGCCCGGGCGCAGAGTCCCGAGCAGTTCGATGAAGTGTTTCGCGAGAGTTCAAGCTCTTTGCTCGCCGAGATCTCGAACCTCAAGACGATCATCGGCCGCTTCAGCGAGTTTTCGAGAATGCCGCATCCGCAGTTGCAGGCGTTGCAGGTGAATGAGGTTGTGCGCGGAGTCGTAAAACTGTTTCAGGCGCAATTGCAGGCGCCGGGACGCGAACCGATCGCTTGCAGGCTGGAGTTGGATGAGAATCTGGAAACGATTGCCGCCGATCCGGATTTGCTGCACCGCGCGCTCTCGAATCTGGTGCTCAATGCGATGGATGCCATGCCGAGTGGTGGGACGCTCACGCTCCGGACACGACGCGACGGAGGAAATGCAATCATCGAAGTGAGCGACACCGGGACCGGGATGACAAGCGAGGAGTGCGAGCGCATCTTTACTCCCTATTACACCAGCAAGCAGCACGGGACGGGATTGGGCTTGGCGATCGTGCAGTCGGTGGTCAGCGATCACGGGGGAAGAATCAGCGTGCAGAGCGAGCCTGGACGGGGAACGACATTCGTGATCGAGCTGCCGGGTAATCTTGAGGCGTTGCCGAAAACCCCAACGTCAAAGCACGCCGGACAATTTTCTGACCGAAATATCTGAGGAGGATGGTTGCCACGCAAAGCGCATCTTTTGATCGTCGATGACGAGGCCAACACTTTGGCTTCGTTGTCGCGGGCGTTCCGTTTAGCGGGACATGAAGCTACGGTGTGCGACAACGCGGCCAAGGCACTTGAACTGGCCAAGTCGCAGAACTTCGATTTGATTCTTTCCGACGTGGTCATGCCCGGCAAGGACGGCCTGACTCTGCTGGAAGAATTGAAACGGCAGGGCGTGACCTCGCCGGTAGTGATGATGTCGGGCCAGGCGCATATTGAAATGGCAGTGAAGGCGACACGACTGGGAGCGCTCGACTTCCTGGAGAAGCCGATCTCCAGCGACAAACTCATGCTTACAGTGGACAACGCGCTCAAACTGCAACGGCTGGAGAGCGAGAACCGGCAACTGCGGCAGCAACTCGGCAAGCACGAGATTGTGTGGAAAGGCGAGGCGATGCGGCGGGTGATGGCGCAGGTGGAGCGCGTGGCCGCAAGCGAGTCGCGAGTGTGCATCTTCGGCGAAACCGGAACCGGCAAAGAACTGGTGGCGCGAACCATTCACGAGCGCAGCCCCCGCGGCTCCGGGCCGTTTGTGACTTTGAATTGCGCGGCAGTCCCGGCGGAGTTGATCGAGTCGGAACTTTTTGGACATGAGAAGGGTTCGTTCACTGGCGCTTCCGGCCGACATATCGGTAAGTTCGAGCAAGCCGATCAGGGAACAATTTTTCTCGACGAGATCGGCGACATGCCGTTGAACATGCAGGCCAAGCTGTTGCGCGTGCTCGAAGAGGGCGAGGTGGAGCGCATCGGCGGCGACAAGCCGGTTAATGTCAACGTTCGCGTGGTGGTGGCGACGCACCGCGATCTGGAGGCGCGAGTACGCGAGGAGAAATTCCGCCAGGATTTGTTTCATCGCATCCACGTTTTCCCGTTGCTGCTTCCGCCGTTGCGAGAGCGGCGCGACGATATCCCCGCTCTGGTGGAACATTTCGGGGGGCAAGTCAGCGCGCAGAACGGGTGGAAATCAATCCCGTTCACTGCGGACGCGATGCAAGCATTGCAATCGCATTCGTGGCCGGGCAATGTTCGCGAATTGCGCAACATGGTGGAACGGCTCATGCTACTGGCGACGGATGGTCAAGTGGATCTGACAACGGTGCAGATGGCGCTGCCGAAAATCTCTGCGGACAGGAGCGCGACACCTGGCGCAACAGGATCCGGAGCGCTCGCTGACCGGGTTCAGTCATTCGAACGCGAAGTAATTCTCGCGGAATTAAAACGCAGTCACCAGAACATGAGCCTGGCCGCGAAGACGCTTGGCCTGGAGCGCAGTCACTTGTACAAGAAAGCGGAGCAACTGGGGATCGATCTGCGCGCGATGCGTCGGGAACAAGAGCCGCAGGATTGAGCGACGGGTGTGCCGAGGGAAAGAGGAGGTAGCAAGCTACGTCTCTACGAATTTCTTTTGCCTTAAATCGGCGGCGAGCAGCCGGTGGAATAAATGCTCTCCTGCTTCGCGCCGCACGGAGAGGCGGCCGGCACCGTAGGCTCGCGATTTCAGGCCGCGCTGCACATCTTCGCAAATGCCTAGATCTTCGTCCTGAACTCTGCTGCCTACGTTTACCGACTCATTGTTGTATTCGCGGCGCGCATCACCCACGTCGCTGAAATAGAAATCGAAGATCACGGTGCAGTGGTCGGCGTCCACGGGGATCACGTAGTTCGTGTCCATATATCCCTCGTAGCAGTTGATCATCAGGTTGGGATATTGCCAGAAATACCGCGCGCGATCGCCTTTGCGAGTCGCTCCGGTGGCGGCGTCTTCGCTGGAAGAAACCATCGGGCTGGATTGCAGGCAGTAACGATCCTCGTTCTCGATGGTGTACTGCTTGTAGTCGAGCACGGTGCTTAATCCCTTGTGTAGGTGGGGCACGTGATATCCGCCGTCGAGGTAGTTATCGACGTAGACTTTCCAATTGCACCGAATGTCGTAGCATCTGCGGTCGAAGTAATGCAGCTTCCTGATGCCGAGGGGAGCAACGCGCTTCACAAAACTGCCCAGGAATTCCTGCAATGGCGCCGCCTCGGGGTCGAGATTCACAAATACGAAACACTCCCAGGTTTCGACGCGGATGAGGACCAAACCATTTTGAGCGCGGTCGAAACTTTCCACGCCGTCGAATTCCGGCACGCCTTTGAGCGATCCGTCCAGAGCGTATTTCCAGCCGTGGTAGGGACACTGCAACATCGTAGTTTGACCGCACGGTTGCGTGACAACCGCGGCGGCGTGGTGCCGGCAGACGTTATAGAAGGCGCGCAGCGTGCCGTCGCTTCCGCGCACAATGAGGACCGGCTCTCCGGCAAGACGCGTAGAAACAAATTCTCCCGGCTTTTGCAGCTGGTCGGTGCGGGCAGCGAGCTGCCAGGTTCTGCTGAAGATGTTGAGCCGCTCCAATTCCGCGATGCGCGGATCGACGTACCACAGCGCGGGGATCGTGGATGCCTGCGCGAGCGGGGCCCGGTCGTCGTAGCGGGAGAGAATCTGCTCAATGGAAGCTTGCATGTTCATGCTGTTGAACGGAGCTTTATTCATGCTGATGAATAACGGTTATCCTCCGTGATTACGGCCATGGACACTGGCTTGAAGTCACGCCAGCATACAGCATAAAGACACGAGAGATGAAAGTGAATTAGCGGATCTCCGCAAGCTGGAATTTTAGATACAGATACCCTGCGGCTCGGGCGCACGGACGAGTGCTAGGGGCCGCATCTTGAGAGCAGCCCGTGGTTTGCCGATGGCCGGAGTATTAACTGACTTTTCGCGCGCTTGGCTCTTCGGCTCGTACCAACGGAGCGTCCACCAGATGTTCGCTCAAGAACCAGACTTGGAGTTCGTTGGCGCGTAGAACGTCACTGACGACCAAATCGTTGGTGCCGTCATCGCCCAGTTCGGAAGCGCGGGCCGCCAACTGGCGGCAGTGGCCGATAATGATCTGATGTGCATCGAGCAAGCGGGAAATCTGTACCGGCACTTCTTCCCTGCCGCGCGGTGGACGCTCGATGCGAGTCGTCTCGGCGACGTCGGCGGCCATGGCCAGCGAGATTCCGCCAAGCAACTGGATGCGTTCGGCAATCTCGTCAACGATCTCCACCTGCTCGTCAAAGTGTTTGTCGAACAACAAATGCAGCTGATAGAACGTGGGCCCTGCGACTTGCCAATGTGACTTTTTGTAGAGATCGCGCAATGTCATGGAATCGGCGAGCAAAAGATTCAGTTGCTCGGTCATTTCCAGGCGTACCGGCTCTTCCAAATCGAGCGGGAGGGCGTGCGAGACAGTGCCGTAGGCTTGAATCTCGGCGGCACGCTGGTGAATGCGGGGCTGTGCATTGATTGTGGTTTCACGGGAGGAGCGGACTTCCTTTTTCGCCATATGGGACTCTCCTTTTATACAAGTGAGTCTATCGTTCAATCTAAAGTTGCGCGAACTGAAGGAGCAGATTTGAAAAAAATACCGGTTTGGCAGATTCAGACAACAGGGGGTTGGATGCCAGGCGGTTCGATTGGATGCGACGCTTTTTCAGTTGTGGTCATGACAAAGAGAACTCAATTCCCCATGGAACGAAGCAACTACTCCGGCTTGCGAAATCCTCGCCGCCAGAGTCTTATCTCGGGCAACGATTGCGCTCGCAAGGTTTGACGGCACTCCGCGCGGTTGCTATGATCGAACTGCGGGGTGGAGCAGTCTGGTAGCTCGTTGGGCTCATAACCCAAAGGTCGGTGGTTCAAATCCACCCCCCGCAACCAAATCTAAGACCTTCAAGCTACGTAGCTTACGTGGCTTTTTCTATTGCGCCACGCATTCCCCGATTTTGGGTCCAGTGGGTCCAACAGCGCACTCTAAGCGTGAAATCCACTGTTTGCTCTGGCCTAGGCCCGAGAAGGCTTGTCCCGTTATCTAAGTTAGGTCTTCACCATATCGATAACCTCATTGGCCGCGTGCGTCTGCTCCGAATTCGGTTTCCGCTTCGGGGTCAAGGACATGGTGTCGGATCATTCATCAAGCTGTTTGACTGCCCCTCTTGCCGCGCTGATGATCTGCAATACTTCCGAGCAATCGCGTCCCTCGTCGAGGATCCGATCAAGAGCCTCAAATTGCCCCCGGATGCGTTTGCTCCACAAGATCATCTTCTGCTTGTTGGCTGGGTACCGATCCCAAGAAACGAGGGACTAATGAGGGATTAGGGACTAAACGAGGGACTGGGCACCGTTTCTTCCAGGACTTACAGGTGCTTAGGTGTCATCCGTACGCGTGTAAGTTGCTTTGTATCGATTTCCTTTGAAAGCCTTTCACGCCAGCAGATTCGATTGCGCTACATAAAAACTTCACGTCGAAATTGCTGAACTGGTTTGGCAAGAACCTAAACGACCCGCGCGTGGTTATCAGCCATAATGCCCCGGTCATCAATTCCAACTCCAAATACCAGGGCGGCCCGCTCACGGCGTTCAATTCCCTGGACATGGTGGAGATTATTGAGACCCACCACGAAACGCCTATCTCGATTGGCAGACCCGCTTCGTAGATACAAGTTCGGATCGAGTCCGGAAAGCTTGGTCCGGCTTTCCTGTCAGGAGTGGCGGAGAACCTGAAAAATGTGTAACACATGTGCGAGCCATGCTCACTGGGGCACTCTGTCAGTAAACTTAGATTTTTCAGGGGTAGACTAATGCTGTTGGTTATATGTTGGATTTGAGTCCGCTGCGTCTGCTGCAGAGGCATCTCATGCGGGGAGCTGGCACCAGTTAGTCGTTTATCCTTTGGGCTTTGTGCTGGTGCCGGGAGGGGGAGTCGAACCCCCAAGACCCGAAGGTCGGCGGATTTTGAGTCCGCTGCGTCTGCCAGTTCCGCCATCCCGGCATTGGGAAGGCTTTTCTATTGTACGGCAGCAGTTTCGAATTTTGAATATGATCACACGGGGAGCGGATTTTTTACGGGCGCCGCGATCAGTGGCAGTTCTACGCGGAAGGTGGCGCCGTCGCCGGGATGGCTTTCAACTGTGATCGAACCGCTGTGCTGAGCGACGATCCACTGCGCAATGGCTAGACCGAGACCCGCGCCGCCCTGTGCTCGGCTCCGCGCTTTGTCGACGCGGTAGAAACGCTCGAAAATCCTGCCCTGCTCTTCTTCGGCGATTCCTACTCCCGAATCCTGAACCGTGATCGCGGCCCTCTCGCCCTTCGCGGCGAGCAACAGCCGAACCGAGCCGGGTGCGGACGTGTACTTGAATGCGTTGTCGAGCAGGATGTCGAGCAGCCTGCGCAGCAAGGTTTCATCGCCCAGAACAAAAAACTCTGGGACGTCAAGATTCGCCGAGAATTCCAGGTCACGCATGGTGGCAACCTGCTGCCAGCCCTCGACTACGCTGCGCAGGGTCTGGTGAAGGTCCACGGGCTGCAGACGGAGAGTTTCGCGCCCCGAGTCGGCGCGCGCCAAAGACAGCAGCTGTTCGATGAGGGCGGTGGTCCGTTCCGCCTCCAGCAGAATGTGGCGCAGCGACTCTTTGTATTCAGCCTCTCCGCGCGATCGGCGCAAGGCCAGTTCTGCTTCCGTGCGGATCAGAGAGACCGGAGTCCTAAGTTCGTGAGAAGCATCCGCGGTAAATTCAGTGATTCTTAGGAATGCGGATTCAATCCGGTCGAGCATTTCATTTAAAGTGTCCGATAGACGCTGCAGTTCATCTCCCGTCTCCAACTTTTGGAGGCGGCTGTTGAGTTTTGTTCCGCTGACCTCACGAGCGGATCGCACCAGCGCGTCCACGGGGGATAACGCTCGCCGGCTCAGCCAGTATCCGCCGGCCGCCGCCGCCAGCAACAGCAGTGGAGCAAACATGAGCAGATAAGAACGAAATGAATGCAGAGTCTCGACCGCATCTTCGGCGGGAGTGCCCATTTCGACGGTGTAGACGTGACCGTTGACATTCAATTTCTGCAGGATAAAACGAAAATGCCGGCCATTGATCTTGCGGCTTTTCAAGATGGGCTGCGTAACTTGCTCTGGAGGCAACACCACGGACTGGTGCGACAGCAAGAATGGGGAACAATAAAGCAGCACACCGTTTTCCGCGTAAACGGCAAGATAATCGCCGGGGTGCTCGATGGCGTAGGTTTCGTTCACTTCCTCTCGAAGCTTTGCGATCGGACGATCCGCAGGCTGGGATTGCAGAAAATTCTTTAGATCGTCGATCTGCTGTTCGAGCCCATCGTCCACGAGATCGTAAATATTGTCCCGCAGGATCCACCACATGCCGGCGCCGAAACAGAGCTGAGCGACCGCAAAAAATAGCAGGTACCAGAGCGTGAGGCGCATACCGATGGAGAGTTTTCTCATGCTCGTTTTCTCATGACCATCTTCTTATGAGTGAATATTTTATGAATGGCCATGTTATGAGTGACCATCCGGACGAATCATGTAACCCACGCCGCGCACGGTGTGGATCAATTTCGGTCGGCCGGGCGGATCGATCTTGTTGCGCAGCAGGCGCATGAAAGCGTCAAGGGTATTTTCTTCGATGTCGCGGTCGAAACCCCAGACCGATTCGATAAGGGAGCGGCGGGAAACCACCTTGCCGGCGCGGTACATGAGGCGCTCCAGCAGGTTGTATTCCGTACGCGTCAACGCGACGCGTTCCTGGCCACGCAAAACTTCACGGCTGGCAGGATCGATAACCAAATCGGCAACTCGCAAACTCATGTCCTGCGCCGCGAGCGCGCGCCTTTTCACCGCGCGCAGACGCGCCACCAGTTCGTCAAAGGAAAACGGTTTGGTCATGTAATCGTCGGCGCCCAGATCGAGTCCGCGAACGACGTCGGGCACGGAGTCGCGGGCGGTGAGCATCAGAATCGGCGTCCGAACTTTTTCTGCACGCAGACGCTTGGCGAGCTCATAGCCGCTGAGCTTGGGCATCATCACGTCGAGAATAATCACGTCAAACTCGTAAGACTTCGCCAGCGCCAGGCCCTCGGCGCCATCCGCCGCGCAAGTCGCCATGTGGCCCTCTTCGGTCAATCCCTTGCGAAGAAGGTCGGCCATGCGCGCTTCGTCTTCCACGATCAGCAGTTTCATCGGACTCGCCGCCGGAACTCTCTATGCAGCTCTTTGACAGTCTAAAACCAAGGCCGTGGCATGGTTCTGCAATCTGAAGAAATATTAACTTGACGTTCATGCTTGCGTCACACGTCGGCACTACGATTCCCGCTCATCAAGTTCACGGAATCCAATTTAACCGGGGAGTGCTGTCTTTGGCTCTGCCGATTCAGCGTTTTCTTGTTCATTAAGGAGCTGACGTCATGATTTTCAGTTACCGCCGTTCGACCATCTCCCTTTTCTTCAGATCTGCGCCCGCGCTGATCCTGGTTTCGATAATGCTGCTGGCCGCGACGCCCGCAACATACGGCCAAGTGGATCGCGCTGCGCTCGAAGGAACGGTAAGTGATGCGTCGGGAGGCGTGATCGTTGGCGCGAGCGTTAAGGCCGTCGCCGTTGATACCGGCCTGACCGAAGAACAACAGACGAACTCCAAGGGCTACTACCGTATTTCTGGTTTGGCGGTGGGTGGCTATACGGTGACGGTTGCGAACGCCGGGTTTCGGACCAAGATAGAAGAAGATGTCATCCTGCGCGTCGGCCAAACTCGCACTTTGGACGTGCAGCTTGGAGTCGGAGCAATCAACGAACAGATTGAAGTCAAGGCCTCGACTGGACCCGCAGACCGCAGCTCGGCGGAGGCTTCGACAGTAATTGATACGGAGCAAATTTCCGAGCTTCCCAATAATGGTCGCGATTGGGCCAGCTTCACCCTGCTGGCGCCATTCGCCCAGGACGACGGCGGCGGCGATCAGCGCACGATCCGGTTTGCCGGCCGGGCGCGCGACGACAACAACTTTTCCTTCGATGGCGTCGACGCGGGCGGCATTCAGGAGCAGGCGCAAAAATCGCAGACGCGACTGCAAATTTCTCAGGATGCCATCCAGGAATATCGCGTCAACAGCGCCTTATACGATGCGGAGTATGGGACGCAGGCCGGCGGCCAGGTAGACGTGGTCACCAAGTCCGGAACCAACGACTGGCACGGCACGATTTTTGGCTATTTCAGAAATTCCATATTCGATGCGCGCAACTTCAATGACTATGACCTCAACGGAAACCCAACGGTTCCTCCGTTCCGCATGGGGCAGTACGGACTCACCTTCGGTGGGCCGATCAAAAAGGACAAGACTTTCTTCTTCATCAGCTACGAAGGCCTACGGCAGTTGCAGTCGACGACTACGCAGGTTGTCATACCTTCTGCTTCGCTCCAGCAACAAACCTTGGCTCAGTCTCCAATCATGTGCTCGATTCTCCAGGGTTTTCCATGGCGCGCGTCGACCGGGACAATAGGTAATTGTTCGCCTCGTTTTGTTTATCCCGATGCCGCTTTCCAATCTCTTGCTCCGGCCGTACCCGATGGGGATCAGTTCACGGCGCCAGTGCCTACCATCGTCCATGAAGACACCTGGCTGGTGCGGATTGATCACAAGATGAGTCAGAACACTCTGCTTTACGGCCGCGCCCAGCGCGATATCAGCCTGGTGACCGCCCCGAACGGAAGCAGTATCCCTCTGGATAAGGTTCAGACCATCAACCATCCGGCAAATTATCTCCTGGCGCTCGAGCATACCTTTACTCCGAATTTCTTCAATGAGGCCAAGTTTTATATCAATCGCGCACCTTTTCATAATCCTCAGGCGAGCGCCCTGCCGTTTGGGGTGAGCACGAACACTTTCGTGGGACTGAACAATGATTCCGCCGACATCGAAGTTGGGACAACCTACGGAGTGATTGACAATTTGATCTGGACCCACGGCCGGCACGCCTTCAAGACCGGCTTGGAAATCCGGCGGGTCAGGTTGAATCAGGGACAAACGGCGAACAACACCCTCAATTTCTCCGATAACTCGGGTACGGACCAGGCGTTCATCGACGCCCAACTTACCGGCATTAATTTTATTGCTCCGTGGTGTTGCCACCGGCTGCGACGCACGTTTTATATGCCTTATTTCCAGGATGAGTGGAAAGTGACTCCAACACTCACCGTGACTGCTGGACTCCGTTGGGAATATTACGGTGTGGCACATGAGGCCACTAATCGGACCACCGTGTTTGATCTGAATCAGTTTCACGGTGTCTGTTTGGGGTCGGGCTCGTTCAATGTTCTGCCAGTCTCGCCCAGCCTTGGTCCGATTATTACCCCACCTTGCCCCAAGAATCCCTCTTTGTACAATCCCAACTATAGGAACTTCGATCCCAGAATCGCCGTCGCTTGGGGTCCGAACGCTCTCCATGGCAAGACGGTGATCCGATCTGGCTTCGGCATTTACCATGGCGCGGCACAGAACGACGATTTGAACGCCGGACTGGAAAGTGACACGTACCGTGTATCGGTCGCGCCCACGTCAACCACTCCGCTTCCTCTGAACACTGCGTACGAACAAACTATCCCGGATCTCTCGGGGCTCACGACCGCGCAGAAAGCGGCTTCCCACCCTCGCGCGCTGCAACGGCAGGGTCGGCGAGATTTGTACGCGGAGGAGTGGGGGCTCACGATCGAGCAAGAATTGCCAGCACATTTTCTGTTCTCGACACAGTATCTCGGGAGCCGTGGCGTGCGATTGTTCTCCCGCGGGGGTGTAAACCTCTGTTCAACTCCTGTCACGCTGAATGGCGCTGGCACGGATTGCGTCCGTCCGCTCGACCAGTTTTACCTCCCCGATCCGACTGTTCCAGGATCATCCACCTCCGATCCCTTTGGTTCGGTCGACATAAAGAGGGATATCGGTTCGAGCACCTACAACGCTCTGGGAGTGTCGGTGGAACGCCGCTTCAGCCAAGGACTGTCTTTTCAGTCGCGCTACACATGGTCCCACTCCATCAACAACGGGTCGGTCGGTGGCGGCGAATCCAACGGGCCCGAGAACGTCAATTGTCTGCCATGCGACAAGGGACCAAGCATTTTTGATGTTCGTCAAAATTTTGTTATGAATGCGGTCTATGAATTGCCGTTTGGGCCGGGCAAGACATTTTTGAACGACTCTGGCGGGGTTGGGAAAATCGTAGGAGGCTGGAGTTTGAGCAGTATTGGTCTATGGCATACCGGCCATCCGTTGACTATCCAGATGAATCTCGGGGGGACCATCGCCAGCCCGAATCCAAATTTTGCTTTCAACGGTTTTCCGCAGACTTACCTTCTGCCCGACGGCGACGATCAAACCAGCCAACGACCCGACATTATTCCAGGGGTGCCGGTAACTTTACCCGGGGGCGGCCACGGAGGAAAACCGTTGATCAACATTGCTGCGTTCCAGGCCCCGCCGGTGGATGCAAATGGAAGTTTCATCCGGTTTGGCGATTCCCCGAACGGCGTCGTTCGGGCGTTGCCTTCCTGGCAAGCAGATTTGGCACTCACCAAGGTAACGAAACTCACCGAGCGGGCGGAAGTGGAGTTCGGGGTTCAGGCATTCAATATCTTCAATCACGTGCAGCTCGGCGATCCGGGTACGTTATCGCTCAACTACACGCCGGGACAGACGACGTCGAACCTGTCCGATCCCGGCAACTTTGGAGTGATCACATCAATCGTGAATTTCAACAACAATAATGACAATGCGGCATCGCCCAACACTGGGACCGGTCTTCCGCGGCAGCTTCAGTTCATGGTGCGCGTGCGGTTCTGATTGGAATCGAGACTTCAGGCAAATTTCAGGCGCGGCGTCTAAAGTTGCGCGGGGGTCGAACGAATGCGCAAGCGCGCCTTCCGTCAGCAGGGCTTTCATTTATGAGTTCGAAACGCACACCTCTCTCGCAGGCGGTAGTGATTTTGTTCGCGACCGCGACCCTGCTCGCTCTGACCTGTTGCACCAAGAAGTCAAGCGCGCAGACAACTCCTGTGGATTTGCGAATCGAGGTGAAGGCCCCGTTTCGCTTCGTCGCGTACGGAGACACACGCTTCCACGATCCCGCCGATACGGAAGCGGCGAATCCTCCGGTGCGCGTGGCTCTGGTGCAGGCCATTGCTGAAGTCAATCCGGCATTTATTTGCTTTACGGGCGATATCGTCTACAACGGCTTCGATGGCAATGATTGGAAAGTCTGGGACAGCGAAACCAGCATCTGGCGCGAGAAGAAGATTCCTGTTTATCCCGCGCTCGGTAACCATGACTTGCATGGAGATGAAACCGTCGCGCTGGGCAATTACTTCCACCGCTTCCCCGATTTGAAGAACAGCCGTTACTACACGGTGCGAGCTGCAAATACGTTGGTTCTGGTGCTCGACAGCGCCTTGCAGGAGACCGGCGGACCGGAAGGACAGTGGCTGGCTGACAAACTCGATCACGTCCCCGCGGACGTGGATTTTGTTTTTCTTATGTTCCACCATCCGCCCTACACCAGTTCCTCCGACGCGAGGATGTATGGCGGCGGTCATTCGGCTCGCACAACAGAGCAGGCGCTGGCGAAAATGCTGGAGGATCGCCAGGCTCACGCTCGCTTCCGTATTGTGGTCTTCTCGGGACACGTCCACAACTACGAACGCCATGAACACGGCGGCGTTACTTATTTTGTCTCCGGCGGAGGAGGAGCTCACGCTTATCCCATCGAGCGCGCTCCGAGCGATTCTTTTCAAAGCAAGCAGATTAATTATCACTACTTGCTGGTTGAGGTCGAGCAGCAACAAATGAAAGTTACGATGAACCGCCTGGACCTGACCACGGGCAAGGCGGTGTGGACGCAGCCCGACTCAATAAAGATTTCGGTTCCGGCGCCGGCCATGGCGCAGTCAGCGGGACGCTAGTCCCGACGAACTGTGGCAAGACTTCACACGGATTTTTCCTCCGCAACCCACCACTCGAGCCGGAAGGAGTCACCTGGCGTTCATTCCTCGGGATCGAGCCGCCTGCTTACATCTTTTTGCCTGCCGCGTCTCAGTGTGATTAGAATCGCATACCCGCGCGAGCGGAATCTTTAAGACGACGTGCGCCTTCACCGATGCTGAATCGACAACCGATCCGCTGGATGGCTCTGTTGCTGTGGGCGACAGGCCTTCCCTGTCTGTCCGCGCAGACCGCTCATGTCGAAGGCACCGTTCGCGACGCCAGCGGCGCGGTGATTGTGAACGCATCCATTGTTTTGGATTCCGGTTCGTATCAAAACACCGCGAAGACAGATGCCAATGGACATTTTCTATTTTCTTCGGTTCCCTCGACCTCAGGAACCCTCGAAATCAGGCGGGAAGGTTTCAACACCGCTCGTCAATCGTGGGACGCCGGAGCAGCCACCAGCGTCAGTCTCGAAATCGTTCTGCAGCTCGCTTCGGCGAGCGAACAAGTCACCGTGTCCGCAGCTCGTACGGAGGTGCGCCTTTCTGAAACTCCGGGCAGCACAATTTTGCTTACAAATACGGATGTAGCCGCGACTCCTGCGTTGCGCGTCGATGACGTGCTGCGACAGGTTCCAGGATTCTCGCTGTTTCGCCGATCGGACAGCCGAACCGCGAACGCCTCCAATCAGGGAGTGTCGCTGCGAGGTCTGGGCGGAACCGCCGCCAGCCGCGCCCTTGTGCTCGAAGATGGACTTCCGCTGGTGGATGCCTTTGGCGGCTGGGTCTATTGGGACCGCGTTCCGCGATCTTCCCTTGCCAATGTGGAAGTGTTTCGAGGCGGGGCCTCGAATCTATACGGCAGCGACGCGCTGGGCGGAGTCGTGCAATTCATCACTCGTCAACCCCAGCGCCCCGCTTTTAAGCTGGACACCTCCTACGGCAACGAACGCACCCCCGATGTTTCTTTCTGGACGGGAACGCGCGCCGGTCCCTGGGATCTGTCTCTGGCTTCGGAAATGTTCCGCACCAACGGCTACATCATTGTGCCTACATGGCAGCGAGGAAGCGTGGATACCCCCGCCAATTCGGAAGACGCGACGGTTGATTTCACCGCGGGTCATCAACTCGCGGAAAAAGGCCGCGTTTTCGTGCGTGGCAGCTTCTATACCGAATTCCGGCACAATGGAACTCCCGTGCAGACCAACGACACGCGCATGGGCGAGGGTGCGGTTGGACTGGATCAGCAATTCGGTAGCAGCGACTCCCTCACCTTGCGCGCATATGGTCTGGTACAGGGATACGATCAGCGATTCTCATCCGTGGCAGCCAACCGAAACAGCGAATCGCTGACTGATCTGCAATATGTTCCCGAACAAGTGCTCGGAGGCGCGGCTCAGTGGACGCACTTTCTCGGCAAACATCAGACTCTTATCGCCGGCTTGGACCTAATGGAAGTGATGGGGGCGAGCGACGAGCAACTCTTCACTACGGGCACGCACACCCGAAACAATGCATCGGGAGGGCGGCAGCGGATTCTCGGAGGGTTTGGTGAAGATCTCTTACGGTGGAACAATTGGACCATCATTCTTGCCGGGCGCTTCGACGACTGGAACAATTTCAATGCCAGCTCGATCTGCACACCGGTTTCCGGAACGTGCGCTGCTTCTCCCAGCATGCTGTTTCCTTCGCGGAGTGATCTTGCCTTCAGCCCAAGGCTTTCGGTGCTGCGAGCTCTGAGCCCCAACGTCTCGGTGACAGGATCGATGTACCGCGCGTTTCGTGCGCCGACTCTGAACGAGTTGTACCGCAGCTTTCGCCTGGCGAACGTTCTGACTCAGAACAATCCGTTCCTCAATGCCGAACGGCTCACCGGGGCTGAGGCGGGAGTGAACGTTACCACGCTGGATCGAAAGCTCGAGGTTCGCGGAACATTTTTCTGGAGCGACATCGTGGATCCCGTCCAGAACGTCACGGTCAATCCGACATCGAATCCGGTTCTGCGGCGGAAGGAGAATGTGGGGCGAATCCGCTCGCGCGGGATCGAACTTGACGGGGTACTACACGTCAGCCGGGATATTCAGATTTCCGCCGGCTACGATTTCACGGCGGCGACGGTGGTTAACTATACGGTTCCGCCGGGAGAAATCTCTCTCTCAGGAAATAGGGTCGCACAGGTTCCGCGAAATGTTTTTACCTGGGAAGCCCGTTACTGGAACCCGAGGCGTGTCATGGTGAGTGTGCAGGGACGCTTCGTCGGCAACCAGTTCGATGACGACCAAAACGTATATCCCCTGGGCCGCTTCTACACAATGGATCTACAGGTCGGACGCAACCTGACGCGAAATGTGGAAGTCTTTGCCGCCGCGGAAAATATCCTGGACGAACGCTACAACGTGGCGAATACTCCCACCGCCACCGGATCGCTGTTCAACATCGGTCCGCCGACGCTGTATCGCGTCGGGCTAAGACTGAATTTTCCCGCAGAGAAACGTTAGACTCTCACGCCAGTTGCCGTTTGGGCAATTTCCACTTGATCGTTTATCCTAAAAAGGCTGTCTGAAGTTTGCTGAGCGCCCGTCAAACCCTGTCCTCAGTTCAGAGGAGTATCGGCTACAAGCTAGGAGCTAGAAACTGGTCTTATGAAAACCGGCATTATCGGCCTGCCTCAGGTAGGCAAGACATCTTTATTCAGAATTCTTACTAAGGCGCATTTTTCCGCGCAAGCCAATCCGCGCGAGGCGCACATCGGCGTGGCGAAAGTGCCCGATGATCGCCTCGACCGCCTCGCCGCTCTCTACAATCCCAAGAAGCTGACGCACACATCGGTCGAGTACGTCGATGTCGGGGCCATTGGACAGGACGCACTGAAAGAAACCGCCTACATCGGCCATCTACGCCAAGTCGACGCGCTCGCCCACGTCGTACGCGTGTTTGAAGACCCGGCCGTTCCGCTGGTAGCGGAAATCGATCCGCTGCGCGACATCAAGAATGTCGAATTCGATTTGATGGTCAGCGATCTCGGGCAGATCGAGAAGCGACTGGAGCGTCTGGAAAAAGATCTCAAGAAGATGAAGACGCCAGAACTCGAGAAGGAATTCGAGTTGCTCAAACGCGCCAATGCACATTTGGGAGCGGAGAAACCTCTTCGCGAAATGGAAATGACTCCCGAAGACAAGAAGCGGCTGCGCGGTTTCATGTTCCTGAGCGAGAAACCGATTCTCTATGTGCTCAACATCGGCGAGTCGACCGAACTGGGCAAGGAACTGGAAGAGGCGGTGAACGAATATAAGCTGACTGAAATTGCCGCCCGACCGAATGCGGCGGCCACCGCTATCTGCGGCAAAGTAGAAGCCGAACTTGCCGAAATGAGCGACGCCGACGCCGCAGAATTCCTCTCCAGTTACGGTTTAAAGGAAAGCGGCCTGGTCCGCCTTATTCGCACGACTTACAAGTTGCTTGGCCTGATTTCATTTTTCACTGCGGGCGAAGATGAGTGCCGTGCCTGGCAGATTCCCGCCAACACGCGTGCGCAAGAAGGTGCGGGCGCTATCCACTCCGATCTGGAAAAACACTTCATCCGCGCCGAAACCATCCGCTGGGATCAACTTCTCGAAGCCGGCTCGGAAGCGAATGCTCGCGCGAAAGGCACGCTGCGTCTGGAAGGCAAAGACTACATCGTCCAGGACGGGGACGTGATGCACATTCGGCATTCGGGATAAGAGTCTCGGTGGGACTGGGCTAATTACCGAAATGTTATCATCCCGCTACCGCGAATGAGCCCTATCCTTACCAGTATCGTCCTCGGCCTGACCGCCGCCGCGGCCAACATCTTCGGCGGCGCGATCATTGTTCAGCGGCATTGGGAGCGGCGCTATCTTCGCTACTTCGTCGCGCTGGGCGCGGGATTCATGCTCGCAACGGCCTTAGTCGAGATGGTTCCAGAAAGTCTCGAGCTGCGCGGACGATCCGCTGCATTCCTTGTGCTGCTGGGCTACCTGATCATCCACTTTTTCGAGCATACGGTCACGCCGCATTTTCACTTTGGCGAAGAAACGCATCACGACGAGTTCATGCATTCCCACAAGGGATATTCTGTGCTCCTCGGACTGATCATTCATACCTTCTTCGACGGCATCGCCATTGCCTCGGGATTCTTAGTATCGAACTGGCTGGGATGGCTGATCTTTCTTGCCATTTTTCTGCATAAGATTCCGGAGGGCTTTACCGTGAGTTCCGTGATGCTGGCCAGCGGTCGCAGCCGGGGCACGGCGTGGGGAGCGTCGGTGGTTCTGGGCGGGTCCACACTCGCCGGAGTTCTCACCATGGCGCTGTTTCGCCATCATGTCGGCGCAGGATTACCGCTGGCGGCGGGAGTGACGATCTACGTCGCGGCTTCCGATTTGATTCCCGAGGTCAACAAAGAGCCGGCAATGAAGATGGCTCTGCTCGTGTTTGTCGGCGCGGGCTTTTTCTTCCTGCTTGATTACTTGTTCCGCGTGCACTGACAAGCCGTTTCGGCGAAGGCTAGTCACAAAAAGGGCGCCCGAAGATTGGGACGCCCTTCTGCTTGGGTGCCCCATTTCTCGCTTCTTTTCGCGAGAAATGGAAATTCAGTCTGAGCCACTCGCTGCTGTTTTACTGTGGCTTCTTCTGTTCCTCCTGCTGTTGCTTCTTCTTCTCCTCGGGCGTTTGCGGACGCTGCGGGGGCGGAGCCTGATGCGTCTGCGCCGGAGGCGGAGTATGCTGCGGCGGACGCTCGCTTGGCGGAGGAGTCGACGGACGCTCGGCAGGCGCCGTTCGTGGCGGCGGCTCGGCCGGACGATTGTTGGGCTGAGCTACAGGTGGGCGATCAGTCCGGGCCGGTGGCTCTGCCGGACGATTATTGGGTTGCGCCGCCGGTGGACGATCGTTCCGTGCTGGTGGCTCCGCCGGACGATTGTTCGGTGCGGCTGGAGTCGGCTGCGGCCGATTCGGTTCCGGAGTCGGTGTAGGACGATTGTTGGGCTGAGCAGGCGGACGATCAGTTCGCGCTGGTGGCTCCGCCGGACGATTATTGGGTTGCGCCGCCGGTGGACGATCGTTCCGTGCGGGCGGCTCCGGCGGACGATTGTTCGGTGCGGCCGGAGTGGGCTGCGGTCGATTCGGTTCCGGAGGAGCCGGTGCAGGACGATTGTTTGGCTGCGCAGTGGGCGGACGATCAGTTCGCGCCGGCGGCTCTGCCGGACGATTATTGGGTTGCGGCTGATTGGGACGATTCGGCTCCGCCCGATTATTGGGTTGATTCGCTTCAGGCCGATTGTTGGGTTGCACCGCCGGTGGACGATCAGTGCGCGCCGGTGGCTGCGCGGAACGATTCTCGGCTGCAGGTTGATTTGGACGATTATTCGGGGCCGGTTGATTGTTCGGAGCGGGGCGGTTCGGTTGTGCGGGATTTGCGCCGGGACGCTCATTTGCGGCTCCTGGACTCCCTGGTCGATTAGCGGGCTGATTGCCTGGCGCCCTGCCTGGCTGGTTGCCAGGCTGGGCCAGTGTTGCGGTAGCCGGCTTTCCCGGAGGGGCCTGCTTTACCGGGGGACGCGGAGCGGACGCGGCATTATTCGCCGGCTGCAAGCGCTGCATCTCCTGGCGCGCGATGGGCTGCCCCGGATGCGCTGCCAACTGCTGTTGTCTGGCCGCAAAGGGCACCGGCGGAGGCGGCGCCTTCGCCTTTGCCACGACTGCGCGACTGGCCACCGCGGCCGGAGGCGCTTTCACGTGGTTGGCGGTGCTGGCATGCGATCCCAGCATACTGTTCGAAGTGGGTGCCACCGCAGCCCTCGAGCTCACCTGCGCCGACGCGACTTCCCTTGCGTTCACCGCAACGGCCGCCCGCGCCACCGGCTGCCCGGTGGTGAAGGCTTGTCGAGGAACCGCCGTCACCGCCCCGGAAACGTCTCTGTTCGCATACCTAACATTGTTGATCGTGGTGTTGTTATTGACGATGGTGGTGTTGTAGACGTTGGTGACGGTCGTGGTATTAACCGTCGTGTTGCTGACGTTGACCCGATTCACATATCCACGACTTACGCGGTACGAGGGCACATACACTTCGCGCGGGCCCAAAGGAAACCAGCCCATGTTGCCAGCGAATCCGCCACCTCCGCCGACGAATACGACTAAAGCGGGGGCATAAACCGCCGCAACTTCCCGGGGTCCCGGCACCCAACCCCAGCGGCCTTCCACGGACATCCAGCGTCCATAGTGAAACGGAGCATAGCCCCAGGGTTCGTCATCGACCCAAGTCCATCCCCAGGGATCAACCCAGGCCCAATGTCCGTCACGATAAGGCGCCCAGCCCTCCGATACATGGGGATACCAGACGTTGCCGTAGGTGGGATTCGGACGCCAGTCGCCGTTATCATCGAGATCTTCGTAGCCAACGACGTCAGGAGACACATATCTTGCCGAGCGCGAATCTTCATAGCGCCGGTAACGGCCATCGCTCCAATTGTCGAAATCGTCGGGGTCGCCGACATTCTCCACCTGTGCGTTCAGCGTATCGGTTCCGTCAAAGGTGGCTCGCTGGCCGGCATGCACCGTGTAAGTTTGTCCGTTGCCGGTTGATTCGCCTTCTCCTTCGCGAATGCTGACTACGGTATAGCTCCCATCTTCACTGGCTTCCACCCGGTATCGTCCCGGCTGAAAGATGGAGAAGGCTTGATTTGGCGTGTCGATCTCAAACACGTCGTCACGGCCCAAATGACGCACGCGGACGTTGATTGATCCCGCGCTGACCTGCACTTGCGCCGTGTGGTCATCAAGATTGAGAAAGGAAACACCGGTGTTGCTGTTTAGATCGATTACCGCTGACCCCAAGGAGAGTTCAGCATGCGAGTCTTGATCCACCCACAACTGGTCCCCGGTTGTCATGGGCCGGTTTTGAGCGGCTTCCACCCATTCCGACTCGCCAGCGGGTTGAAATGAGACGGACCCTTGCAAGTATCCCAAACGCGCCACGCGGCTGGGTGGGTCGTCTTGATCGTACTGGTCTTGCGCGATTCCCGGCTGTATCAGGGCGGTGCTTACCAGCAATCCCGCTAACAGCGCGAGCCAACAGGGTGAATTTTTGGTTGATTTTTTCATAGGTGATTTCATCTTTCGGAGCGGAGCTCCAGCTCCGCTCGGCATTTCCCTGGGTTGACGAATTAATACGGGACGAGGCTTTCCATCGACCGACCCGAGACGTTGGACGCACCACTATGATGCCCCGAGAGAAGCAGAGGTGACTACAGATAAAACCCTATGGATTTCCTTCCCTGAAACTCTCGCGTGCTCTACCTTTCATCGTTGGCCATTGCGAACGGTTTGCACCCAGTGCGCCAGTTCGTGACGTGTCATGAAATTCAATATGCGGCTTCGATCGATTCCGCTCCGCCGGGCGGCGGCCAGTCCAAACTGAATGAACCTAAGTTGTGAAGGGCCGTGAGAATCGGTGCCGATGGATATTCGGCATCCGGCTTTCCTCGCGAGCACTATAAGGTCGAGGCTCAGATCCTGGCGATCGGGATAGGAATCGATCTCGACAGCCTTGTCGAGCTCGGCGGCGACCGCAAAGACGTGCGGCCAGTCAGCCTTCAACCCCAGCCGGAAGTTGTAAATTCGTCCGCGGGGATGTCCCAGAATCTGAATCGAGGGATTCCGCAGCGCAGCGATGTAACGCTCCGTCTGATCATCTTTTTTCCGCAACGCAGAATGAAAGCAGCCCAGGACGAGATCCAGTCGCTGGAGCGACTCGTCGGTCATGTCCCCGTCGCCGGCAGGGCTGAGGTTCAATTCCACGGACCGCAGGACGCGAATTGTGCGTCCAGCCGCTCCAAACGCGTCATTTACATTCTGAATCTCGATTGACTGTTGCTGCAACTGATCTTCGTTAATGCCACCGGCGATTTTGAGTCCCTTGGAATGATCGGTGATCGCGATATATTCGTATCCTAGAGCGTCGCCGACTTCGGCCATTTCCTGGATAGAGCCAGAGCCATCGCTCCACAGCGAATGCATCTGCAGATCGCCTTTGACCGAATGCGACCAGGAGGATGCTTTCTGAAGAATCGAATGCGCCTGCGTCCAGGTTAGAAAGTTCTGTCGACTGTCAGGGGGAGTCGGAACCAGCGGCGGGCGTTCCAACCATCGGAGAATAATTTTCTCCAGATAGGGGCCGATGCCCGGCAATTCCGTTAACGAGCGCCGCTCCCGGTATATTTGCGAGGCTTCCTCCGTCCAAAGCAACGCCTTTCGCGACGCGCGGCGGAACGCTCTTTGTAGGGGCTGCGACGCGCTCTCTGCTTCGATCGCCAGTAGTTCGCTGATCTCCGAATTCGTGACGGACTGCTCGGCTGTGTCCGCTGGGGCCAATGCCTGCCCTGGTCTCGCGCGTACGTTTGGGGACCGCGGCACGGTGCCTCCTTGGGGATATGATTGAACCTATACGAAATCTGAATCGGGCTTCGATTCTCGATTTGCTGTACAAAACTAAAGAAGCCGCCTTAGTGAGTGAAAAAGAGAGATGTAGGAGAAATTTGCCGGCGATGAGCAATCTGGCAACAAGCAATTCCAGGATTCCCCCGCGGATTTTTCTGTTGTCGCCGGCCAACGCCTCCGGCGTGAACGGGCAGAGGCTGCTCGGGGCTTGCGGAGAATCGGACCTGGCGTTGCGCCTCAGGCGCTGCGGAGCGCTGCTAGGCGAGATTTATCGATTCATCAGCAGGCTGTACTTTCGGGGAAAGCTCGACTACGCGGAAAAGTTCCAAAACCCCCCTCGCGGAATCGCGGGCGTGCAAATCATTACCGGGGCTGGATTGATGTTGCCAGAAACGGTAGTCACATTGAGCGACCTGCGCAGGATCTCGTCAACTGCGATCGACGCTGAGAATGCGCACTATCGCCTGCCTCTCGACTCCGATCTTCTGCGTTTGCGAGAGGCGGCGGGGAATGAAACGGAGATTATCCTGTTGGGAAGTGTTGCAACCTTCAAGTACATCACACCGATCACGGAAGTGTTCGGAGAGCGCCTTTTGTTTCCCCGGGACTTCCTGGGGCTGGGAGATATGAGCCGGGGAAGCATGCTTCTGCGATGTTGTACGCAAGGGTTGGAGCTGGAATATCTGCCGGTCGAAACAATACAGCGATCGGTGCGGAAGTCGGCTTCGCGCAAGGCGGATGAAGACGCCGTCCGAAATATATCTCAAAGGAGCGGAAATGCGCCGGCAGAACCTATACCGCATTTACACAGAGGAAAAGAATAAGAGCGCGATTGTAGATCTAGTGGCCGCGCAATTCGACAGTTTCACTCTACAGCCCACGCTGGGCTATTACCGGAAGAGGCCCGAAAAATCAATTGTGATTGAAATTGTAGGCGGTAGCGCGAGCCGGGTTAAAAAATTAGTTGAGCGGATTCGAAAAATGAACGGTCAGAAATCGGTCCTCATTCTAAAACTGAACGCTCGAATGGAAGTACATCGCGCATAAAATCTTCGTTCTTGCCCTGGCTGACCTGGACCTTAGGCCCTCTCCGGAGCGAAAACATTTCGAGCGGATGCAGGCGCGAAACTGACTCCCTCGCCGTGCACCCGCTCGTGTCTTACCTCTTAGCTCTTAGCCCTTTTCGTGCGGGGGAAAGTGTTCAAACATCTTGCTGACTGTTTTTTCCAGCTTTTTTTCGTTTTTCTCCGGCTTATCGGAAAGCGATTCCTGGCCGACGCCGCGCCAGATCAACTGTTTGTTGTGGGTGTCGTACAAATCCAAGACGAGTGACCCAACAGCATAGTTCTGTACCTGCGTGGTGGTTTCTCCGAAACCGCCCCAGCGCCAGCCTCCCATACCGTTGTAAAACGTGGTGTACTCCTGCTGGTTGCGAGCGCTGCCCACTGCAGTAAGAGCAACATCTCCGCCACTATCCACACGCTGCCATCCTTTTGCCTGCAATTCGTGATCCAC
>Ga0073928_10003132_pt1 | contig 26626 bp, 31 predicted proteins | sample PaiPotPPA55metaG_FD_76969 | JGI IMG/M metagenome (GOLD analysis project Ga0073928, IMG submission 76969) | Iron sulfur acid spring bacterial and archeal communities from Banff, Canada, to study Microbial Dark Matter (Phase II) - Paint Pots PPA... ...
AAGCGGCGCGTGGACCTGTTCGAATGCGGGCACCGGAACCATTACCGGCGTTATCGCGGGCACCGACCTCACAGGAGGCGGACCCAGCGGCAGCGTCACGCTGAATGTGGACACCACTAAGATCCCGCAACTGAATGCCGCCAACACCTTCACCGGCAATCAGACCATCACGGGCAATTTGACCGACACGGGCAACATAACTTCGAGTGCATTGATCTCCGGGCAAACCGGCAGCTTCAGCGGAAACAATACGACCCAGATCCTCAATGTCACGCAGTCGGGTAATGGTGCCGGGATTCTGGCCAACTCTCAGTCGGGAGCTGCCGTTGAAGGCGTCAACAATAGCCCTAGTGGCTTCTTCAATTTCGGAGTCGCGGGCGGTGCCAGCGGGACGGGCGGGATTGGCGTCGCAGGATCGGCCAGTAGCGCTACCGGAGGCACGGTCGGAGTTTACGGGCAATCCACTTCGACCAGCGGAACGGGCGTACAAGGACTGGCGGCGGCGACATCGGGGAGCACTGCGGGTGTAATGGGGCAGGCCAGCAGCCCAAGTGGGATTGGCGTGCACGGAGTAAACTCCGCCGGCGGTATCGCCGGGCAGTTCGATGGGCCGGTCGTTGTCAATGGCAATCTAAGCGACACAGGAAACATCAGTTCCACTGGCTTGATTAGTGGGCGAACGGCTACCTTCGGCGGGAGCACCAGCATGCAGCTCGTGACTGTCGTGCAAAGCGGCATGGGCGTCGCGTTATCAGCCCAAACGTTCTCAACATCGAACGGGACAGCGGCGATTGTTGGCAACGGCTTTTACGGGGTGGACGGACTTTCGAGCGCGGCGGGCGGCATCGGTGTTAATGGCTATGCGAACAATGCAACAGGTTTCGGTGTGTACGGCTCGGAAGGGGCGACGACGGGCACAAATTACGGGGTTTACGGTACCGCTGCGAGTCCATCCGGCTACGGTGTATACGGAAGTGGCGGGACTGGCATTGCAGGCGTATCGACGTCCGGTTCCGGTGGAGCGGGTGGAAACTTCCTTGGTTTCACGGCCCCTGCCGGATCGAACATGAATGGCACGAACGGAGTCGCAGGCACTGGGGGCGATGGCGACGTAGATACGACTCTTTCCAATGGAGGAGTGGGTGTTGTGGGGATCGGTGGAACCGGCGTATACAACAACACGCAGCTTCCTTCGGGAGGTCCCGGCAGCGGAGGACAATTTCTCGGCGGGACCGATACGGGCTGTACTGGAAACGGTTGCGGCGGCGATGGCGTAGATGCCGCTCCAGGAAACATTAACGGCAACGTGTACGGTTACGCCGGGAACTTCACCGGCGACCTCAACGTTAGCGGCATAATCATAGCAGGGACAAAAGACTTCAAGATCGATCATCCCGTCGATCCGGCAAACAAATATCTCTTTCACGCCTCGGTCGAGTCCTCCGAAATGATGAACATCTACACCGGCAATGTCAGTACCGATGCTCAGGGTCAAGCGACGGTACAGCTGCCAGAGTGGTTTGAGGTGCTCAACACCGATTTCCGCTATCAGTTGACGGTAATCGGACAATTTGCCCAAGCCATAGTGTCACATGAAATCGAAAGCAATCGCTTCGAGATTAGGACGAACGTGCCCAACGTCAAAGTCTCTTGGCAGGTGACCGGCGTGCGACAGGATGCCTTTGCGAAGGCGAATCCACTTGTGGTCGAGCAGGAAAAGGAATCTCGTCTGCGCGGCTACTATATTCATCCCGAATTGTACGGAGCGCCAGCAGAGAAGCAGATTGAATGGGCGCGCCATCCCCAAATGATGAAGAAGATGCAGGAAATGAGAGCGCGGCAGTTGGCCGCAGCGCAGAAGCAGCCCGCTCCGCGAAACTAACGTCGCAACTGAAAGAAACGCTGGGCCCCGTCCTAAGCGTTATCGTTGGACGCGAGCATCTCGGAGGTCTTTATGAGGAACGCAGCTCTCACTTGGAAACTCTTGCTAAGCAGTCTGATGATCGCCTTCGCTGGATTGCCTTTGACGGGAAGTGGCCAGACGAACGGTGAAACCGACGAACATGCAATCGTGGCGGTGATGGACCGGTTCGTCGACGCGTGGAACCGGCATGACGCGAAGGCGTTCGCGGCAGTATTCGCCGAGGACGCCGACTTCACAAATTGGCGGGGAACAGGTGCGAGCGGACGATCGAAAATTGAAGATTTCCACGCGCCCATCTTCGCCACCATCTTTAAGAACAGTCACCTGGGTTACACCGCCATCAAGATCCGGTTGATTCGTTGCGACATTGCGGCCGTGGATGTGCATTGGGAGATGACCGGTGCGATGGATGCACAGGGGAATCCTAAGTCGAATCGTCAGGGTCTGTTGAACTTCGTGCTGGCAAAGAATGCCGGGGAGTGGCAAATCCTAGTGATGCACAACCTCGATTTGACGGCATTGCCGCCATCGAAGTTGGGCAATTCGGCAATGAAGAACCGATGAGCAAAAACCTAGTGTCCATCACCATCGAAACCGAGCGGGTGCTAATCATCCGACGCGAGATCATCTCGTAAAGGATTCAACCCTCCGACTGTGCGTTTTGACTGTCAAGCTTCTTCCCCATTCGCTGCGCGCCAAGACGCTCGGCCAGCATGTCGCAATGCACGCCAGCAGATCAGCGCGCAAGCCAGAGAGAGGAAGGCTTCATGGATGTCGGCTCGCTTCTCATAGCGGACCCGAAGGCGGCGAAACTGATTGAGCCAACCAAATGTTCGTTCTACCACCCATCGCCGTCGTCCCAGACCGCTGCCGTGTCCCGTGTTGCGTTTGGCAATCAAAGGGATGATGTGTCGGAGTCGGAGGGCTAGCCGGGTCGCAGCAGCGTCATATCCACGGTCACCCAGCACGCAGGTGGGACGACAACGTGGAGGGCCGTGCCCGCCTTGCAACGGCGGAATGGCTTCAACAAGAGCAAGCGCCTGCTGCGAATCATTTCGGTTTGCGCCAGTGAGCTGGATGACGAGGGGAATTCCGCATCCATCACAGAGAAAGTGACGTTTGCTTCCGAGCTTGGCTCGGTCTGTAGGATTGGGCCCTGTTTGCGCCCCCCAAAAACTGAGCGGACGGAACTGCTATCTACAACCGCCCGCGACCAATCAATCTTCCCGCAGCGTGCTAGCCAATCTAGCAACACGAAATGGAGCAGTTGCCAGATACCGCGCTTCTGCCAGTCGCGCAGTCGTCGCCAGCAACTCATTCCAGATCCACAGCCCATCTCTTGCGGCAGCATCTGCCAAGGAATCCCACTGCGCAGGACGAACACAATGCCCGTGAGACATGCCCTGTCAGCCAAGCGCGGCCTTCCGCCTCTCGGCTTCGCCTTGGTGACGGGGATAAATGGTTCGACCAGTTCCCACAACTGGTCAGGCAAGAGATCGATGGGCATTGGATAACTCCTATCTGCAGGGATGTTCCGACCCTTTACGCGGGTTGCTGGAGAAATGAGGTTTGTTAGAGGTTCTTAGTGACAGCCGGAGTAATCAATGTGGGGACGTGCTTCCCCAAGCCGTAAGGAAGCCTGAATGAACTCTGATTTTAGATCCCTCAGGGCCAGCGAGAAAAAGCTATTGGAGAAACTGCTCGAATCGGCGTTTCCAGGCCATGAAGAACTGCGGCGACAGGTTGAGTTTACAGAGGCGCAGGAGATTTACGCCGACGGAACTCTTGCGCTTCGGGTTAACTCGGGACCGGCGCCCGCTAAAGTGAGATGGAGAGTGCCCGTGGAAGGGATGTGTCCGGACGAGGACGGCATTATGATTCATGTTTTACTTCATGTGGTCAACGGGATGCTAGATGAACTGGAAATCGTCAAGGAGGATGGATCGGCGATCGTGCGTGGGCCGACAGCCGACCTCTTAGTGCTCGTGACACCCACAACCTGACCGGTCACATTGAGATAGTAGTCAAGACAAGTTTGAGACCTGTCTACGACGGTGACGGCAACCGTGTGAGCGAGACAGCCGCGGGCGTGACGACGAAATTCTTGGTCGACACGCTGAAGCTCACAGGCTACTCTCAGCTGCTGGACGAACTGGTCAGCTCATCGGCGGCGCGTGGACGCCGACCTTCCATGGATATGACGGTCACGGTAACGTCCGCTTCACAACCAGCACTGCGGGCACGGTAGGGAACACCTGCTCCAAAGGATCTGTGCTATCAGACGTTCAGGTCAATATGTAAGTGGTTGTGAAATAATGGAGTTGTTAAGGATGGGCGGTTAGCTCAGTTGGTTAGAGCGCCTGCCTTACAAGCAGGAGGTCGCAGGTTCGAGTCCTGCACTGCCCACCAACCTTCGATTGGCGTGCACTTGAGCGGGGTTGAAGGAAAAGCTACAAGGATTTTCGCTGGTTTCCAGACTTTCTCCGTATTGGAATTGGAGAAAGGGAAACATGGCAAAAGGAAAGTTGAACGTCGGTCTCTACCTGCGTTATCGCACGCCTGAAGGTAAGCAATCACCTCCCCGTCCCGTGGCTTGGGATTCCAAGTCCCGTCTGCGTCCCGGCTGGTGCATGGTTGGAGGCGTAGCGGAGCATCATCCAAACTCCCTGATGCGTGGTCTCATCTAGCAGTCGTCGTGTGCGCGAGATGGTGACATGATCCGGTGTCCGCTCATCCAGTCCGATCAGCAGAAACTCCCGCAAACACAACGAATCGGCCAATCGCCCACGCGATGCCACGTTCGCTCTCGATCCCTTCGAAAAACCCAATCAGCATCACCCGAAAATACATCCCCGGCGCCGGACGCCCCAACTTCTCGTGATAGAACATCCGGCAGCGCCCTTCGCAGAACTCATCGAAGCCTGCCTCGTCCAGCACTTCGTTCAGCCGCCGATAGAAAGGATGGCCCGGAGCTTCCGCTAGATCCCGACGGTACCAAAGCTTTTCTTGCCGCTGACGCTGTCTACGCGTTCCCATCGCCATATCCACACAGTACCCTGAATCATTTTCGGCGCAAAGTAATTAGTAGCTCATGGATGTGAAGGAATGTCATGGTAATCGGGATGGAACACTCAGATTGGGGTACGCGGTGTCACGGGTCGGGGTAGTGCTCACGAACTTGGTCCCTCTGCGTCTTATAAAAGGGTCACCATCGTCGCGGTTGGGAGTAAGAAGCAATGATCAGCAAAGCTGCATCGTTTGCCTTTCCCATTTTCGTGCTGGTTCTACTCACTTTGCCCTCTCAGGCCTCTAATGCTGGCCAGGCAGGGTTTAATCTTCCCCAACCCAATGGTTGCTACCCCGTAGGCACTGGAACGGTTGTGTTGAGAGACCCGCACCGCAGACGGGATCTGCTGGTCACGATGTGGTATCCGGCAGTGGAGGGTACGTCCGCACTTGCGCCCTACATGGACAAGAAGACCGCGCATGCGCTGGCCGAAGAGTGGAAACTGCAACCGGATTTCCAACGACTCGTAGGCACGCACGCCAGACTCCTGGCCCCCATGGCTGAGGGCGGCCCTTTCCCAGTTGTTCTTCTGGAACACGGTTCAGGTGTCGTACCGGCCATCTACACAGTTCTGGCTGAGGGTCTGGCGAGCAGCGGCTTCATCGTGGTCGCCACCAATCATCCCCCTGACTCCCTGATTGCGGTGTTCCCGGACGGGCACGAACTCAAATTCACGCCCTACTGGCCCGCTGAGGCCGATCGACGAACTCAAGGCGTGGCCATTGGCAAATTTGCTGACCAGGTTTTGGTGGCAGATGTGCGATTCGTTCTCGACCAGCTCCGGGAAATGAATTCGCATGATCATTTCTGGCATGGCCACCTGGATTTGTCCAAGATTGGAATCGTCGGTCACTCGATGGGTGGAACAACCGCAGCATTGGCGACACAGGAGGAGCCCAGCATTCTGGCGGGCGCCAACCTGGACGGCTCCACCTATCCCGGTATGAACGGGGATGTTCGGCCCGTTCCAGTGCACAAGCCGTTTCTGTTTCTGGCTACCGAAGATCACGCGTCGGGTGAGGACGGAGCTCGTGAGTACGTCGGCAGCGAATCGAATACCTACTACGTGGTGGTGGCCGGGGCCGATCACATGAGTTTTACCGATGCGGACCTAGTTTCGAGCAGGTTCACGCGAGACTCGAAACCAGACGACAGCGCATTTGAACGGGCCTTGCTCACGAGCACCTTAACCCGATCTCTGGTCGAAGAATTTCTTTCCAAGTATTTGAAAGCTACTGTTGCTCCCGATCTCGACCTGATTGTCCGGGTGGGTAGAAAGTAGCGAGCGACCAAAGCGCGGAGTCCTTCGGAGATCGGAATAGGTGGCCCGGAAAACCTCCGACCCTGGTGAGCACGGACATTTTGAAGATCAGTCCGAGAAACCATTTTAGACACGGCCTGCTAGCGACCTTGCAAGGTCGGTGTTCTGCTTTTCATCCATTAGCCACCTGTGCCGTGCGATTATACGCGCCACCTAAGGTGCAATCATTCCTGCCAGCGGCCCGGTGCTACCGATTGTTGGCGTAACAGTGCGCCGTGAGAAGGCGCTGGACTTCGGCGGGTGCAAGTTGGTTCGCGCCACCCGGTAGCATGGACTTTTTCAGCAGTCACGGCTGTTTACATAAATCATCAACGTAATGACTTATACTGGCTAGACTTCCGCGTTTTGAAACTTTCCATGAATGCGTCCGACACTCCTAGTGTGCTGAAGCAGCTTCGTAAAGCCTCGTGGAAATTCCAGCAGACCTTCAAGACCCTCAAGAAACTGGAACCCTTCGTGGCGTCCATTATTTCGACAGGCGGACCGCAGACCGCGTGCGTCACGATTGAACAGATTGTGTTTGAACCCAAAAACCTGATTGACCAGCTCACTCGGTATTCCCTCCCGCCGAGGTGCGGGAAAGGGGCGTCGGTTACCGCTACCGGACGGCACGAGATCGAAGAGTTGCTTCAAGCGGCTTTCGCCGATTGGGTCGATTTTCTTTTCGTTCCAAGCCCGAAACCATTCGTGATTTATGCGGATCACGACGAGTACGCGACGTTCTATGCCAACACTCGGTCGAACCTGAACCGCATTTCGGAGGCTTTATCGTTGCAAGGCTTCGAGAAGATCGCAGAATACACAAGGCCCCTCTAAGCAGTTGGCGAAAAGTGCGCCGTGAAAGGCGCTGCACCTCGGCGGGTGAACTCGCAAGTATATCCTTCGTTGCATAATTACAAAATGGGTGTGAACAGCGTTGGTGAAGTCATTGCGAGCAGACGCTTATTCTTGGCAGATGAGCCTAATCGAGAAATCTTGGTTCATATGGGCAAGCCGGAGCAGACGCCCGGTAGGGATGATTATTCTTGTGCCCTGCAAGTAACGGGTATTGGCAATGAGCGAGTGTACCGCATCTTTGGCGTCGATGCGTTTCAGGCGATTGAGCTTGGCTTTCGGTTCATAGGCGAGCGCCTTGCGTTGTTGAACCGAGATGCTGGGGGGGCGACTCCACTGGGAGTGCGACGACAAGGGTGGTTTTGGCTTCCCAAGACGGCTTTAGAGGAATAGAGCGCGTCTCGCCGCCCTAGCTGGTGAAATAGTACACGGTGAAAAATGCTGAACTCCAGCGGATGCAACTCCCACCCGGAAACTGGTTCGCTCCACCCGGTAGCATGGACTTTTCAACAGCCACGCCTGTTAGCAACCGTTGGAAGTCAACCCCAGCTAGAAGCCTCTAAACAGCAGCTCTTCAAGAGCCATCCGCCGCACCTGCCAGAGCGCGCGCTCCTCGCCATTCACTTTCAGCCTGCACTCGCCTTCTTCACTGAAGTTCGCGCTCACCTCAAACATGCGATCGCCTTTGTCATCCTGCACTAGGATCGCGTGCTCGGCGAGGCTGAATATCACCGACCTGTGCACATCTGTGGCTTCCAGAACAGCGGTGAAGTTGCTGCCATTGTCGGCCACCGAAAACTTATAAGGGGAGTTATTGGGGCGCAGGGCGTTGCGCGTCTTAAGGTCCTCGTAAACCTGTAATCTGAGTGCTTTGAATACCTTCGGCAGAGCGCATGAGGAACGCTCAGTGACCCAGTCGAACTTCGGCGTATCCTTCTCCATCTTTTCGGTCACGTTTCCTCCACGCCTCCGCGATGTCGGACTCTGGATTGGCGTAGACAAACTGTTGGCTCCATTCAGAGAAACAGTAAAAATCTGAATTTCACAGCCTCATACCCTCCGCCGATCCTCTGACACTGTTCGTCTTCGATAGTCCAACCCAGATACTCCAATACTCCAACCCCGTGAAAGGGCAAGTTGTTTCACATTTGAAATGCTACAGTTCGCGGATTGGCATAACTGGTCAAAACCGCACGCTTTGAAAACAATTGTGAAGCTGCCAGCTATTGTTCCAAAGTGACCTGCAAAGAGCCGCCGACCCGCTAGAACTGACCGTGCTTCTCCAACGAGGTTGGAGCCGTGTCCTCCTCCCAGCCTCAATCTAGTCGAGTCCTCGCTCGTTCTCGCCTCTCTGTTCTGGTGAAGTGGTCATGAACCTCTGAGTGTCGCGTTCTTTTGGGCCTTCGCTGCCACTCAGTATTAGGCCGCATGACGAATTCATGTTCATGCGAGTCTTTCTCAATCATCCACGGTACAAACTTTCGCGGCGAAAGCAGATTGTTGAGGAGCACTTCGACAGCGTTTCGGGCGAAGAGGACTGGAGCCCCCGCTACAACATCGCGCCCACCCAGCCGATCTCCGTCATCCGTCAGAATCCGAAGGGGCCCGTTCGCGAAATGTCGCTGATGCGCTGGGGGCTCATTCCATCATGGTCGAATCGGACTTCCTAGGACCCGTGCTACCCTAGCCGTTCAACTCAGCGGTGTTCCACTTCGGAAAGGCGAAATCGATGATCTTCGTGAAACAAATTCTGCTGCTCTCACTGCTGGCCGTTGATCTGTTTGCCCAAACCCCTCCAGTGCAATCCAACTACAAGCCTGAATACTACAACTACCAAGAAGTCATGATCCCGATGCGCGATGGCGTCCGTCTTCAGACCGTGCTGAGGACGCCGAAGAACGTCAGCGGTCCGCTACCTTTCCTCTTCGTGAGAACTCCATACGGAGTTCCCGAAAACGCTACTTCACTGACGGAGTCCGGTTTGTTTGACGATCTCATTGTGGATGGCTATATCTTCGTATCGCAGAACATCCGGGGCCGCTTTAAGTCGGAAGGAGCGTTCGTGATGCAGCGCCCGCCCCGCGACAGGAACGATCCCAAATCCATTGATGAAGCAACTGATGCGTATGACACCATCGATTGGCTAGTCAGGAATGTTCCGAACAATAACGGCCGAGTCGGCATGTGGGGGATTTCCTATCCGGGTTGGTTGGTGACGCAGGCGTTGCTTGATCCGCATCCCGCGCTGAAAGCTGCCAGTGAGCAGGCGTCCCCCGACGATATGTTCATTAATGATGACTTCCATCACAACGGCGCGTTTCGACTGAGCTATGGATTCGAATATTCTGCTTTACTTGAAACCTCTAAGGAAAAGAATACAAACTTCGAGTTCGACCAGTACGATACCTACGCGTGGTACCTAACGCTCGGTGCAATCTCCAACGCGAATTCGAGGTACTTCCATGGACAGCTACCGACGTGGAATGACTTCGTTGATCACCCGAACCACGATTTCTGGAAGCAGCATGCCGTGACCACATATCTGAAACACACTACAGTTCCAAACCTCAATGTCGCTGGCTGGTACGATCAGGAAGACTTCGTCGGCCCGACGCGCATTTATGCCGCGCTGAAGGAGACCGATGCGGATCATCTGAACTACTTCGTCGCTGGCCCGTGGAACCACGGCGGGTGGATGGATCAATCTGGCCGCAAACTGGGTGAAATCGACTGGGGCAGTGACATCTCCCGTTACTATCGCTCGCATATTCTGGCTCCATGGTTCGCGCATTGGCTGCACGACAAACCGCTCACAGAGCCCGAAGCATTGACTTTCGAGACTGGCACTAACGTCTGGAAGAGCTACGATGAGTGGCCACCCAAGCAAGGCATAACCGAGAAGAAGCTTTACTTGCACTCCGGAGGCAAGCTCTCGTTCGAACCACCTTCTGAGCAGGATGCCTTTGATTCCTACGTTTCTGATCCTGCCAATCCAGTGCCGTACCGCGATCGACCGATCACACCAACGTATCCTGCGCCAGCTTGGACAACATGGCTCGTACAGGATCAACGCTTCGTGGAGCATCGTCCTGATGTGCTGACATGGCAGACTGATCCGCTGACCGAGGATGTTGCGGTCACTGGAGATATCGTCGCCGACCTGTTCTCTTCAACTACGGGAACTGACAGCGACTGGATCGTGAAGCTGATCGATGTGTATCCCGAGGACTATCAGAAAATCGCGGAAGAAGATGCCACGAAGGGTGCCGGACCTGTGCTCAACGGCTACGAGTTGATGATTGCTGATGATATTTTGCGAGCGCGATATCGCAACAGCATGGAAACACCGGTTCCCCTTACTCCTAACCAAGTCACCGAATACAGAATCGACCTGCACCCCAACGACCATGTCTTTCTTAAGGGCCACCGTATGATGGTGCAGGTTCAGAGCACTTGGTTCCCTCTATATGACCGCAACCCGCAGAAGTTTGTCGAGAACATTTATAAGGCAAGGGATGCCGACTACGAAAAAGCCACACAGAAGGTGTATCGTTCGAAGGAAGCTCCATCGAGCATAGTACTCCCGGTGGCTGGGAAATAGAGAGTATCTGCTCGTGCATTCGGGACAGAATCGGACTGCCGCGAGCATCGGCAGTTGTGGGCAGCGTGGGATTAACCTTTGTCCTTGGCGAAGGCCCATGATGGAATGAGCCCCCAGCGCATCAGCGACAATTTCCGGACGGCCCGGCTGGCAATTGGGTTAAAACCTGCTCAATTCTGACCACCGTCCCAAGTGTCGTGACCTCGGCCGTCATGACCGCATGTCAGTCATTCTCGATCCAGATGCCTACGACCTCTGGCTCGACCCCGACATGAAGGATGTGAGCGCAGCGTCCGAACTGTTGAAGCCCTGCGATGCCCGCCTGATGCGGTGCTATCCGGTGAGCAGTCGGATCAATTCCGTGGTGAACGACGACGCAGCGTGTTCCGTGCCCGTGGAACTCGCTGACGTTCAGACGCGACTCTTTCGTAGCTGAGGGAGTGTGAGATGCCGATTTCTCGATTAAGCACCGAGGCACTTGATCAGATTGCCGAAGTCGGCTACGCACTCGTGCCTTCCTGTCTTGATGGACCAACCCTCAGTGAGCTTGGTGATCTGCTTGATGCAGGACATGCAGGAGTCCGCAATTTGCTTGATGTTCCGGCCGTCAGGCGACTTGCAGGCTCAAGTGCTGTATGCAGACTGATGGAGCCAGTGCTAGGTTCGAATTGCTTCGCGGTTCGTGGCATTCTCTTCAATAAAGGAGACGGGGCGAATTGGAAAGTCGCTTGGCATCAGGACTGCGTGATTGCAGTCGCTCAGCGAAAGGAAGTTCCGGGGTGGGGACCTTGGTCAATTAAGGGTGGTGTTCACCATGTTCGTCCGCGTTCTGAATTGATGTCACGGATGCTGGCGGTTTCGTCTCCACTTAGACGACTGCGGGAACGAGAACGGGCCATTGCGAGTAGTTCCGGGTTCTCATGGGCAGGGCTTCCTGTCTGGCACGCAGATTCAGGACTGGCCTAAGGACAACGCCGTAACCTGTACAGCGAGACGAGGGGATGCAATTCTAATGCGACCCCTTCAACTGCACGGCTCGTCTGCGGCGAAGACTCCGAACGGCCGTCGAGTTCTTCATCTGGAGTTTGCAACAGACGAATTGCCTGCCGGGATAAGTTGGCGGGATCGAGCGTAAGAGGAGGGGATTAGCAAGATGCCAAGCTCAGGTGAAACTCTCAAAGACCGTCTCGCCCGCTACCGTCAGATCAAGCTGAGCGTGGTTGGCAGGAAATCCGGCAAGACGATCACGAATCCGGTCTGGTTTGCCGCTGAAGGCGAAAAGCTCTACCTGCTGCCCGTGCATGGGTCGGATACGCAGTGGTATCAGAACGTTCTCAAGAACCCGAAAATCCACGTTGATGCAAGAGGTGCCGAAGCGGAACTCAGGGCTGAGTCAATCACCAAGTCTAATGCCGTGAAGTCCGTGGTCGAGAAATTCTGTGAGAAGTACGGGGCGAAGGACGTGAAGAAGTATTATTCGAAATTCGATGTGGCGGTTATGGCTCAACTGAACTGAACTGGAATGCCACCGAACGTTGACCTTCCCCTTTGCTCCCGCCTAACATGTTTACCCAGTGTCCACTCCGTCGCAACCTGTGGGTCAGACGGTTTCCCATTACCGCATCCTGAGCAGGATCGGGGGAGGCGGGATGGGTGTGGTCTACGAGGCGGAAGACCTTAAGCTCGGTCGCCACGTCGCCCTGAAGTTCCTTCCCGACGAACTCGCCCATGATCCGCAAGCCCTCAGCCGCCTCCAACGGGAAGCCAAGGCTGCGTCCTCTCTGAATCATCCGAACATCTGCACGATCTACGAAATCGACGAAGTGGATGGGCGGGCGTTCATCGCCATGGAACTGCTGGAGGGGCAGACGCTCCGGCAACGGATTGCTGGCAAGCCGCTGGAGATCGAAATGGTGCTCGATCTGGGCATTCAGATCGCCGACGCTCTCGACGCCGCACACTCGAAGGGCATCGTCCATCGGGACATCAAGCCCGCGAACATCTTCGTTACGAATCGAGTTCAGGCGAAGATTCTTGATTTCGGTCTCGCGAAAGTGTCGGTAAAGCCAGAGAGCGTTGCCCTGAACGCCCCGACCATCGATTCCGAGGAACATCTGACCAGTCCCGGTAGTGCGCTAGGAACCGTCGCCTATATGTCGCCGGAGCAGGTCAAGGGAAAGGAACTCGACGCCCGAACCGACCTGTACTCGTTTGGTGCGGTGCTGTACGAGATGTGCACGGGCATGCTTCCGTTTCGAGGCGACACGACAGGCGCGATGTTTGATTCGATCTTGAATCGAGCGCCTGTACCGCCAGTTCGAATCAACCCTGACACCCCGCCCAAGCTGGAAGACATCATCAACAAGGCTCTGGAGAAGGACCGCAATCTGCGTTGTCAGAGCGCAGCGGAGATGCGAGCCGACCTGCAACGGCTGAAGCGGGACACAGAGAGCGGCAAGAATGCAGCTTCGATGACTGTCTCTCCACTCGGTCGGAGGCGAAACATCTGGGTTGGAGTCGCTACGTTCGCGATTCTCACGGCAGGAATTGCGGGGGTCGTCTATAGATATATTGCGACCAAGACTGCCCCTTTCCAAAGGATAGAAATCACGCAAGTCACAACCACCGGAAAAGTGACGACAGCCGCCATCTCGCCGGATGGAAAATACGTGGCTTATGCCTTGGGAGAGATCGTCCCAGAGGGCGTGTATGGAAGGCAAGCTCAGGAAAGCCTTCGGGTGCATCAGGTCGCTGGCGGTGATGTGCAAGTGGCCACGCCAGCGGATGTAAGCTACTTTGCCCTTACCTACTCCCGTGATGGTGACTTCCTCTACGCGGTCAAGTCAGAAGGTAAGGATACGGGACTTCGGTCCCTTTATAAGATACCCGTGCTCGGAGGGGCGGCGACAAGGATCGCTAGTGACGTAGACAGTAAGGTAGCTCTCTCGCCGGATGGAAACAAGTTGGCCTTTGTGAGGCACTCACAGGCTAACGGCCAAACAGCACTCGTGCTGGAAAACGAGGATGGAAGTGGAGAGAAGGAACTCGTGGTACGTAGGTGGCCCAATGCGCTCGACTACGTTGGCTGGTCACCCAACGCAAAGGCCATTGCCGCAGTGACTTTTAATGACGAATCCGGCGTGATGTATGCGACTCCGGTTGAAATATCTATTGACGGAGGATTAGAACGTCCTCTTACGGACAAAAGATGGGCATCGATTAGGGACTTAGCATGGATCTCAGACGGTCGTGGGCTGATCCTGAATGCGACTGAGCAAACTGGTGGAGTTTTGCAAGTCGCTTACCTCTCCTACACGAACGGCGACGTGCGAAGGATCACCAGTGACCCGAACGACTATATAGATGTGAGTCTGACGGCTGATTCTCGCATTCTGGCGACTGTTCAAGAGAAACCCTCATTTGATGTTTGGGTCGCCCCCTTCATGCAAGCGGATAACGCCAAGCCGATCACTGTTGGAGGTCGTTCAGGACAAGCAAACTGGAGTCCAGATGGAAGGATACTGTACAGCAAAGTCGGGGGGAGCGGAGAAACGGACATTTGGGCAATGGAGCCGGACGGAGCCAACGCAAGACAATTGACCATCAGCAGAGGGCTGCGGAACCAAGCGCCACGCATCTCGATAGAAGGACGCCACGTTGTCTTCATTTCGACTCGAACAGGCAGTTCCCACATTTGGCGAATGGATATGGACGGTAACAATCCAGTCCAATTGACAAATAGCCCGCTCGACTATTTGTGGTTCAATTCTCTGGGTTGTACCCCTGATGGGAAGTGGGTGGTCTACAGCAAATACGGCGCGGACACGGGAATTTGGAAGGTCCCAGTAGAAGGTGGCGATCCCGTACGGCTTAACAATACACACGAGGCAAAATATCCGGCTGTGTCGCCTGATGGAAAGATGCTTGCGTATTCCTATCGGGACTGGACGCTCACGCCAATGAACGGAGTGGAGATCATGTGGCTGGACGGGAGTACACCTGCGAAGCATTTTGAGATTTCAAGCGGTGCTATCGGGTGGACACCAGACAGCCGCTCTATTTTGTACATCAAGAACGAGGGCGGGGTCTCCAACATCTGGAGCCAGCCGATTTCCGGAGGGGCAGCGAAGCAGATTACTCATTTCAATAGCCTACTGATACGCAGTTTCGATCTGTCGCGAGACGGCAAGCAGCTCGTTATGGATCGCGGCACAGCAAGCCGGGACGTGGTGCTGATCCACGATCTCAGGTGACGCTGGCTCAAAAGGTATACCGGGCTGACCACGTTCCGCCGAGGCGAAATAGGGGGCGAAAGGTCGCATAAAATGAGGGCGCTGATTTCAGCCTTTTGAAACGCCCGGGATGGCCGGACTCCAGAGGGCTTGAAATCGCAGGGTTTGCCCGTTCCTCCACCTGACGCCGGGCCGTCCTCGTTGACTTCGGTTTCACCGTTGCGCAAACGTAGGAGGCGTGTCTGCCGGGAGCAGTCAACTGTGACCGTCAAAGAGCGCCTGACAAGTTCCGGAAACGGAGACAGACTCACTAATCCGGCGTCACCCCAAGATATTCTTCGTGTCCTTCGAACGCCTCGCGCAGCAGCTTTAGAATCCGCTGTTTCAGCGTGAGGTTCGGGCAGCTTTCAATTTTCTCCGTATTGACTCTCAATTCAGGAGTGGAAATCGCATTCGTAGCCATAGCAGGCCTCCTTGTTCTGAACTGGGCAATCCCGCAATTGAATGCGATCATGCCTCCGATTCCCGGAAACGTCCATGGAGCCCGTCTGAAACCGTCTGAATTGATCTGAAGAGATGCACTACTCGACAAAGACGACTAACTCCGCGCAGCTTTCATTGACTTGCTATTTTCACCAACGTAAGATTCGCCAACAATGATCGGTCAAACCATCTCGCACTACCGCATTGTCGAGAAGCTGGGCGGCGGAGGGATGGGTGTCGTCTATAAGGCTGAGGATACTGAGCTTGGTCGCTTTGTCGCCTTGAAGTTCCTACCTGAAGACTTAGCCCAAGACCCGCAGGCACTCGAACGATTTCGCCGCGAGGCTCGTGCTGCTTCCGCTCTGAACCATCCGAACATTTGCACGGATCTACGAAATTGGTAAGCACGATGGTTGTTCGTTCATCGCCATGGAATTTCTCGATGGAATGACGCTCAAGCACCGGATCGGTGGCAAGTCGCTGGAAACCGAGTTGATTCTGTCGCTGGCTATCGAGATCGCTGACGCTCTCGACGCTGCGCACTCCGAAGGCATCGTCCACCGCGACATCAAGCCCGCCAACATCTTTGCGACCAAGCGCGGACACGCCAAGATTCTCGACTTCCGTTTGGCGAAGGTCGGACTGGCAGGCATTTCTTCTAGCAAGATTGCGGCTCTTAACACGCAGTTGTGCTATGCCTACCGAACACGGCGGACCAGTTGACAGGTTTGAAGCCGATCTGCGCTATGGGCGCTTCGTGCTGCGAGAGACCGATTTGTATTTGGACGATGTTTTCAAGGTTCCTCTCACGCGGTCGTATAGTTCGGATGATTGGGTAACCGCGAATCCGGTGCACGCTTTCGGCCGCAATAGCAATCATCCGTATGACATCGCGCCGGTCGGTTCGAGGAACCCACGTACCAGACGATTGCGCTCGAAGACGGGGACTTCTTGTACTTCGACCGCATTTCCAAAGGGACTGGATATTCCGATGCAGTTTACCAGCATACTGAGACCTCCACTCGTTTCTATAAAGCCACACAACGCTGGCAAGGAAACGGGTGGACCACCCGACTAGCCGATGGCTCGGAGATTCACTTTCCTGAGTCTTATGCGGCCAAGAACATGGCCCAAGGCGCTGCGACGGAAATGATTGACCCGAAGGGCAACCGTCTGGAACTGCGTCGTGATCCGGAGCGAAATCTGCAAGAAATCCGGACACCGCATGGACACTGGATACGATTTCAATACGACGACCAATCCCGCATTGAGCGGGCCGAAGACGACGCGGGACATTGGGCACAATACGAGTACAACAGCGATGGGATGCTGGAGGTCGCCACCCTTTCTTCAGGTCGGCAAAGGCACTATGAATATGATGGCATTCTTATGACTCGAATCACGGATGAAAAAGGGCACGCGCTGCTCCAGAACTGGTATCGGTCGAAGCTTCTGATACGGCAACAATTTGGAGATGGCGAGACTTACTCGTATGACTATGACTGGAAGCCCGGTCACTTCTATTCAGACAAGGTTTCCGTCACTTTGCCAAATGAATCGCGTCGGGATGTGAAAGTTGCGGGGTCAGTCCCAGAATTCGTCAAGAATTATCATCGCTAGGGTCTAACCCGGAGAAGTGCATCAGAATGCGCAGGCGTCCACTATGTTCGTAATCCGTGCCGCTTCACGACTCATCGATGCGGGTCTCCGGTGCTGAAGACGATCGCAATTCTTGGCGACAAAGTATAAAGACTGGGATCGTTACCCGTTCTCTGTTCCAAGTATTGCGCGATTAGATGAACTCACATTGAGATCACGTGCGTGCTTCTTCGCTGGGGAAAATGGTACCGGAAATCCGCCCTCTTGGAGGCAATAGCAGCCCATTATGGTTTCGGTCGGGAGGGCGGTAATCGCAACTTTCAGAACGATAGTACCGAAAGCAATCACTCCGTTGATTTTCTGGTGCGGTGCTAGTTTCAGTACTTCCACATCCTGATTTCGCTGCCGCCACGCTCGAACTGAACCTCGTCCATCAGTTGGCGTATCAGGTACACTCCGCGGCCATGATCGACATACAGATTTTCGCCTCGCTTCGGATCGGAGAGGGACTCCGGACTGAAACCTGGCCCGGGGTCGCTCACGCTGATGATGATGTGGCCTTCGCCATCGCACTGCAGCCTGCACGTAACACTCTTCGACGGGTCGCTGCCACAGCCATGCACCACTGCGTTGATCAAAGCCTCCTGCACCGCCAAGGAGATCTCCATGCGCTTCTGTTCCGGCACTTCAAGCCCGGCTAGCGTCTCAGTTATGGCATCGGTGACGGCGGCAACAGCCTCGGGGTGAGCAGGGGCGGTTCGGTGGAGCAGTTCGCGCAACTCACTGTTCCCGCGGTCGTCGTTGGATGGAGCCACCATGAAGGCTGATATTATCTATTCTGGAACTCGGACACTCGAGGGTCGAAGATTCAAGAGAATGACTCCACAGCGGCGTCTTCCCCGTCATAGACCTCGAACAAATTGAGGAGACCCACTAAGCGAAGAGTCTGTACCGCAAACTTGGAAGGTTGTAACAGCTTCACGTTTCCACCGCGCTGTTTGGCGGAAGTGAGAAGCCGCACCAGCAGTCCGATTCCGGTGGAATCAATCATCGGAACCTCAGCGAGGTTGATCACAATACGTGTGTCCCCGCTCTCGACCGCTTCCTCCACGGCCTGGCGCAAGCTGTCCACCGCAGCTCCCATGCGGAGCTGCCCCCGCAGCTGGACAACTTGCACTTGGGAACGCTTACGGACGTTGATGTCCAAAACTTTCCTCCCCTCGACACTCTGCCGCGTGAGTTCCTGAATGCAGTGGGTTGAGACCGGTCCTACGTTACGAAATGACGCGGGGTTTTGCAAGTCGGTGGAGGCTCCTTGAGGCTTCTTGGGCTGCACGCCAGACGGTTCAAGACTGAAAGTCCCTCACAATGACGCACGGCGCCCAAGCAACGCCGGTCGGAGCATTCGCGACGATTGGGGGACTCTCGCTCCGCAGGTGAAGCCCGCGAATGAAAAATTCATCCCTAAGGGAGGAATAATTTGACATAATTCGTGGCGACCGTGGAAGGACGGATGAAGCAGACGCATGCGCGCCACCACCCTTAAGGATAACCCCGCTCGTGACTGTGTAGTCATCGTCACCACAGACGAACTGGTGGGTCCCGAAGCTGAGACCTATCTGGCAGGCGACTATGATCTGGCGGTGCTTCGGACCTGGGATGAGCTACTGGCATCGCTTCACAAGCGTTTACCAACCGCCATACTCGTGGACCTCGACACCGTGGGAGAGAGCAGCGAGGACGGAATCACGGCTCTGAACGAATTGCGGGCGCTGGGACCTAACCTGGTGCTGGTAGCGCTAACGCGATCGAACAGCCGCAACCTTCGCCTGAAGGCGACGGGGGCAACAGCGGATGAGTACTTTGTAGCCCCCGTCAATTTCGACGAAGTTCGAGCTGTACTGGGCCGGGCCCTGGAGAGGAGGGTGCTGCAGGTTGAGTGGCGCAACCGCCAAAACGAAGAGGTGGAGCGGCAGTCGTTCTGCGAACTGATTGGCTCAAGCGAACCCATGCAACGGGTATATGACGCTGTCAGGCGCTTGGCCGACAGCAACAGCACGGTCCTGATCCGAGGTGAGAGCGGCACCGGCAAGGAACTGGTCGCTCGAGCCGTCGTTTCCCTGGGTCCGCGGTCCGAAAAGCCTTTTATAAGCATCAATTGTGCGGCTTTGCCGGAGAACCTGATTGAGACTGAGTTGTTCGGGCATGAGAAGGGGGCCTTCACGGACGCGCGGACGGCGCGTCCCGGGCACATCGAGCTTGCCCACACTGGGACCTTATTCCTGGATGAGATCGCAGCCCTAGGCTTAGCCCTGCAGAGCAAGCTGTTGCGCGTGCTAGAGTATCGGGCGGTGACGCGCATCGGGGGGCAGACGGCCAAGAAAATCGATTTCCGGCTCATCACCGCCACCAATGAAGACCTGGAGGAAATGGTCCAAACGGGCCGTTTCCGCGAGGATTTGTACTATCGCATTAACGTCGTGCCCATTCTACTGCCGCCGCTGCGCGAGCGAGCGGGTGACATACCAGTCCTGGTGGATCACTTCCTGCGCATTTACTGTACAGCGAACAATACTCCTTTAAAGCGTCTAGACGCTGATGTCATCCAGATCCTGGAAGAGGACCACTGGCCCGGGAACGTCCGCGAACTGGAAAATCTTGTGCAGCGGTTGGTGCTGATGGTGGACGGGCCGACGATCAAGGTTCAGCACCTCCCGAAGCGCCTGCTATACAACAGTGCAACCAGCCAGGAATCCATGCTGATTCCAGAGGCGGGGGTCAGCTTTGACGAGGAAATCGCGAAGATCGAGGTAGCGTATCTCGCGGCGGCGCTACGGCGCTCCGGGGGCAATAAGGCGGCAGCGGCGCGATTGCTCAAGGTCGATAAGCAGAGAATGCACTATCTTTGCCGGAAATATGCAATCGGGAAAGAATGAAAAACTAATACTACACCTGGCGTAGATTAAAATATGATGCGTTATGGATAAATATTTAATACGTCTGGGAGATCGCCCCCAATGAACGACCCTGTTTGTTTCTACCGAATCACGTCTAAGTGTGTGACAGATGTGTGTTTTAACGGCGCGGGCAGGACTTGGAGAGATTTTGGCATTCGATTTGCTAAACACAAAGCCGAGTGGTAAGGAAGAAAATCAAAAAACATGGGGAGACGAGAATGTCGATTCAGAAGAAGTCTTTGATCGGTAATCTGAAAACGGCCCAGAAGGCCATCGTTGCGACCATAGACGCGACGAAGCCGTTGCAACCGGTCGCAGGCCAGCCAGGGCTGGTCAGCGCGAAACGTGACACGGTAAAAATGGCGAAGCACGGCACGCTAACCATGGCGAAGCACGGCACGCTAACCATGGCGAAGCACGGCAAGCTAGCCATGGCGAAGCGGGGCAAGCAGCTAGCCACGGCGAAGGCAGCCGACTTCATCGCGAAGCGGTAAGCTGTAAGGGTGGCAGGTAGCTGGGACAGTCTCTGGAAACAGGCATGAAGAGAGATTCGCGGCGAGCGGTCTCTCTTTTCTTTTTGTAGGTTCCGGCGTCCTGGGTCACCAGAATTTCCGCTGGACAAATTCGCGGATGTTCTTCTCCGTAAATCCCGCGATGCTATGACGAACGACGCTGATTTTTGCGTCTCCCGACATGCCGGGGCGGATCTGACCAGCAGAGTTTGAGACCAAGACGGTGGCTACGTAATACTTAGGGGCTGCCGTTCCTTCGTACTGTTTTTCGTGCACCAGCCCTGCGGCTATCGCCGAAGGTGCGGGCATAATGGCGCTTACCTGTCCTCGAATCGGCTGGAAGCGGGAATCGAGCTTCAAGGAAGCAGCCGCGCCCAGTGCTACTCTCTGGATCTGGAACTCCGGGATGAAGATGCGGGCTTGGAGGGTCTGGACATCATCGATCTCGGCTAGCTCGGTCCCTTCCTGAACGAAAGAGCCCACCAGGTTTCGGATTCGTGGGGTCACGACCAGGCCGGAAATGGGACTTGAGAGCAGGAGAGCCGCCACTTGTTGGGAGACGGAATGGTAGCGTGCCGATTGGGATTCTCGCTCGCCGCGTGTGCGCCCCAGGTCTGTATAGTTCAACTGGGCCCTTCGGACAGCAGCTTCTGCAGTGCCGAGATCGGACTGGGATCTGTCCGCATCCTCCTCCAGACCCACATTCCGCAGACGGAGAACCGGAGCACCGGCAGCAATCGGTATGCCTTCGTCGGCGAAAACCTCTGTAACTTGTCCAGGCACGGCGGCGCGGATCACCGCGCGCTGCTCCGGTTCCAGGACAAAGCGGCCAGCCACGGTTTCCCGCCAAACCGGGGCGAAAAGCACGACCAGGACGAAGGCCGCGGCTAGAGTTTTGCGTGGCGTGGACCACCACTCGCGGACAATTTGTCTCTTATCCAAATAGAAATCTCGCATAAACCTCCATGATGAGCGCAGCCGGGAGCGAAGGATCAGCAAGGCCAGCACGAGCGCGGGTAAGAATGCCCACTGCGGACTAAAGCGGGAGAGGACGTTATAGGCGAAGCTCACGGCCGCAAACAGAATAAGGTAGCTGTACAAGCCGGAAGCGACGGCGTAAGCAACGAATAGCGAGCGACGTTGACGCCGCAGATAGGGGACTTCCACGGGCAGCTTGAACAGGTTGCGCTTCACCCAGCTGGAGAGATACTCCGTGGAAGTTTCCTTTAGGGCCGATACGCCGACCAGTTCGCCCAAGAGGTAATAGCCATCGAGTTTCATGAGCGGGTCGAGGTTCAGCAGAATCACGGCTACACCCGTGATTAACATGATCTTGTAGGCGAAGTCGTGAACCGGAGTCCCCGCCGGAGTGCCCCACCAGACGATGCTGGCAACGGAGCAGAACATAAGCTCCACCCAGATGCCGGCGATGATGGCGGCCGCGCGCTGCCATTTACTGCCGTATACATAAAGTTCCGTGATATCGCAGAAGAAACAAGGCGAGAGATAAAGGAGCATGAAGCCCATCTTGTGGACCCCTCCGCCGAAGTGTTTACAGGTCAACCCGTGGGCGGATTCGTGGAAAAACCCCAGCGCAAAGAACAGCAGCCAGAATTCGGCCAAGTCGGCGGCTCCCTTGTCGGTGAAGGTGTAGTACTCAAGAGTGTCATGCGATATTTCCTGCCATCCATTCAGGAAGATAACGGCCATGATCGCAAAAGCTCCCAAGGTCAGGAAAGTGAACCACTTGGTGTAGATAAAACTCACTCGGTCGTGCAGCCGGGTGAGGAAGGCGTCCGGGTCCCAGGTGGAAAACGTCATTTGTGCCAGGTCGAACTTCTTTTTCCTGGCTCGTTTCTTGCGCTCCTCCACAAGCTTCTGGCTGGCGGTGATGTTGAGTTCAATGGCGGTCTTGTAGAAGAAGCCCTCCTGATTAAGGCCCTCGGCGAAAGTACGAATTTCCTGCTCGCTGTACACCAAACCCGTCAGTTGTGCGTAGAGCTCGGAGATTTCGTGGTAGGAGCGTTTTCCGTCGAACAACTCAATCAGCTTCCACTGCTCCGGAGGGAACCGGTAGACGCAAGAGTCGCCTGGGGGCATAGCGATCACGGTTGGGACGCCGCCCTCAATCTGCTCGCGCGCGATCAGCTTGGGATGAAGCCGGGGAAGGGTCGTGCCTATTCTGCGGGCAGGCAGTTCGGGAAGCGCGACGTTAAGGACTTCGGCAAGATTCATTGTGGATTTTGCAAGCGGATGTTGGCGGTCATTCCTGGGCGCACGTTGGCCGACGGTCCCTGCAGTTCGGCGGTGACATCAATGGTGTCACTCGAGGGGTCAACCACCGGACTCACGAGCACGACTCTGGCCTGGTGGACTTCGCCGGGAGTCGCGGACGTGACTACGATAAGTTCGGTGCCATTCCGCACGCGCCCGAGATAGGCCTCCGGCAGCGCAAATTTCACACGCAAGGGCGCCACGGCCGATATCCAAAATAGACGATCATTCTTTGCCACGTCCTGGCCTACACGAAGGTAGCGCCGCGCGACGACCCCATCAAATGGAGCTGTGATTCTGGTTTTTTCCAGTTCAAGCTCCAAAGACCGAAGCGTCTCTTGCGCAACTCTCAAGTCCTCCCGTTGGCGCTCTACCTCAAATGCGGTTGCATCGTGTTGGTACTTCGCCTTCTCTTCTTCGGATTTGGCGATAATGTTCGCGGCCCACAATTGCTCAGCGCGATCGCGCTGCGCTTGCGCTACTTGTGCGCCCGCCTCCCAGTTCCTGAGGTCTGCTTCCGTGCTTCGCGCTTTGGCGGCGGCAGCATCCTTGTCGGCCGTGAGCTGTCGGTCGTCAAGCCGGGCGAGAATCTGTCCCTTTCTTACGGCTGTGCCGGTCTCGACGAAAACCTCCACCACCACTCCGTCGCGCTGGGCAGACAGTTCAACCTGGTTCTCCACCACGATCGGCCCAGAAGCGATGTAGTCTACGGGTGAGGTTTGAGCCTGAGCGGTCGTCTCAGCAGCGGGCTTCGAGGCGAAGCTTGCAGCCGCCACGGCGGGCGTCGGGTTGGAACTGCACCCAGGCAGCAGAGCGGTTAACCCAAACAATGCAAATAGCGTCAAGCTGTAAGATTTCTGCATCACTGACTCCCCGAGATCAATTTCTTGCTACCAACCGAACCACGACCATAACTTGCCCCAGAGCCACATCGCAAAACCACGAAAAAACACATAGCCGGCGGGATGCCAGCCTACGGACACCTTGCCTTGTCCCTGCATGCCCGGGCGCAACGTCCCGTCCTGGTTGGACACATTCACGCGGGCAATAAAGACCCGGTGCGCGGACTCCATCTGGGCCGTTGGGCTGATGACGGTTACATCGCCGCGGAAGGAGTGCAAGGGAAAGCTTTCGAGTTTTATGGATGCGTGTTCACCGCTCTGGAGCAGCGTGGCGTCATCCTCAGGAACGGCAACGTCAACGGTGATATCAGAAGTTTCAATAATCTCCGCAAAACTGTCGCCATGCATTAGGCGACGGCCCACAGAATTCTGTACTTGTGGTGTGGTGACAACCCCATCAAATGGAGCCCGTATGGTGGCGCGATCCAACCGTTCGCGAGCGCGAGTCAGCTCCGCCCTAAAGTAGGCAACTTTCGCCCGCCCGGTTCCCGCTAGGGTCCCGTCATTCTGTGCGAGAGCACGATTCATCGTTTCCATGGCTTCGCCGTAGTTGGCCTCCGCGGCAGCCAAGTCAGCCCGGTAGTTCCAATCTTCCAGTTCAGCCAGTACCGCTCCCTGCCGTACGCGTTCGCCTTCTCGGACGTACACATTCTTCACTACACCATCGACGCCAGCCTGCACTTGCGCGGTACGAGCCGATGCTACGGTTGCGTCACCGGAAACACGCATAGGTAACGGGCAAAAAATGAGGAAGAGCCCCGCGGCGACGGCCAGCGCGATCATCGACCAGCGCCGACGTTTTTCCATGGCCAGGAAGCGCTTTTTCCTTTGCAGCAGCGGCTCCAAAAGATTGATGAATGGGACTTCCCGGTAGAGCGAGGCATTGCGCAGGGCGACGGTGGCTTGACCGGCCAACACCTTGATGATTTCCAGATGTGCCACTGTAAGAAAATCGGGATCGCTGCTCTCGAAACAGAGCACTCCGAGGCGCCCTTGGTCATCGATGAGCGGAAGCGCATAGAAACCACGCATTCCAGTCGCCGAGAAATATTCGGAGAACTTGGCTCGGGTTTCGGAGCGTGGGTCGTCAATCTGATCACCGTGCTGGGCAACATGGGTTTCTTCGTTGGAAATCGACGCCCACTCCAGCATGTCTTTCAGTGCGGAAACCGCGGGGTCAGCGGGGTTGATCTGGGTCATGCGCGAGATGGCTTTGAGTTGCAGCGTCCCGCGTTGTTCCAGGGCAATGGCGGCACGCTCAAAAGGAATTATGGCCTGGGTGTGATTCACCACCGCTTGCAGCACTCGGTCCAGATTCAGCGTGGAGGTAATCTCACCGCTTACCTGGACGAGAGTTTGCAGGATCTCAACTTTGCGCTCAGACTGTAGCAGGCTGGCGTTATGCAGAGCATTGCTGGCGGTTTCGCAGATATTGATCAGCAGAAACTGGTCGTCGTCGTCGAACGGCATGCCATCCGAACGATTGATGGCCTCGACGACACCCACCAGGGCCTCGTGCTCCATCAACGGAGCCGCTACGATGGAAAAGACCGGCGCGCAGTCATGGTCGGAGTTGCGCTTCTGCAGACGCTCATCGTTAGGATCATCGATTAACACCGGTTCGCCGTTGTCGGAGATGTCTCCCGCAATGCCGGCGCCCGGCTTCTGCACCAATCCGACGCTAACCGTCGGGTCGAATCCTCCACAGCTCATTAACTCGAGAACATCGCCGTTGATCATCCACAGGTTCACGCACTGGACGTTCATTACGTCCTGAAATTTCTTGGCGATCGTGCCGAGCAACTCCTCCATCTCCAGCGTCGAGTTGAATACCTTCTCAAGGTCGTACATCTGAGTTACGCGGCTAATGGAATGGAGGGTTGCGTTGCGCTCCCTCTCATAGGAACAGGCCGCCGCGATGGCTGGGGAGGCAACGGAGGCGATTTCGTTCAGAACCTCCATCGTGGCCTCTGGAAACGATTGGTCGTAACTGATTAGCTCGATGGCGCCGAAGAGCGTGTCTCCTACCAGGAGTGGAACGTAGGCCAGAGAAGTTACCGTGCGCCGGATATCTAGATGAGCATAGTCTTCGCGTCGCAAGTCGCCACCCTCAAACAGCGCGAATGTCTTGGTTTGCGCCACGGTGCCCAGCGTGCCGGTGTCAAATTCCATCCGTTCAGCGATCATGATCTCGCCGGCGGTTGCTTTCGGCGTCCAGGACGGATGGTCGTGGTCCTCGATGACGTACACCGCAACTGCAATGCCGGGAAGAAGTTTAGCGACCAGGTCCGCAGTCGTTTGCGCCCGGGGACCCACCTCCTGCCGGACCAGCAAGGTCGTGGCAAATTCGGCCACAGGAACGGCGAAAGGGGGTCTGCTAGTCACCATGAGCGGTGTTTCCTGATTGTGCAGTTTGGGCACCGTAAATTGCCCACGCTGTGGGGGGATAGCTTTGTTACTGCAAGCCCAGCGCTTTTCCGAGGGGCAATCTTATGCCGCCCGGGAGGAGTAGGTCAAATGTTTTGTGTCGTTTGTGTCGTTCAGGTTGAAGAAAACGTCAAGAAAGCTGAATCCCATACGACCCGCGCGCAAGTCGCTCGAGCTCGACAAACGGTAACAGATCGGTCAACTTTACGTGCTCGCTTTGGCTTCCTTCAGGATGGGGATGTCGCGGTTTGCATGTCTCCAGAGGGTGAGGAAATCTTGGCAGGCGGCGAGCACCCGATTCAGGAAAGGCAATTGCCGCAGGGACGTTGAGCGCTATCTTGAGCGTGTCGTCGAATATCGCGTTCCCCGTGATGAGATCGAAGGCGTGTTGCCCTTCGGTCTTCTAGGGGTGGATTCGGATAACGGATCGGAGTTTATCAACTGGCATCTGAAACGGTGGTGTGATCAAAGGCGGATCCAACTCACGCGCGGG
>Ga0073928_10003134_pt1 | contig 26618 bp, 28 predicted proteins | sample PaiPotPPA55metaG_FD_76969 | JGI IMG/M metagenome (GOLD analysis project Ga0073928, IMG submission 76969) | Iron sulfur acid spring bacterial and archeal communities from Banff, Canada, to study Microbial Dark Matter (Phase II) - Paint Pots PPA... ...
AACCGGCCGCGTCGACGCCGAACTCGTCTGCGCCGCGGCACGGAAAGACAGCATAAGAAACGCTGCGGCCGAGAAGCGGGCTCGGTATCGGGCGAAAGAGGATCTCGGGCATGCAGAGATGCTTGCCTAGATGAGCCGGGCCGTATTACCAATCAACGTCGCGCAAGCCACGCTCGGGGAACGCCGGCATGCCGCAGCCGCCAGCAAGACTCATAACTTATGCCTGGGGAAAAGAGTACGTCGACAAGCTCCTAACATTTACCCTCGGCTCGGTATTGGCTCCCGGCAATCTGCCGACATTGGCCGGTGAGTTCGACGCGACCGTTGTCATCCTCACCGAGAAGCGCTTCTTCGGCTACGTCGAGAATCACCCGACAAGCAAGCGCATCGCATCGATCTGTCCGCTTCGGCTCCTGCCGCTCGACGATATTATTGGCCAGCCGTGGCAATACGGCATTTCGCTGGCTTATGCCCTGTTTCGCGGGTTTGCCGAGCTCGGTCCGGCAATGACCGATACCTATCTCCTCTTTCTCAATGCCGATTTCGTGCTAGCGGATGGTTCTTATAAAAGCCTGATTCCGCACATGCTGCGGGGTGAACCGGCGCTGCTGGCGCCAAGCTATTGCACAGTGGCCGAGGGGGTGGCGCCGATATTGACCGCTCAAGTCGACCCACGAACACAGGCGCTCGCGCTGCCACCGCGCGAACTGGCCGGGGTGATATTAGAGCATCGGCACAATACAATTCGCGCTAAAACCGTAAATCAGCAGCTCTTCCATTTCGAGTATATGGACCAGTCGTACTGGGAGGTCGATGCGCACACTCTGCTCGGGCATCAAATGCCAATCTCGCTGGTGGCGATGCGGCCGGAAGTGGCGCTGGACGATCTCAGCACCTTCTGGGACTGGGGAATTGTCTATGACTTTTGCCCGTCGAAACGCCTCAGCGTGCTAGGCGATTCCGACGACTTTCTGATGCTGGAGTTACGCGAGGCGGCGACCCATTTGAACCTGATCCGAATGGGCGCGACGACCCCGCAAGCGGCTGCCTCCCGCATGCTCGGATACATCACTCAATATCAAATCGATGCTGGGCGTTATCCGCTGACGCTGCGTTCAGGAGAATTGTCATCGGCTACGGCCCCCGGGCATGCCGCGTTGCAGCGCTTTGTCGACGGGCAGATCGAGCATCTCACGCTTAAACCGAAGAACCATTACGATCATCCCGATTGGCTTTATCACAAAGAGCATCTCCACCGATATCACGAACAAAAGGCGCTAGCGGCGACGCAGCCACAGACTGAAGCGGATCTGTCTGCAGAATCGTGCGTCGATGCGGAGCAGCCTGCTTCGAGTACGATTTGTTCCGAGCTCAGCGTTCATCCGCTCGTGCATCGCGCGCCAACGTCGGGTAGCTGGAAGCACGAATTGCTGCGTAGGATGGTGCCGCCGAGCCGGCCTTGGCACCCCATGTATTTGGCCTACCGAAATACCGTCCACGCGCTCCGGAAGGCACATGCCGGTAAACCACGCAACACGCTATTTATCGGGTCTGCCGGGACGCCGCTGGCGCGGCTTATCGGCGGCTTTCCCGGCATGCATTACACGGCTTCGCCGGCTTTCCTGCACAATACCGAGTGGGACAAGGCTGTCGCGGCGTTGCCGGCTTTCGGGATGGCGGTTATCGAGCTGTCTAGCGCCGAGCTTCCGCATGCTCAGGTCATCTTCGACGCGGTGGCGCGGCCGCTCCGCGACCGCAGTCCGGTGATCCTGAGTTGGGTCAATAGCGGAGAGATACCGGCGGATTCAGCGCTCGAGCAGAGTCTCATCGGCCTCATGACGCTGTGCGATGCTGACGCCGATGTAAGGTTTGAATCGTCCTCGTTGGCCCAGCGCGCAATTGCATGGGCGCAATGGGCCTGGCAGCCGGACACGCGAGCCGGCCGGATAGCGAGGGGTAGCGCCTTAGTTCTGGCGGCGGCATGGGCACTCGTCGCGGCGTTCGGATATAGCCTGGTGCGCCGCCCTAGCGTCGCGTCGGTAGACTGCTTGAGCCTAACGGTGCTCATCGAGCAAAAGCCTCCGCCGCATTCGGCCATCGGCGCCCTGCCGCGCAGCGAGAGCTCCCAGCCAGTGCCGGAGTTGCTGACAGCCGCCGACGTCTACAGTCGATAGACGATCGGAAGTCAAGCGGCAAAGATCTGGGTGACAGGGCGAACCGCTAACAAGTGCTGACTTGTATCGGCAGCCGGTAGTGTCTCAGTTTGAGTGTAACAAACCCTGATCCCGCTGACGCGGCTATCGCGTCCGCCGCTCCGATCCGCAATCGCGTGCGGCAAAAAGTGCGCATCGAATTCAAACCAACTGCCGACGGCAATCGCTCAAGAACTGGCGAAGGTCTCCGGTGTCTGCGGGCGCCCAGGATGCGAAATCTCCTTCCTCCTCTCGGAATGGGCCATTCGTCACTTCGTGAATGGCTGCATATTCACTTCGCACAACCACGCTGTGCCACAGGGCGCCACTAAGACGATAGACTTGCGATTTCGAAGTATGGCGCTCTCCAAGCTGGATCACACGCGTGGGCCGGCCATTATCGTCAAACAGCAGAATGTCAATTTCGCCAAAGATCAAGTGGAATGACTCGCTTTTGCCACGATGCCGATGTGGCCGCACTAGCGTATCGCAATGAAATACAATTATCATTTCATGCAGCGGATCGTTCGGATCGTGATGAAGGCAAAGACGAGCGCGCTTCATATCTGCTTCGAAAGCGCACCACTTTAGCTTTTCGTACCAGCTTTGATCGACCTCGGCTACAACTTCCGAATTGTAAAACACTGCAACTTTCTTCGCGGTCATTGAAAAAATTCCCAAACTGCCTCAATGACGAGGTCCTGGTCCAGATTGGTCATTTTCTCGTGGGCCGGCAGACAGAGAATTTCGCGGACGAGAGAACGCGCTCTCGGCGAGTGGCCCCCTACCTTTCCTTGAAAGGCCGGCTGATCATTCATAATAACGGGATGCTGGATTTTCGTTTCGATGCCGAGCTTCGCGAGATGGTCGCGCAGGGCATCACGGCGAGGAGACCGGATAACATAGGTGTAGATGACATCGTGATAGCCCTGCAACCGTGGCGGGGTCTCAACAATTCCAGCCAGCTTTCTGTCATATTGCTGGGCGATTTCGCGCCGCCGCCGGATGAATCTTGGTAGGAATTCAAGACGCTCGAGCAAGATCGCGGCCTGCAGCGCATCCATTCGGCAGTTATGGCTGAGTTCCTGGCAGTAGTCCTTGTTAATCACGCCACTATGGCGCAGCATGTCAAGCCGTTCACGAACGGCTGGATCGTCGGTTAGAACAATGCCGGCGTCGCCCAGACCACCCAACACCTTCATGGCATTGAAGCTGACGCACGCCATGTGGCCAAAACTACCACAGGGCTTGTCACCGAGCGTCGCGCCGAAGGCTTGGCTACCGTCCTCAATCACGAGTAGATCGTATTTGCGCGCGATCTCCAGTATCTCGGGCATACGAGCGAGACGGCCGGTGAAATGGACCGGAAGAATGGCCCTTGTCTTTGGAGTAATCAATTTCTCGATCGTATCGGGATCGAGATTTAGCGTCTCATCGATATCGCAGAAGATCGCCGTGGCGCCGTTCAGAAGGATGGCACTGCCGGTAGCAAGCCATGACAGAGGAGTCGTGATCACCTCGTCGCCGGGGCCGATTCCGAGGGCTCTCAACCCGAGAATCAAGGCGTCCGTCCCGCTGCCGACTCCAACACCAAACCGTCTGCCGCAGAACTCGGCCACCCGGGTTTCGAACGTTTCGACCTCAGGTCCGAGGACGATCCGCCCATGATTCAGAAGCCGCTCGAACGCAGCGAGCAAAACGCTCCGTTCCGTGGAATCATGCACAGCCAAATCAAGAAAGCGCACCCGCACTGCTGGCGACGATGTCTGGTCAGGTATCATTGCTGTCATTACTCTTCACCCAGCCGGACTTTCCGCTCGATAAATATGGAAATCCAAGGCGATACGATCGGCTGGAACCAGCTTCAACCGTCCGATCTCGTCCGTCTGCCATTCTCGGACCTGCTGCCCTTCCCCTAATCTCAGTTCCCGTATCGCGCGGCGCGTAATCTTCACCTCAAAGATGTCGCGATAAATCGGTTTCCCCCATGTCGCAAAATCGAACTTCATACTCATCAGAAGCATGGTGCTGTCGAGGTCAAGCGACAGCTCTTCCGCAAGCTCGCGGCGTAGCGCGGTCTCCGGGCTTTCTCCCTTCTCCAACGTCCCCCCAAACAAACCCCAGTGCCCCGGGTACCAGATCCCGGGACGATCGTCGCGCAACTGCAACAAATAGCCTCCTCTGCCGACCGTAATTATCGCACCGACGGCATCTGTGTCGCACCATCGTGCGGGTATCAGCGGATGCACTTTCCGGCACAGGCCTAAGCGCGCAGCATCATCCTCCAGCAACTGCTGCTGTCTCTACTGCTTCTGTCATGGAGCTCCGGCGCGTTCGCCAGTTCTCCTTATCCCGTTCCAGGGAGAACTCTTCATCAAAGGTGCGGCACCCACGGCAAAAGTTGATCTCGTTGCGGTTTCCCGTCGCGTGCAATCGGCGCACTTCCATCAGCTTTTGAGCCCGCCAAACCTCGGCGATCGAATGCGTGTTGATGTCGCCCAAATTTGCTTTCCCGTCGAAGTCATGCGGACACAAGGCAACCGTGCCCATGGCGGTTATGTGCATCGTCGACCAGGGAATGATGCAGGGGTGGAAGATGTCGGCATCGGGCGAAGGAGCACCGTCTACGTCGACCTGATTGCCCCAGCTATGAACGCGCTTCATATAGATACGATCGCGAGGCTTTGTCATTGGGCGCCAGAAATTCTCCCATTCGAGCATTTCCTGACTCTCGCTATCCGGATCAAAGACGCAAACTGCACGGACGCGTATCTGCGCCGTCGGACGCAATTCATCGCGCAACCTGAAGAAATTCCTGATATTCGACAGAACCATATCGTAGTTGAGGCCGACGCGAAGCTGCTCGTATTTCTCCTTCACGACAGAGTCGATTGAGAGCATGACCTCGTCGATGCCCGCCTCGAGGAGCCGCCGTGCGTTGCGTTCATTCAATCCCGAGGCGTTGGTGGAGATAGCGACATGCTTGATCCCACCGTCTTTTAGCTGCTTGACCCGATTGTAGATCTTCTTGTCCAGGAGCGGCTCGCCGGCGCGCTGGAGGTCGACAAAGCGGATCCAGTCCCTCCAGCCGACCAATTCCGACGCGATCTTCTCCCACAACTCGTCAGCCATCATCGGTGTCGATTTGTCCCACTGATCGATCGCGCAAAACGGGCATCGTGCATTGCACAGCCGCGTGGTCTCAATTTGAAAGAAACGCGGGAATTTCAAAGCCGCGTTCAACTCATCAACGTCAATCCGTTGTGCCAATGCCGCTAACTCTTGGCCAAGGTGGTCCTCGCTCAAATCTTCGCGCGATAAGATCATGGGTCCCCCAATCGACGCTGGCACCGTCGACAGTGTTGTCTATATTATGGCGAGAGCGATCGGGCAAGGGCCCATTCACGTACGATGATCCAAGACTCACGCGGGAGAAGCCCGGCCGCGCTCTGGCGACTTATGATAAAATGAGGGATGAGCCCGGTCGCCCGCGTATCACTCGATCTTGCCGACAGCCGCTGCTTCGCCGAGTTGTCCGGGGATTTCAATCCCCTTCATCTGGACCCGATTTATGCGCGGCGAATGATCTTCGGCAATGCCGTCCCTCACGGAATGCATCTGCTATTGCTGGCGCTCGACAGGGCTTTGCGGGAGTCTTCAAGCAGCCGCCGCCTAGAGGCGTTGAAAGCAACTTTCGCCCTGCCCGCCATCCATCGGGAGCCGATAGAAATACAGGCAGAAGACGATGCCGCGGCACTTCGGCTCGTGGTGCGCCAGAACCACATGCTTCTCCAGACCGCCACGCTCCAGTTCGGTGGAATACCCGAACAACCTGATCATAAGCCCGAGAGCGGCCGGTTCGCGCCCGAGACGGCTGATGACCTCTCGCTGGACGAGGCTGCCGCAGCTTGCGGAACCCTGGCCCTATGCCTGGATCTGAATTTGGCCAGGGAGATGTTCCCGGCCCTTGTTCGAACCTTGCCGCTCTGGCAGATCGCGATATTGCTCGCGACGACCCGGCTCGTTGGGATGAAATGTCCCGGTATGCATTCGATTTTTGCAGCGCTTGAACTTAATTTCGCCGGCGCGGGTGCGACCACAATGGAGTATGCGGTCCACCGGACGAAGCCTCGGCTGAACCTCTTGGGAATCGGTATTCGGGCTGAGGGAACCACAGGCCATATAACCGCGCTGATGCGCCCACAAGCAACCGCTCAGCCGAGCGCAGCCGACTTGCGCCCCCTGGTGCAAACAGGCGAGTTTTCCGGGCAGCGTGTTCTCGTGATCGGCGGCTCGCGAGGGCTTGGCGAGATTGCAGCCAAAATCCTCGCCCTGGGGGGCGCAGAAGTGTGGCTCACCTACGCACACGGGGCCGACGATGCAGCCGCCGTGGTCGCCGATATCCAGGAACATGGCGGCAAGGCCAACGCCTTCCAGCTTGACATCACCAACTTGCCTGAACGTGTTCCGCTCTTGGGTGTTCCCGTGGGCTATCGGCCGACGCACGTTTACCTGTTTGCGACCCCCCCAATCCGCCTCGTTCGCGGTCGGGGCTGGGACGCGAACCTCTTCGCCAGCTATTGCCGCTTCTATGTCGACGGCGTCGCCGCGCTTATCGAGCGTGTCGACAGCGTTGCTGGCGCTATCGAGCCAATGCGTCTGTTCTATCCCTCAACGACATTTATCGAGCGGCCACCCCCCGGCGCAGCCGAATACATCGCGGCGAAGGCAGCCGGCGAGGCGCTGTGCAAAAGCCTGGCGGCGTCCCGACCCTCCTTATCGATTCGTTGCCCCCGGCTGCCGCCGCTGAGAACAGACCAGACCAGTTCTCTAGTGGCCGTAGCAGGTAAGCCAGCGGACCCGGTCCCGATCCTGCTCGCCGAACTTAGAGCTTGACGCGGTCGATATCGCTGTCGCCCGCCGTGATGTACCATTTGTCAAATGCGACCGAGCGTGCCTGCCGGTGTGGTGGCAAGTCGATTGCTACCGCATAGCCGCCCGAATGAAACGTTGGCCTAAATAAATCGGGCATCGGTGTCGCAGTCATTGACTGGGGGACGAAACCGCATCTCCGCAACATGTCGCCGAGCGGCGCGAAGGTGGTATGAAAATCAATGAGCACAGGATTTTGCGTGGCCGTGTCGGCGAGCACCGTTGCGAGCGCGCTCCTGGTCTCTCGATCATCGAATGTCCATTCGAGGAGACGGATCACTGATACGTCCGTCCCTATCACCTGCTCCAGTCGATAGACCCCAACACCGGTTTCGGTGCGCAGGAACTGGTAATTATGGTTCGGTATATCCCGGTATCGCCAGTTGAGGTAACGACCAGTGCGGCGCGCCAGCCCGGTTGCACCGCCAAAACGGCCGAGATCAAATTCGTCCTCGGTTGCAAAGCAATCCAGCCGGTGCACTTCATCATCCCCAATGGCCCGCCTAAATGCCTCGGCCGATTGCGTTAGATGCTGGCGATCCTCTTGCTGATGAATGTTGAAATGCGCTGTGACCAGTTCTGCATCGATCGCCGCCCACCATCGCGGCATTGTGCCCAGCATCGGCACGCGCAGGAGCTTGACGACGGCGCCCGATTTCTCGTTCAAGCGCAGCAGGAACCGGTTCTCGACCAGCTCCATAAAACGCCATAGTAAGGCAAGCCCAGCATCGCCCTGTTGTGGCGCCATCCAATTATGGGTCCAGCCGCCAAGCCGGACCTCGTCTCCGACCCGGAACTCAAAGCCGGCGAAGCCAAGACAACCAGTGATCTCGTCGGCGGCATTTCGCAATATCAGAAAATCGTATTCGGCGTCGGCCAGTCGCGTCGGTCCATCGCGGAATTGCCAATCGAAATAGGCACGTTCCTGCAGCCGCGGGTTATGGCGGTACCAATCGGCGAAACGCTCCATCAACTCCGGCAGGTCGCGTTCGGTACAAAAGTGGATCGCGGACGACGCCATCTTCGCTATCGGGCAGCCCGAGTCTCGACCGTCGCGAGCAAGTCACGAAAATTGGTGAGGCTTAACAATTCCGCCTCGTCAAAGTGGATTCCGAAGGCGTCCTCGACGGCAAGAATGAGCATCAGGTGATGTACGGAGTCCCATGACTCGCTCGTGTCGGACGACAAACGATCGTGCACCTGCTCGACGGGTAACTCGAGTGTAGCGGCGACCAGATCAGCGAGTTTTAACCTGATTGTCATGTGTGCCGCTTCTCACTCCTCGACCCGAATAAAGCTGAAGTCCGGCAATGACAGATCGGCCCGCGCCACCGCATAGCGGACGCCGGCATCGCTTTTCATTTCCTCGGTAAAGCCGAAGGCTGGCCAGAATGCCTCGACTTGGGAATTTTTCTTGGTTGGGAGATATTCCGCATGCCAAATCCCCGGACCCCAATCCACATCGAGTCTCTCGACGCATGTCGTGACAAACTGACGCTCGAGCTCGCGCCCGAGAATACGGCAGCTCATCAGCATGCTGTCGATCCAGTAGCCATCTTCGCGGCGGTGCACGATCAAAACACCCGATAAGCCGAGATCACCAAAGGAGTCTCGCGGACTGAGGGTGAATACCGCCCAATCCTGACTGCCAATCATGTCGGCGATCTGTCCCTCCGAATAGCGACGGGTCGTCAGATTGAATTGATTTGTCTTCTGCGTGAGCTGCGCGACCCGGGGTACCTCCTCGGTGCTCGCGCGCTTGATGCGCGCTACCATATCGAGCGAGGCCAGGAACTCCTCAGCGGTGGCAAAGCGGGCGGCGGTTTGCTTGCGTCGGCCTTCCTCGCGGTAAAGCTGAGTGCGTGCCAGATCCTCCTGCGTCACCGACAGCTGATCGAACAAGCCCTCGCGCTCCAACAAGAGTGGAAGGTCGGACAGCTGCTCCGGGACCTGAACGACTGTCAGATCCGGAAGGAACGATGCAATGCGGGCGCACTCGACGGGATTGTCATCGATAAACACCACTGCATCCATCGCGATGTTCAGGTCCTCGACTATGGCCGCGATATTTCGCTCCTTATCCTCCCAATTTACGCGCATCGCGACGAGGTGCGCAGGCCGCAGGAGGCAGTGTGGGTGCTGCTCTAGAACGGCCGTAACGTCTTCCAAATTGTTCTTGCTGCAAAGCGCGACCATGATGCCACGCTCGCTGAGCCGAACGATGTTCTTCTGGAAGTCGTAGTAGGCGCGTCCGGGGTAGGTGTTGCGATCAAGGGCGATGCCAGCTATCCCGGCCTCGCCAACCACGCCGCCCCAGAGCGTGTTGTCGCAGTCGAGGATCACGCACTTTTTCCCGGCACCGGTCAGCAGCCGTGCCACCCGGAAAATCTCGTAGGCATAAGCGCTCAGGAAGGGATGTTTGAACGGCGCGGACGCCAGGTATTGGAGGCGACGATCCAACGCCTTCTCGGCCCCGAGCAGCATAACTAGCCGCTCCCAGTCAACGAGAAGGCATTTGTGGTTGGTAGCGGCGTAACGGGCAAGGTGATCGTTGACCTCTGCGATGCGGCGGGCGATCGAGCCTTCGGAGGCAGCCTGCGCGGCCCCCTCGTCGGCTAGTACCGGACGCAGGACGGTGTTGATAAGCACCGGTGCTGGGCTCTTGCCGTTAATCAATTCCACGACCCCGGTGATTCGGTTCGCGATTTCAGCGGGCGAGAAGCGACCGAACTGCCAATCCGGCTCAAGCTCGTCCAGGGTCAGCGACAGCACAATCAATCGAGCGTCGGCGATCGCCTCTCCGGAGAGCACGTCCTGCTCCACGGTGTTGAAGCCGCCGAGCTGCAGGTTGCAGCGGAGCCCGGCCCGGTTGAAGTAGAACCGCAGGAACGGCTGAATGAATTCGGCCGAATAGTTCCGCAGCAGAGCAATCTTGAATTCGGGCGCTGGCCGGCCTTCCGCGTTGTCAAAGGTGCTGACAGCGCGTTTGGCCTCGGCCAGATCAAATATCAGATGAGAGCTCATTCCAACGCCGCTCGTGGTCGTTCAGGCAAGCGCGCGAGGGCGGCCGTGCCGCCCTTCGCATCGCGATCCGCGCACACATCGGCGCATCACCTGATCTGCCATTGTCCACCAGCGAAATCAAGCGGCCGATACGCCGCCCGGCTGCAGTTCGCCTCACTCAACGCAACGCGGGCGCAAACAACCGGGCGCCTGCTGACTAGCCGGTACCCTCGGCATCGGTTGATGAACGGCTGCCCGCCTCATCAGCACAGCGGCGCGTCTTAACGAGCGCCGACAGATCGAAAAGCCCGTACTCGTTCAAAAGCGATTCGAGCGCCGTGTTCGGCACACTCGCAATATCGGAGGCGGCCTTCCCGTTTGCACTATGGAGCCGCAGGGCGGCCTGGAGAGCAAGAATTTCGGTTTGCCGATCCGCGGCGACGCGTTCGGCATCGCGCAGGCGCGCCTCGGCGTTGGCCGCCTCAGCCTCCGCCGCTCGCAGCCATGAGGTCAGCTCTTCGACGCGGCGCCCATCCTCCACCGCTGCAGCCTCGGCGGCCTGCTCCGACGCGTGCTCCAGCGCAGCGGGTGACCTGGATGCAGATGCGAGCTTCGACAACTGATCCACCCGATCGCATTCAGCGGTAAGCAAGGCCTCGGTCCAGGCTAAGCGTCGCTCCAAAGCGGCGCAATGCTCCTGGGAGTCGCGTCGCAGCTGTTCATGACGCTCCGCGTAACGCTCCTCCGCGTCGCGGAGCAATCGCTCGTGCTGCTCGCTGGCAATTTGCAGCCGAACTTCTTGATTCGCAACTTGTGCCTCGGCTTCCTTCAGCCATACGAGGGCAGCTTCCAGCCTACGTTCGGCTTCAAGCCGGAGACCGTCGGCGCCATTTGCTTTGGACTCGGCTTCCTGCAGCAGCATCGTCAGCCGCGACACCTCAGCTCGGAGCGCTGGCATGTCCGGCTCATCGCCCAGGAATGAATTGTCGTTGTTCATCGATCCAACCTAGTCGCGAACCGCTTGTACGGCCTCCATACCCAGTTTACAAGAAAGCCTCTCTCGGCCAGCAAAACCTGTTCTGACAGCTCGCGGTTGCCGCTTACCATATGTTTATTTCGGAGAAACCAAAATTTTCGATCGTCAATGCGGTGTGGGGGGCCGAATACGTTGACATTTTCACTCGAATATCTATTCCAGCTCTGCTGGCAGCCGACAATCTGCCGGCCTTACCTAATCTATCTGCATCAGAGTTTCTGATCTTTACCACGGAGGAGGACGAGGAACGCATCCGCGCGCATGCAATCTATCGCGTATTGGATCGGCTAGTGTCGACCGTATTTCTCCGGCTAGCAGTTACCACTGAACATAAGTACGACTTGATGAAGCGCGCCCACAGCACGGCCATACGACGGGCGCGGGAAGCGGGTGGATATTGCATTTTCCTTGCCCCCGACGCGCTGCCGTCCAATGGCATGTTGATGCGGCTTTACGAGCTTTGCGTAGCGGGACGGCGCATCGTCGCTGGGTTCGGACCGCGGCTCAACCAGGAAGATACCATCGCTGAAATTGTCGGGCATCCGACCTATCGTGAAGGGAAGCCGCTCGAGCTTGCCCCGCGCGATCTCGTCTCGCTCGCGATGCGGCACCTACACCCGGACTTTTGCGCCCATTTTGTCGATTCGCCGAACTTTCCCCAGAAACCCTATTGCTGTGCGTGGCGCGGTCCTGAAGGCGACGGCATGCTCGTCCGGTCACTAGGGTTCCATCCTTATCTGTTCGATTGCCGGCTCGTTCCCGCAGATGGCGATCTCGACAATGCTACGATCGATCACAATCTGATCCCCCGTTTCGCCTCCGATCTGAACAGTTTCTACGTCGAAACCGATTCCGACGATTTCTCGATTTATGGGCTCACCCCGCGCACCGTTCGTGCCAAGCCGGACGCCCCTGGCCGGATCGTGCGAGAACAGCTCAGCTTGTGGCTGCTGCGCAACGAATATAGTTTCGTGAATAGAGCAGGGTTTGTCTATCCGATCCGCTTCCATGCCCAGCCAATGAGTCCCGCCTGGGACGAGCTTATGCGTGAGACCCAGGAATTTGCCCTCGATGTCATCGACCCGAGCCGATCGCTCTTAGACTGGACGCGTATCGGATATGCGGTCAGGCGGTCAGCGACGACGAAGATATTACCCCAGCCTAGGGAGATCACCCCCTTGCCCCAGGACCAGGCGATCATTGGCGTGAACTCGCCGCCAAATATTATTCCCTCCTCTGATCTGGCCCAAACCCCATTCTTCTACACCATCGCGATCTGGGGCCAGCGCTACGTCGAATACTTTGCGCGATGGGCGGTACCCTCGCTGCTCGCACCCCACAATTTGCCGGCCTTGCCGAATCTGACTGTCTCCAGGTTCTTAATTGCGACCACCGCCGAAGATGAAAGGCGGATTCGCGCGAAGCCCGAGTTCCGAATGCTCGAGCGTTTCATTGAGGTTGAGTTTGCTCATTTCCCCGCGATGGAGACGCATTCAGACAAATATGCCGGGCTAAGAATTGGACATAGTTGGGGCGCGAGATGCGCAATGGGCAAGGGATTTGCGCTGTTTCTCGGACCTGACGCCATCTATCCCGACGGCATGTTCTCTGCCCTCTACAGGCGCGCCGCGGAAGGCAAAGAGGTCGTCGTCGGCATGGGGCCGCGCGTTACGGAAGAGAGCATCGCGGCAGAGCTAACGCGCACCGGCCGGATCGACAACTGCGAGCCGCTGATCGTACCGCCGCGCGAGGCGGCGGCTCTGTTACTCCGCCATATGCATGAAGATGTGCGGCGGCTGCGCTGGAGTTCGCCGCTGTTTGCTCCGACCCCGTACATGTGCGTCTGGGATATTGGCGGCGGTGACGGCTTGCTGATCCGTCCGTTTTCACTGCATCCCTACATCGTGGACTACAGAGCCATGGTCGGCGGCCGTGGGTCGCCAGAGCAAGGTTCCGTTATTGACGGTACATATACCGCCGATTGTCTGTTTACCTGGGACAAAGTACATCAGGTGATAGACTCGGATGAATTTGTCGTCCTCTCGATCACGCCGGCAAATTCGGTCGATTTCGGCCGGCAGATAAATCCCGATCCTTTCGCGACGCTCGCCAGGTGGGCGCGACGCTCCGACATAACGATGCTGCACCGCCTGTATTTCATGCAGGCACTGAAGGTGCATGTCAGTGATCTCGACGAGCGCTGGCGCCAGCTCGAGCAGGAGACTCTCGATATCGCGTACCGCGTCTTGAGTACCGCCTTTGGCGACGGAGAGCCTTCGAGTGATGTCGACTCGCCGCAAGGCGGCGCTTTTGCTCGCTACTCAGCCACGCTAGATACGATGTTCGACCAGCGGTTCGCGGCTGCCTTCGACGTCCGTTTTGATGAGCGGTTCATCTCCGCCTTCGAGACATGGTTTGATCGCCGTTTCGATGAGCGGTTCATCTCCGCCTCTGAGACATGGTTTGATCGCCGTTTCGATGAGCGGTTCATCTCCGCCTTTGAGACATGGTTTGACCGCCGGTTCGACGAGAGGTTTGCCGCCGCCTTAGGGGCCTCGTTCGATAGACCTTTTTCGGCAGCTTTTGCCGATGCGGTGCGGCGGCACTTTACAGTTCGGGGCGTCACGATGGCCGCGATGCGCCGGGTGCGCCGGCGATTGATCGGGCACTGAGCCGCATCGGCAAGGCTCGCCTGAACTCGATAGCAGAGCGTCCGAATGTACACGAAGCTGGTGAGCCACCACGTTGGCGCGCGTGACGGCGGGATCCCACTGCCGATCCTGCCGGCCTTTGCACGCGATATGCTCAACGTGATGTACGAGGCGGATCGCGACGCAATTGAGCAGATCCGGGTGCTGTGGTCTCGTAATGGATGCGAGACACGGGTATTGCCGTATTGCCTGTCGGATCGGTCGGGATCCGCGATATTAAACGTTAATTTCGATGCCTATACGAGTTCGCTGCTGCCATTCGATTCTCGGTATTCCCATTACTACATGCATCACGCCGCAGCCGGTGTCGATTACGTCCTTGGTGAAGCTTGCCGGCCGATGGTCCGGAAACCAGTACAGTCGGTTACCCTCGACGAGCTGATGGCGCGCGGGGACCTTGCTGATGCGCCGCCGGATCTTTTGTCGCTTGATACACAGGGGACCGAATACGCCATTCTTGAGGGCGGCCGCGCCACTTTGCGGCGCGTGCTCGCGGTTTATTGCGAAGCCGAGTTCGTGCCGATCTACCAGGGCCAAAAGCTGTTTTGCGATCTCGTCACGCTGCTCTCGGCCGCCGGGTTTCGCCTGGCCGGCTGCTATCTGCATGAAGGCTTCTCGCCGCTGCGTGCACCGATCGGAGCCCGCGCCGAGGGTCAGCTCTTCGGCTCAGACCTATTGTTCCTCCGCGAGATCGACACCCTCAAAGAGGTCATCCCCGAGATTGGTGAACGATACCTGGCGTTCCACAAGCTCGCTTTCATTAGCGTTCTGTTCAGGCTGCTCGAGCATGGCTTATTCGTTGTGGAAGCAGCCGACAAGCTCGACGTCGCAGCGGAAACGCTAAGTCGTTTCGAAGGAATCAGCTATTACGCATTTCTGCGCCGCCTACGTGAGGCGGCCGCGATGCTCCCGGCCAAACGTCCTCCAACCGTTGGAGAAGCAAAGGACTTCGCTGAAATGCAAGCGCGTTTTTGGGTGTCTCCAGCCGAGCGCCGTTGAACGGTTCCGCCTCGCCGCTCTCGTCAGAACTGAAAATAAATGAAGGGCGGCGGCGGCGATTGCCGGCCAAGCGCGAAGGGCGCGGCCAAGGCAAATAGCACGGCAGCCAACGGGACCAGCCATGCGCGCCGGCGACCCCCGAGACATAGCTGGTGCGAGTTGGGGCAGGCAAAGGTGATGATTGCCGGAGCGGCCACCAGCAGCCACATGGACATCGTCAGGTGGGAAATTCCGAAATCGGGGGCGAGCAGCTTCGGGAGATAGAGACGCAATCCCCCGAGATCGTTGATCGCGAACGGCAGCCACAGAACCGTCACGAGCACGAAGGTGGCCGCAACCGCGGCGGTCCGGCGCAACAGGGCATCACTCTCCCCTTGCCGTCGCAGGATGCCAAGCTTGACCAGTCCGCGGGTGGCTATCATCAGGCCGGCGTGCCCCCAGCCCCACAGCATGTAGCCCCAACCGACGCCATGCCACATCGCGCTCAACGTCAGCACGATGACTATCGCGAGCGGCACGTGACGCCAAAATAGGGGCAGACGCATCAATCGGACGTAGAGATATTCTCGGAAAAACCGATAAAGAGTGATGTGCCAACTGTGCCAAAATTCGAAAATATCGTGCGACTTGTAGGGGGATTGAAAATTACGTGGGAACTGGATGCCGAACAGATATGCGATGCCGGTGGCCATGTCCGAGTAGGCGGAAAAGTCGAAGTAGATGCGGAAGCTGTAAACAAACGCGTTGAACCAGGCTTCTATCGACGAGAGCTCGGTAGTCGCGCGGAACAGCTCGTTATTGACGGTGAGAAGCGGTTCGGCGATGACCAGCTTCTTGGCCAGACCGATGGCAAAATAAGCAAGGCCGACGCGCGCGAACTGCGCAGGCAGCCGCAAAAAGGGCTTGCGGTCGATCTGATTGCACAGCAGCCGATGGCGAACGAGCGGCCCCGCCACGAGATGCGGAAAGAACAGCACGAAAAACAGATAGCGGATCGGGTTAGTCTCGCGGTCGCGCCCCTCCGTCTGGTCGACAACGAACATCGTCTGTTGGAAGGTGATGAACGAAATGCCGAGCGGCAGGCCGAGCGTGCCGAACAAATTCCCAGCCATGGTGGATGACGGGGCGATCAGGCCGGTGGCCACGAAATACTTTAGGAAAACGAGGTAGCCGATATTTATCGTCAAACAGAGGACGAGTTTGACGCGCGACGGCAATCGATCGGAGTTCGCGATCGCGAAATTGATCAGGATGCTGCTGATCACGACGACGAAGTCGGCCGGGTTCCACTGCAGATAAAAGCAGAACGAGATCACAATGAATACCGCGGCGACAAAATGCGGGCGCCGCGTGCGGCGCGCCAGTGCCACGACAAACCAAGCGATGGGAAAGAATAGGAAGATGAAGCGAGCGTCGCTGAAAATCATCGCATCAAGCCGAGGCAATCAGGACTGATCGGGGTGGAACAAATGGTCGATTGTATAATTCACGAAGGCTTTCATTCCAACCGGCCCAAGATGGCCCGAATAGTCTAGGTACAGTGTCGATTCATCGAGTGGCAAACGGTCCAGAAGTTGCGTCGCATCGAGCACCCGGATGCCCTCGCCCCGAAGTTCGTTTCCTGCCGCGACCATTTTATGCAGCGCCAGCGGCGCATCTTGGGCGTACAGGGCCGGTACCTGGGGGGCCATCTGCCACGGCAGGGGATCGCCCCCGTGTACCCACGGCGTCGGCATTATGACCTGCACATAGGTGCCGCCCTGAAGACGAGTCAACACCGCCATCATTCGGCACGCCACGGTCCATTGCTGCACAAGATTGTCATATCGATCCGGGCCGGTCGGGTGGACTGGCGATGGGAAATTGACGAAATGCGGCAAGTTGCGCGGATCTTGCTGGCTATTCATCAGCAATTTGTCGGCAAGCCACCTCTCTACTTTGAGCAAGGGTCGATGCACCATCAGGCAGCTTGCGGTTTCGCAGGCCTCGACTTGCGCCTTAGTCGCTTGAGCGCGGCGCAGCGCAAAGAGACCAAGCAAAGCGCCAGGGCTGGCCTCGGAAACCTGATCCAGGCTGAGGCTCATGTTCAACCACACGCTGCTGGTCGGAAAATCGGCCGCTAACCCGCTCTGCGTATTTGCCAGTGCGCCGATAGGCTCCTGTACCGTGGCGAAATACAGCACGAGATCGAAGTGCGAGCCGCCGGCCAGCAGATAGGCGAGGGTCATCAACTCCTGCGGCTGCTTGTGCCCGCCGAGCGCGAGATTGATGACGACGACTCGCTTTCCGGCCGCCGCGGGAAGTGCGTTCAACCGCTGGGTGAGCTTGGAGTAGTTGGGATCCTGAACCTGGAAAGCCTCGCCAATGCCATGTGCGATCGAATTGCCGAAAATCGCGACGATAAATTTGTCTTTGTTGTTCTCGGCGCGAATTGGGAAATCACAGCAGCCGTTCAGCGCCGAAATGTACCGCGCCACCTGCGGAAACTCGTAATTATTCGGCTGCAGGCCGGCCGCTTCAAGGCTGGCCGGCGAATACACGTTCATGAACCCGAAATACGGGTGTAGCTTGGTCGTGATCTCGTATGCCGTGGAGATGGGCGGCGCGCGGTGCTCCGCCAAATACAGCTTACCGGTCTCGTTCCAGTACAGGAGATTTGCGCCGACCTCGAAAGCTACGAACGCCAGAACCACAATGATCGCAGCCGCAAAGACGCGACCTAAGAACTGGGCGATCAACCCAGGCGGTCCAAAGTGCCGATCGGCGCCGTTTCAATGGGCTCAGAAATCGCCGCTCGGCGAACGGGCAGCAACTGCAAAGCGGCCCGGATCAGGTTTGGTTGCGCTGAACGACGGAATGTAGTGCTCACGCCGCAACCGCCGCATGGCAACCCAAATCCCCCCACCAGATGGGCCCCCCGATTGCGCCGGCACTCACCGGCTGTCAACTTCGGCCGTTTAGCAGACCACGGCTGGTTCGGCAATCCCTTCGAGATGGCGTATACGCGACGATTTTTGTGTCCCGGCACAAATATGAAAATCACCAATATTCGTAGAGTAGAGGGGCGGGGAAACTGTCGGTGGATTATTTCGTGCGTTTATCACGCCAATGGTTGGTAGTCCTCGGAAATACGATAACCTGGCTTAGTATCTTTATCGTAGGGAACTTGGAAGGGATGCCGTTTTGTCTTGCGAAAAACAAATTTAATCAACCGGTTGGGTATTACCTCGGCGTGCATGTCGGGGTAGTTGGCCCAGCTCTCGTGCCCCTCGCCGATCTGGCTGTGACCCTCGCGTCCACCAAAGCCCGCGTGCAACACCTCATACCCGTTCGCTTCCCGAAGGAGGACGAACATCTTCGGATCATATTTGAATAGGCAGTGGTAAAAATACCCGGAGGTCGGTAGGAAGTGGATCATAACGCCGCCCACACGGGTCGCGTCATGAATCAGCCGGAAGCAGGCAAGCTGATTGAACACGTGTTCGGTGGTGCCAAAATTGGCTACTACATCGAACCGTCCGAGCAAGGCGGGGTCTAGAGCGGCGTAGTTTAGGTCGAGGGCCAGCGTGCCGCCGAGCACGTCGATGGACTGATATTGCCACCCGAGAATGCCGAAAAGTTCGCCGACCGTGGTTCTTGGTGCGCCGTCCGTAATGGGGTTCCAGCGATGTTCGGAGCGCCGTGCAAGGTCGTAACAGCGGTCTCGTAGACCTGCATCAACGGCGCCCTCCCTCCGTGCCCACGCGAAAAATGCGGCATACTCGGAGGCGTCGCCCCCATAAAGCTCCTGCGCGCCGACATCGAGGTATTTAAGGTCTATGCCCCGCACCTCGGGCATCGCCTTCTGTAAGATCGCGTGGACGAGCTTGACGTGGGTTCCCATTCAGCTCCCACCTGCAGTTCCCCTGACCCGAGCAACGCGATATCTATTGCGAACGCGACCTGGACGCAAGGCTCGCAACGTGCATGCCTGGAGGCACCGATTTCAAGGGACGACAAGGGGCCGCGCAGTAGAGCGAGGTCTTCGGTCGTACGGTGCTTTCCTTCTGCCGACCGACATTGCCCTCAGGCGCGATTTCCGATAAGAGGCGACCCATTCGCAGTTGGCGCGATGCGCGATGCCGGACAGAGCGGACTCGGGGTGGAACATGGTGGATCTACATCGTTACGAGGAACTCGTCTCCGAACAGCACGCCCGGTATCCTTCGATCACTTTGCCGCCTGAATACGCTGAGCTGTTCGAGACGAACACCCTACAAATCCTGGTCAAGCTGGCGCGCTACAAATTCGTTGCGCGCATCCTGAAGTCCAACGACGATGTCTTGGAAGTCGGCTCAGGAACCGGTATGGGTGCGATATTCCTGGCGCAGCACACACGGAGCGTGACTGGCCTAGAGATCAAGAGCCACGACTACGAAGCGGCCGTCGCCGTCAACCGTCGGCAAAACGTCACCTTCCATCATCAATCGCTCTACAATTTCGAGCCTGCGCATCGACAGTTCAATGCCGTGGTCTCGATCGACGTGATCGAGCATATGCCGATCGAGGAAGGCCGCCGGTTTGTCGCGGAACTTGCCTTGCGCTGTCGCGATGACGGTATCGTGGTGATCGGCTCACCGAGTATTCACTCCTACCCTTACCAAAGCGCTTATAGCAGGGCTGCCCATATCAAATGCTACGACCAAAAGGAGTTGGTCGAACTGATGGATGGCTATTTCGGGCGTACGATCGCCTTTTCGATGAATGACGAGATTGTACATACTGGGCACCCGAAGCTGGCGTGGTATTACTTTGTGCTCGGGCTTATGCCGCGGCGGCCCGGGCGCCTGACCAATGCTAAGCTAGTATAAACAGCGTCAGGGATAAGTGGGGCGCCGGAGGCTGACTGAGCGAATGAATGGTTATCGCGGCGGAGGTGTCGCTACTTGACGCCCCACCCGCCGCGCGAGACGACGAAGGTGCCCGTCTCGCTTTGGCGAAGTTGCACAGCGGCGTGCAAGCCCGGAGGTGCGGTCAGCATCTATGGCGATCCGACCGGCCAGGCGTCTTCGGCGAGATCCTGGTAGCTGGACTGTTTGGAAAAAATGGCTGACGAGATCGGCAGTGGCTTCATCTGCATGCCGTTCATCGCGTCGCAGCAGGATGAGAGGTCCAGGCTATCGAGGGTCCGGCAGAGAAATGCCCGCTCATCAGCCTGTAGCTGTTCGGTTACTAAATAGGTTGCCATGATCGTAGAGCCCGACGCATTTTTGCGAGGACTCCCGTCCCAATTCGACGCGGGCTGAGTCAATATGGGACGGACGTGCAATCCAGCTCCATTTACTGTGTCGAGGAACCGCGATAAGCTGAAATTTATATAGCGCATTCCAGATGAGGCGCCGACTTCGTCATCTTCACCGCACGCGAACTCTTCACGCAGCACGGTCACTCTGGATTGCAAGAGCCATTCAGCAAATTCAGCACAGTTGGCGAAGGCATAGCTTCCCACGCCGCGCGAAAAAGAAACGCGAGGCGAGTCTAATGCTGGAACATCGCGCCAATCATTATATGTCCGTATCTCGACATCGAGATGCACTAGCCTAGCCATTTCGGCAAGGAAGCTAGAGCGCTCAATGTTGGTCATCGGGACCTGTTTGAGGTCGAGTCCCATCCCAAACAGATTTTCGCAGTTGCGCAACTTGTCCCAGGCGTCAAATAAGCTGCCGCCCAGCTCCGTAAATTCGCCATGCTGGCCGAGTGCTAACAGCGCGGCGTAAACATACACGAAAAGCGGTTCGATGTAGGCGGGGAACCGCCGATAAAGACTCAATTGGTCCTTGTAGTTGATGAGTTGATAAAAGCTGTAATACTCTTCGTCGGTCCAAGCCTTCGTGCTTATCGATTCGGCTCTAAATTGAAACCGTGCAGGGTCTAGACGCCAAAGCGCATCGTTCCGAATACGGAACGCAATCTGCGAGTGTACGTGGTTTGGGTTTGTATCGAGCGCTGCCTCGGCATGATCCATAGCGCGGGCAACCTCCCCGAGCGTCGCGAACGCCGCAGCCGCATACAGATGCAACGAAAATGCATCGGCAGGCTGCTCTACCTGGCTCACGACCTGCATCAGGGGAGCCCCAACATAGGTGCAATGCAGATTGCCTCGCTCAGCGATCATTGCTCGCAAGCCCTGGTCGAGGGTGCCCATTTCGGTGCTCCTAACTCGCTGCCCGCGTTCTGGTCGGGGGCGCAGAAGTACCCGGCTTAATAATTAGCAGGCAAGGTTTCGACGTATGGGGCTGGAACTCGATTGTGAGTTCCGCCCTCCAAAGTTTTGCACGCCGGAGCCGTGCGGTTGGTTTTTCCGCGCCGGTCCGCAACACCACAAAGGCGAAATACCGCCTTTATTGTCTCCCTGAGCTTAATCGAAAGTGGTGGTCTCATCGTGATCGTCGCCAACGCGGTTCCTGCGCTCCCGAGCGCGGGAGGCTTGATCGTGGCCCAGGCGCCGTTGATTTCCGTGATCTGAGTCGAGGGCCGCGTAAGGCCGGGAGAGGTTAGCCACATTCCCGTCAGGACGGCGTCGGGGTTGCTGAGGCCAACTTGATCGTTGCCATGGAAGCTGACGTGCTGGACGTCATTGGGTCCTGGATGTTTGTCTAGTGGCTCAAAACCCTGACTACAGTTGTCGAGGCAGCGATAGACCTCGCCCGCGATGCTGCCCTCGCCCGACTTGACACTGGCGATGACCTACGCGTCACAGGGCGGACAACCGTCATCGACAGATTTCCGCACTGCGCCGCGCGCCAACGCCTAGTAGGGTGTTGAAAAACCCGTAGCGTTTCGGGCCTGGCCGTGATCCCTGATTGAGGGTATCGCCTCGGGGGAAGCGATGCGGGGGTTTGACGAGCGCCAGGGCGCGCTGTTTTCGTACGTCGATCTGGAGAAGCGGGTTAACGCCGATCATCCGCTTCGGGCGATCCGGTCGCTGACCAACGCGGCTTTGTCGAAGCCGTCGCGGGATTTTGCGGCGCTCTATTCCGGTCTCGGGCGGCCATCGATCGCGCCCGAGATGCTGCTGCGGGCGATGTTGTTGCAGGCGTTCTACTCGGTGCGCTCGGAGCGCCAGCTGATGGAGCGACTGGAGTTCGATCTGTTGTTTCGCTGGTTTGTCGGGCTCGGCGTCGACGATTCGGTGTGGGACCACTCGACCTTCTCGAAAAATCGTGACCGACTTTTGGCTGGCGAGATCGCGGCAAAGTTTTTGAGTGCGGTGCTGGCGCAGCCGGCGGGTCCGGCGTCTGCTGTCGAGCGAGCACTTCTCGGTCGATGGCACGCTGATCGAGGCTTGGGCTTCGATGAATAGTTTCAAACCGAAGGACCCGCCGGAGGGCGGTCCACCCGGCGGCGGAACATCGCCCGGCAAGCGCAACGCCGAGGCCGACTTCAAGGGCGAGAGGCGGTCTAACGCGACGCACCGCAGCACGGACCGATCCCGATGCCCGGCTCTACCGCCGGGGACCAGGCATGGAGGCCAAGCTGTGCTTCATCGTGATGGAGAACCGCTGCGGGCTGATGGTCGATGCCCGGCTCACCCGGGTGTTGGGCCATGCCGAGCGATTGGCCCCGCTCGACATGATCGAACCTCGTGCCGATCGGCCGCGCGCGATCACGCTCGGCGCCGATCGCGGCTACGATGATGCCGACTTCATCGAGGAATTGCGCACCCACAATGTGCGTCCGCACGTGGCGCAGAATAACAGCGGCCGTCGCTCGGCGATCGACCGGCGGACAACGCGTCACCCGGGTTAGGCTAACAGCCAGCGCATCCGCAAGCACATCGAGGAAGCGTTCGGTTGGATCAAGAGCGTCGCCGGTATGCGCCGCACCAAGCTGCGCGGCTTGGCCCGTGTCGATTGGGCGTTCACCTTCGCGGCGGCCGCCTACAATCTGGTGCGGGTGCCAAAGTTGCTGATGGCGACAACATGACCAGCCGGCGCATTCCGGCCCTCCCCGGGCCTTTGCCGGACGGTGGCGGATCGTCGCGATGGATCAATGGGAGGACCTCGATCTTCTCGAACCCGCGCATATCACGTTTACCGGCAAGGATAGCGGAGAACTCGTCTTTGTGGCTGTCGAGGCCGACCTCGACGTGCGCTATGGGTCACGCGACGGTTCGGCTTGCGCGGAGTTCTCGTGGGAGGGCTCCGACGATGACAGCCATGCCAGCGGGCTTGGCTGGGCCGCGCTCGGGACTACCGGCCGGCTCGTCGGACACATCTATATCCATAAAGGCGATGATTCAGGGTTCGTCGCCGAACGCGAGTGACTTCTTCAACAGCCTGCTAGAGGATCAGCGATCGATGTTCACCGATGGTGATGTCTGCGAGATCTCCCTCGCTGTATGGCTCCTGCGGGAGCTTGCCTTGCCGCTCGCGCGGCGACCTAATGCTTCATGGGCAGTGACCGGAGGAAAGATTGTGCCGGCCAGAATGACGTTTGGGAAATCCTTGGAGTCATTCGTGCCGGTATGGCTGCCGTAGTAAATGAAGCGGATGCGGTCCTTGTCGTCATTGATTAGCTTGGCGCGGACCATGTCTCTCCAGTTCCATGTTGATCGGGTCGGCCTTGTGACCTATCACGAGCCAACCTTCTCCTTCGGGCTTGCTGTTGATCGTCTCAGCGATGCCTTCGACTAGTTCGGCGCCCTTCATCCTGAAAGCGCCCTTGCTGCCAGACCGATCCCAGACATGGACGGTTAGGTTGTCGTAACGCTTCGGCGCCGGGCGTAGCTGGACGATGCCGCCGCGCTTCTCTTGCCATTGGGCATAGGTTGACCGGACCCGGGCGGAGGCGTCCAAGACCAGAATCGGCTCGATACCCTTCGGCAGCACGATCCTGCCGCAGCGGGTTCCGTCGCTCTCTCTCCCGGAGTTCTCCCGGCGGATGCATACGGTTTTTCCTGAGGAGCAGCCACGGGTCCGAGACGGCCGCCTGATCCATCTGGGCCGGGTCCGGCTCGGTTATCCCGAGGGCCTCGTTGACTGTCACGCCGAACTGTTTTTCAAAATCGGGGATGGCGAAGACCTCGCCGGAAGCTTTTAGCGACATCGAAACCGGCAAAGGCGCGCTCGCGCTGCTTCTCAAGGATGGCCAATTGGTGCTCGACCGGAGCGAGATGGCACTTTATGGCGGCAGCAGCACCGGCAAGATCGTTGCCGATGGAAGCGGCGCAGTGCAGACCGTGGCCGCTCGGTTCGATTTGCACGACATCGAGGCCGGGCCATTGTTCCGCCGAGCATCCGTCCAGGAGCTCAGTAAAACGCTGCGGATCCCCCTCAATGTCCCGAGGCAATCGCTCGCGGGCGGCAACGTACCTCTTCGAGGCTTTCTCTATCAGCCTCATGTCCCATTTGAGACCCGGTGGCAACTCCACTCTACCGATTGGCGGGCATCATTCGTACTCCGGGGTGCTGTGCTGCGCCTCTGAAGAGCCCTGTCTTGATCAGGCGGCGTGCTTTTGGAAACAACGCGTCCAAGCCTCCGGATGTTGAAGGAGGCTGATCTCAGCGCAGATCTGAAGCACGCGCATTGAGGGGGGTGGCATCTGGCCTCTAGACCAGAGGTTCACTTAGTAAAACAGCTTCGGCATCGCGACGGGCGATGCCAACCGCTGTCCCATTTCGGTCGAACGTTAATCGAATCCCCGCTTTTTCTAGCACCCGTCGCATCGCCGCAATATTGTTCGCCATCGGTACTCTTCCTCCCTTCTCAAACGCCTGAACAGTGCGTAGCGAGACGTTGGCTCGCTTCGCCAGCTCGAGTTGCGACCACCCGAGCCATCCGCGAGCGGCCCTGCTTTGTTCTGGGCTCAAGACGGGGGGCACTATTCTCCCCGAACAGGGTGCTTGCAATGCGAATGGCGACGTATTATACGTATCGTTACGCTTTTCACTGCATTGCCCAGCGCGGCTTCATATGCACGTCTCAATGTCCAGCTACTTCAATCAGACACTGAGGACAAGGCAAGACCGTCGACCAAACCAGGCATCGATGTCGGAGGTTGATCTCATGGACACGAGAGGTGAACGGAGCGAACTTTGCCAATTCTCGCCGAGATTGGCTCCAAGCACGGAATTTATTGCGCCCGCGCCCCGCTTCTACGTCCTGCGATGGCAACGCGGCGCACCCTTGGTATCGGCGCCGATTTATCAGTACTGCTCGATGGTCATACCGCAGCCGACCACGGTCGATGAGCCTAATCCGGAAGAGTGGTGCCGACCGTTTGATCGCTCGCCGCGCTTCGGCGCGCTGATCGACGGGAACCCCGTCGCGGTGACCGGGTTGGATTTCGCGTTCGCTACGGCCGGTCACGCCCGAGGAATACGCCTTCTGCATCGACTTGTTGGCGTCGCTGGGCGGGGGGCCATCCCGGGATGCTCGAAGCCTGGCTGGGAGAAGCCGGTCAACCTCGCTCTCCTTCCGTCACCCTTCTAAGGAGCCGTGCGGTGGACCAGCTCGCGCTCAGCTTCTCTTGGCGCCCCGGATCGAGCACAACCAGCCGCGAGAAGCGATCCATCCGATCGAGGATCTTAACCGTCAGCTCGCCGAAGCCCATGCCGTTATTGGCCGGTTTCCAGATCTGGAAATCGCCTGTGGGCGGGGGCCCGATCAGATCGGCGAACGAAGAGGATGCCGTAACCGCACCCGACTTCAGCAGCCGCCTCTTACACGCCGAGACCATCGTCTTGCGCGGGAAGCGCCTGCTCTCCGGCATAGTTGCAGCTTGGCGAGCGCCGGACCGAGCGTTCGAGGCCGCACCTCATCTGGCAGGCGCGGCGCAATACGAGACCGCGGGGGGCGCATGCACCGAAACAATGCGCGGCTGGGCGGCCGAAATCCCAGGAAAGGCAGCGCCATTGTTCCAGAACAGGGACAGCCGCAATGACCAAACCTGATACCGCTGCCCAGGGCTCGCCCTCGCCTCGTCGGGTCTTTGGCTTGCCAGCCATCGATTACCACGCGATGCGTGCGCTGTCAGCGTCCGGGGCGTGGCTGCTGGCCGAAGAATGCGCCGCCAAATTCCTGTGGCGCTCGCCGTGGAACCCGCTCTACGAGCCCGAGGCCAAAACCGAATTCGATCTCGGCGTCGCGGCGCATCTGGCGGTGCTCGAACCGCAGCGCCAGGCCGAGAGCGTCGTGCTGATCGAGGCCGGCGACTATCGCACGACGAAGGCCCGCGAGGCGCGCGATATGGCGCGCGCCGCCGGCAAGGTGCCCCTGTTGCTGTACCAGCTCGACATCGTGCGGGCGATCGCCGGCTCGATCCGGGCGCATCCGATCGCCTCGCAAGCGTTCAACGGCGGCGAGGCCGAACTGACGCTGACCTGGCCTGACCCCACGACGGGGATCCCGTGCAAAGCGCGGCCCGATTACCTGCCGGCGCACGGCCGCTGGCTCGTCGATCTCAAAACCGCCGCCTCGGCCAATCCGCGGACCTGGCGCGACCAGGCCTATCGCCTGGGTTATCACGCGCGCGCCGCCTGGTATCTGGATGGCGCCGCAACCGTGCTCGGCGAGATGCCCGAGGAATACTGGTTCGTCATTGTCGAGAAGGAGCCGCCTTACCTTGTCAGCGTCATCACCTTCGACGAAGAGGCTCTGGAGTGGGGCCGGGTCGCCAACTGTAAGGCGTGCGAGCTGTTCGCGCGCTCGGCCGCGACGAACGACTGGCCCGGGTACCGCCAACCCGGCCAGAACCGCGAGCGC
>Ga0073928_10003135_pt1 | contig 26612 bp, 24 predicted proteins | sample PaiPotPPA55metaG_FD_76969 | JGI IMG/M metagenome (GOLD analysis project Ga0073928, IMG submission 76969) | Iron sulfur acid spring bacterial and archeal communities from Banff, Canada, to study Microbial Dark Matter (Phase II) - Paint Pots PPA... ...
AGCTCCTCGGTCTTGTCGGCTGCGGCCTCGCCCTCCATCTCCTCGGCCTTTCCACGAATCTGGTCTTTCATATCTGGGTAACGCCCAGGGCAGGCACCCTCCCTTCGAACGTTCGTTCGCTTTAGAATTAGATGTCTCCCATGCCCTCCACCTTTCGTGTCGACGCACCCTTCAAGCCGGCCGGTGACCAGCCTCAAGCCATTGAGCAGCTGGTCGAAGGCGTGCGCTCCGGGCTGACCCAGCAGGTGCTGGCGGGGGTCACCGGGAGCGGCAAGACCAATGTCATGGCGTGGGCGGTCGAACAGCTGCAGCGGCCGGTCCTGGTGCTCAGCCCGAACAAGACGCTGGCGGCTCAGCTGTGCGCGGAGTTCCGGCGGCTGCTGCCCGACAACGCGGTCGAATATTTCGTCAGCTACTACGACTATTACCAGCCCGAGGCGTACATCGCGCGCTCCGACACCTACATCGAAAAGGACTCGAGCCGCAACGAGGAGATCGACCGCATGCGTCATTCGACCACGCAGACGCTGCTCACGCGGCGCGACGTGCTGGTAGTGGCGAGCATCAGCTGCATCTACGGCGTCGGTTCGGTCGAGGACTACATGGGCGAGGCGCTGAAAGTCGAGAAGGGCCAGGCGATCCGTCGCGAGATCTTCCTGCGGAAGCTCACGGAGATGCTGTACGAGCGCAACGATTACGACCTCGCCCGCCTTCGGTTCAGGGTGCGCGGCGACGTCGTCGACCTCGTGCCGGCAAATGAGGAGAAGGTCTTCCGGGTCGAGTTTTTCGGCGACGAGATCGAGCGCATCCAGGAGCTGGACGCGGTGACCGGCGAGATCCTCGGGACCCGCGACAGCTTCACGATCTTTCCGGCGTCGCATTACGTCACGCCCGCGGACAAGTTGCGGCTTGCCATGGTCGACATCGAGGCAGAGCTCGATGAGCGGACCAGGTGGTTTGAAGAGCACGGCCGGCTGCTCGAGGCGCAGCGGCTGCGGCAGCGCACGAACTTCGACCTCGAGATGATGCGCGAGACCGGCACGTGCGCGGGCATCGAGAACTATTCGCTGCACCTCACGCGCCGCAAACCCGGTGACGCGCCCTTCACCCTGATGGACTTCCTGCCCGACGACACGCTGATCTTCGTCGACGAGTCGCACGTGGCCGTGCCGCAGATCGGTGGAATGCTCGGCGGCGACCGGTCGCGCAAGGCGGCCCTTGTCGAATATGGATTTCGCCTGCCAAGCGCGTTCGACAACCGGCCCTTGAGCTTCGAAGAGTGGGAGGAGCGGGCGCACGACGTGGTCTATGTCTCGGCCACGCCGGGCGACTATGAGATGCGCCGCTCGCAGCGGACAGTGGAGATGGTGGTCCGGCCGACCGGCCTCGTTGATCCGACCGTCGAGGTACGTCCCACCGCCGGCCAGATCGACGACCTGCTGGCCGAGGTGAAGCGGCGAGCGGAGCTTGGACACCGCTCCCTGGTGACCACGCTCACGAAGCGTTTCGCCGAGGACCTCGCGGACTATCTCCGCGAGTACGGGGTCAAGGTTCGCTACCTCCACTCCGAGCTTGATGCGATGGAGCGCCTCGACGTGCTGCGCGACCTGAGGACGGGCGCGGTCGACGTCGTGGTCGGGATCAACCTCCTGCGCGAGGGCCTAGACCTTCCGGAGGTCGCGTTCATCGGCATCCTCGACGCCGACAAGGAGGGCTACCTGCGCGCCTACCGATCGTTCATCCAGACGATCGGCCGCGCCGCTCGCAACGTCGACGGGCACGTCGTGATGTACGCCGACAAGATCACCGACTCGATGCGCAAGGCGCTCGATGAGACCGAGCGGCGGCGCAACAAGCAGATCGCCTACAACGCCGAGCGCGGGATCACCCCGGAGACCGTTAAGAAGGCGATCTACCAGATGGAGATCAACTCCAACGACATCCAGGCGGACGCCGTCGAGATCATGGCCGGGGCGGGCGTCCCGCGCGAGGACCTGCTCGCCATCGTGCGCGACCTCGAGAAGGAGATGCGGCGCCTGTCGAAAGAGCTGCAGTTCGAGGACGCCGCGCGGGTGCGCGATCGGATCATCCTCTTGCGCAAGCGCCTGTCTGGCGAGGAACCCGCCAGGGACACGGAGGAGGACGGTGCGGTGGCGATGGCGATCGCGGCTGCGCCCAAGCAGAAGACGATGGTCCGCAACTGGAGGAAATCACGACGGGGTCCGTGAGGAACGTGAGAAGGGCTGCCGAGCTGCTTGCGACTCCGCCGACCGGTTGGATGGAAACGCTGGGAGCGCGTATCAGCGAGTCCGAGCCCGGGCGGGTCGTGCTGGAGCTCGAGGCCGGGCCGAAGCATCGCCACGGCGGTGGGATCGTTCAAGGAGGGGTCATCACTCAGATCGCGGACGCGGCGATGGGCATGTCGCTGGCAACTCTGCAGGAGGACGGGCTCTGGAACACGACGATCGAGCTGAAGATCAACTTCATCCGTCCGGTGGTTTCGGGGCGACTACGCGCGATCGGCCGCGTGGTCGAGATGAAGCAGACGCTGATGTTCAGCGAGGCCGACGTGCTGGACGACCAGGACAGGCTGGTGGCGCGAGCGTCGTCGACATGCCTCGCCGTCCCCGAGGGACAGGGCCGTGAGTGAGCGGACGCTGGCGACGTCGCGAGCCTGGGAGTGGCTTGGTCTCACGCTGGTGGAGACCGGCGAGGGAACCGCGACAGTCGAGATGACTCCGACGGAAGACATGGCGAACCATTCCGGTTTCGTCCATGGTGGGATGATCAGCACGCTGGCCGACTCGGCGATGGGCCGGGCGCTGCGTACCCTGACACCCGGCGTGGTGCGAGCGATGAGCTTTGACTTGAAGCTCAACTTCATCTCGGCCGCGAAGATCGGCGAGAGCTTGCGCGCGACCGGGCACGTGGTTCACGCCGGCCGGCGGACGGTCGTGACGGAATGCCGGGTGGAAGGACCCGGCGCCAAGCTCGTCGCCACGGCCAGCGGAACGTTTTCAGTCACACGAGAAAAGGAATAGTTCTAACCCAGTGCCCATAGACCAGATCACGATTCGCGGCGCGCGAGAGCACAACCTGAAGAACGTCACGCTGTCGATCCCGCGTGACAAGCTCGTCGTGTTCACCGGGCTCTCGGGTTCCGGCAAGTCGTCCCTGGCCTTCGACACGATCTACGCGGAAGGGCAGCGGCGCTACGTGGAATCTCTGAGCGCCTACGCGCGCCAGTTCCTAGGCCAGATGGAAAAGCCCGACGTGGACACCATCGAGGGCCTGTCGCCCGCCATCTCGATTGACCAGAAGGGAACTTCGAAGAACCCGAGGTCGACTGTGGGCACGGTCACGGAGGTCTACGACTATCTGCGTCTCCTCTACGCGCGGGTCGGGCATCCGCACTGCCCCCTGTGCGGCCGCGAGGTCCGCCGGCAGACGGTCGACCAGATGGCGGACCACGTCGAAAAGCTTCCGAAGGGAACGCGCGTGATGGTCCTCGGCCCGATCGTCAAGGGCCGCAAGGGCGAGTACAGGTCGCTCATCGAAGACGTTCGCAAGTCGGGGTTTGTGCGCGTTCGGGTCGACGGGAACCTGTACGAGCTGACCGAGCAGATCCCGCTCGACAGGAACAAGAAGCACGACATCCAGGTCGTGGTCGACCGGATCGTCATCGGCCCCGACCAGCGCACCAGGCTCGTCGAATCGATCGAGACCGCGGCGCGACTCGGCAGCGGCCTGGTGATCATCGCTCCTGATAAAGGAGAAGAGATCCAGATGTCGATGGCGTTCGCGTGTCCGTACGACGGGACCAGCGTGCCCGAGCCGGAGCCGCGCAACTTCTCGTTCAACAGCCCGCACGGCGCGTGCCCGACGTGCACCGGAATCGGCTCGCAGCTGGTGGTCGACGGAGACCTCGTCGTGCCCGACCCGTCGCTGTCGCTTCGTGAGGGCGCCATCGCGGCGTGGAGCCGCTCGCAGTTTTTCTATCCGGAGCTGCTGGAATCGGTCAGCAAGTTCTTCGGCATCGACATGGACAAGCCGTGGTCGAAGCTGACCAAGCAGCAGCGCGATGTGCTGCTCAACGGCACCGGCGACCGCAAGATCCGGTTCGGCTACAAGAACCAGTACGGCCACTCACGGTGGTACGAGGCGCCGTTCGAAGGCGTGATCGCGAACCTGCAGCGCCGCTACCAGGAGACGCAATCCGATTTCTTGAAGGCGGAGCTGGAGCGGTACATGTCCGACAAGCCGTGCCCCGCGTGCAAGGGACGCCGCCTCAAGCCCGAGTCGCTGGCGGTGACCGTGGCGAATCACAACATCGCCGAGGTTTGCGAGCTGCCGGTGAGCACCGCGGTCAACTTCTTCGACCAGCTGGACCTGAGCGAGCGAGAGCAGCTGATCGCGCGCGGCGTTTTGAAGGAGATTCACGAGAGGCTGCAGTTCATGATCGACGTCGGCCTCGAATACCTGACGATCGAGCGCGCCGCCAATACGCTTTCCGGCGGCGAGTCGCAGAGGATCCGGCTCGCGACGCAGATCGGTTCGAAGCTGATGGGCGTCCTTTACATCCTCGACGAGCCGTCGATCGGGCTGCACCAGCGCGACAACCGGCGGCTGATCAACACGCTGCTGAGGCTGCGCGACCTGGGCAACACGCTGATCGTCGTCGAGCATGATGAGGAGACGATTCGTTCTGCCGACTACATGGTCGACATCGGCCCCGCGGCGGGCGAGCACGGGGGACAGATCATCGCCGCGGGAACCGTAGACGAGGTGCTGCGCAATCCCGACTCTCTGACAGCGGCGTTCCTGAGAGGAGACCGGGAGATTCCAGTCCCGGCGCGACGCCGCAAGGGCAATGGCAAGCGCCTGGTGATTCGTGGTGCGCGAGCCAACAACCTGAAGAACCTCGACGTCTCGATTCCGCTTGGCGCGTTCGTCGCGGTGTCGGGCGTGAGCGGCTCGGGCAAGTCCTCGCTGGTCACCGACATCCTCAGCCGCAAGGTTGCGCAGCACTTTTATCGAGCCAAGGACAGGCCGGGGGCGCACGACGCCGTGGAGGGGCTCGAGCATCTCGACAAGGCGATCGACATCGATCAGTCGCCGATCGGGCGCACGCCGCGCTCGAACCCGGCGACCTATACCGGCATGTTCACCTACATGCGCGAACTGTTTGCGCAGCTTCCGGAGGCGAAGATGCGTGGTTACAAGCCGGGCCGCTTCAGCTTCAACGTGCGGGGGGGCAGGTGCGAGGCGTGCCAGGGCGACGGGATCATCCAGATCGAGATGCACTTTCTCCCCGACGTTTACGTGCCGTGCGAGGTGTGCCACGGGACGCGCTACTCGCGCGAGGTGCAGGAGGTCAAGTTCCGCGGGCACTCGATCTCCGACGTGCTCGAGATGACTGTCGACGAGGCGTACGAGGTGTTCGAGAACGTGCCCCGGATCCAGACGAAGTTGAAGACGCTGCGCGACGTGGGCCTCGGCTACATCCGGCTCGGCCAGCCGGCGACTCAGCTGTCCGGTGGCGAGGCGCAGCGCGTCAAGCTGTCATCCGAGCTTTCGCGACGCGACACCGGCCGCACCCTCTACTTGCTCGACGAGCCGACGACCGGACTTCACTACGCGGACGTGGAGAGGCTCCTGGTCGTGCTGCACCGCCTCGTCGAGCATGGCAACACGGTCGTCGTGATCGAGCACAACCTCGACGTCCTCAAGACCGCTGACTGGCTCATCGACCTCGGACCTGAGGGGGGCGAGAAGGGCGGCTATGTGATCGCGGAGGGCACGCCGGAGCAGCTCGCGGCGAACCCCGCGTCGTCCACGGGCCAGTTCTTGCGGACGCCGTTGGAACGGGCGGGCCGGCGCGGTCGTACGAACGGTGCGCCGGCCTCTCGGCCGGCTCCCAAGCGCCGCGTCAAAGTCGCAGTCTGAAGACAGAGAAGCCGTCCACCGGATACGCCGCTCTCTTGCGGGTTCCGGGCTTTTCCCGGCTCTATGCGGGGCTGCTGTTGGGGCGCATGGCAGGCTCGATGCTCTTCGTGGCGCTGATCCTGTTCGTGCTCGAGCGCTATCACTCGCCGCAGCTCGCCGGCGCGACCGCCTTCATGGCCGCCCTGCCCGGAATCATCGTTTCGCCGTTGGCCGGCGCCCTGCTCGACCGCTACGGGCGCGCCCGGCTGGTCGTGCTGGACTATGCGGTCGCGGCGCTGGCGCTGGGACTCATCGCGAGCCTTTCCGCCCTGAATCTGCTCGCCTCGCCGCTGCTACTCGCTATCGTCGCGGTCGCCTCTGTCACAAACCCTTTGAGCTGGGCCGGGGCCCGCTCACGTTTCCGATCCTCGCGCCGCGGCACCTGTGGGAACGCGCCAACGGTCTTGACAGCAGCGGGCACGTCATCGCGACGCTCCTTGCATCGCCGCTGGCCCACGCTCGTCGGCCTGTTCGGAGGGGAGTGGGCGCTGGCTGCGTCGGGCGCGGTGTACGTCGCGGCGGCGGTCGTCATGGTGCGCCTGCCCGAACCGCGCAGCGCGGCGGCGCAGGTCGGGTCGGTGCTGCAAAACGCCTGGCTCGGCCTCGTGTACACGCTGCGCAACTCGACGCTGCGCGGGCTCGCCCTGACGCTGAGCGTCTACAACGTCGGCAACGGCCTGCTCGCGATCGCGATCCCCGTGCTCGTGCTCGGCCGGCTGCATTCGGGACCCTCGGCGGTGGGACTTCTGTGGGGAGCCATGGGAGGGGCGGGGTTGGCCTCGGCTCTCGTCGCCGGCCGGTTCTCCAGCCAGGGCCGGGAGCGGTGGTTGATGGCGGGCCCGATCCTCGTCGCAGCGGTCGCGACGGCGCTGATTCCGCTCGCGAACAACATCTGGGTCGTGGCGGCGGCGATCGTCCTGCTCGGTCTGGCCACGGGGCCTTTCGACATCGGGCTGTTCACGCTGCGACAGCGGCGGACCGACCCGGCGTGGTTTGGCCGGGCTTTCGCGGTTTCGATGTCACTCAATTCGGTTGGGAACCCGATCGGATCGGCGCTGGCCGGGCCTCTGGTGGCGGTGTCCTTGAACGTGGCGATCTGGGCCGCGGTCGCGGCGACGCTGGCAAGTTTGCTGATCGTGCTGGTGGCCATTCCGGGGCGGGATGCGATGCGGGGGAGCCCGATCGGGTCGTGATGCGGCGCGCGCGCGGGCCGGGTTATCGGTGGGCGGCTTGACTCGCTTTAGCGGTGGGCTCCGAACAGCACTATGCCGAACACGAAGATCGCGAAGATCAGCGCGATTACGATCAGAAGCAATATCGCGAGGTGAACAATCCCGATGATCATTCCCGCGGTCGCCATGCCCATCCCCTGTTCGCCCGTTTCCCTGATCTGTCTGCGCGCCAGATAGCCGGTGACAACCGCGATCACTGCGACCGTGAATCCGCCGACGCCAGGCACGATGTGCGCGAAGAACGATCCAATCCCGGCCACCAGGCTCACGATCGCGAGGGTGTTGGTGCGGCTGCCCGCGCCGGCCTGCCCGTAGATGGGGCCGCTTGGCCCAAGCGGCACGGTTGTGGAGGGAGCTGCCTGCTGGCCCGCGATCTGCGTCGGGACGCCGGACGGCCCCGGGAGGTCGGTGGGGGTGGTGCTCACTGCGCTCAGTTTACGGTGAGGCGGTAGGGCTCGGCGACGAACCGGGATGCGTCGCGCTGAGCACCAGGACGAACACGATGAACCCTATGTAGAAGGCGATGAAGAGGAAAAATAGGCCGATCGCCACGTAACCCACGATCAATCCGATCAGCGCCAGGTTTCCGCCTGCCTCGCCGCTCGTCTTGATCTGGTGCCGCGCGACGTGGCCGGTGATGACGGCGATCAAGCCGCCAAAGCACCAGCTGCCCAGCACCGTCGAGGCCGCAAACGAGACGCTGGCGATCGCCCACGGGTTGTAGGGCCGCGACACCTGTGGCGCGTATGGGGGTGGGCCGGTATACGGTGCAGGCTGTGTCGGCTTCTGCTCCATCAGGGGCAGTCTATGCGAGCTACCTAGAATCGATTGAGTGGCGGTTTCGTTGGAAGACACGGTCAAGCGGCGCCTCCGGGCGGTGCCCGACGGCCCTGGCGTCTACCTGTTTCGCGACAACCGGAGCCAGGTCATCTATGTCGGCAAGGCTTTGCGCCTTCGAGACCGGCTGCGCTCGTACTTCACGCCCGGCTACGCACAGACCGCGCGCGTCGCGGAGATGGTGCGCCGGGCCACCGACTTCGAGTTCGTCACCACCGCCAACGAGGTTGAGGCCCTGGTCCTCGAGTGCAGCCTTATCAAGAACTACCGGCCGCGCTTCAACATCAGGCTCAAGGACGACAAGAACTACCTCTATCTGAAGCTCCCGGTGACCGAGGAGTTTCCGCGCGTCCACTACTCGCGCAGGGTGCAGAACGACGGCGCCCGGTACTTCGGCCCCTACACCTCCGCCCAGTCGCTGCGCGGCACAGTCAAGTCGATCCGCCAGCTGCTGCCGTTCAGAACGTGCTCCGATGAGATCTTCAAGCAGGGCAAGGTCTGCCTCGACTTCCACATCAAGCGCTGCCCCGGCCCGTGCGAGCGGCGGATCAACTCTGTGGATTACAAGGCGCGGATCAACGAGGTCGCGCTTTTTATGGAGGGGCGCTCCGACCTGCTCGTGCGCGAGCTCAAGGACCGCATGGAGGGCTCGGCCGGCAGTCTCGATTTCGAGAACGCCGCGCGCTATCGCGACCAGCTCCAGTCGATCGAGCGCATCGCCGACCGGCAGAAGGTCCTCACGCACGGCCGTGACGACGAGGACCTGGTCGCCTACGCGCGTCACGCGGGGGACGTGTTCGTCGAGGTGGCGTACATCAGGCAGGGCAAGATGGTCGGCCACGACGGTCATGCGCTCGATGGCGCAGCCGAGGCGACGGAGGCGGAGCTGCTGCGCGGCTTCGTGCTGCAGTACTACGCAAGCGCGACGCACGTGCCGCGCTCGGTGATCCTCCCAGGACCGGTCGATGAGCCCGAACTGCTCGCGGGCTGGCTCGCTCAGAAAAGAGGGGGTCCGGTTTCGATTGACGTGCCGCAGCGCGGCCGCAAGCGCGCGCTCGTTCTGCAGCTCGCCGAAACGGCCACGCAGGAGCTCGAGCAGCTCCGCATCCAGGCCGACTACGACCGCAGCCGCACCGAACCGATGCTCGCGGCGCTGGCCGGGGCTCTCGACCTCGAGTCGCCGCCCAAGCGCATCGAGTGCTATGACATCTCCAACATCCAGGGCGACTCCGCCGTTGGAGCGATGGTGGTCTTCGAGGACGGCAGGCCGCGCAACGACCACTACCGTCACTTCAGGATCAAGTTCGTCCCTGGACCCAACGACTTCGCGATGCTTCAGGAGGTGCTGCGGCGCAGGCTCGAACGCCTGGAGTCGGCGCAGCGTCGCGAGGAAGCCGACGCGGTGGGGGACCGTTCTTTCACGAGCCGGCCCGACCTGATCCTCATCGACGGCGGTCGCGGCCAGCTGAGCGCGGCGCTCGAGGTGCTCGAGTCCGCGGGCTACGCGGACATTCCGACCTTCGCGCTGGCGAAGGAGAGAGAGGAGATCTTTGCGCCAGGACGCGCGGAGCCGATCGTCCAGGAGCGCAACTCGCCCGGCATGTTCCTGGTGCAGCGCATTCGCGACGAAGCGCATCGCTTTGCGATCACGCATCACCGGAAGGTGCGGTCGCGAAAGGCGCTGACGTCGCCGCTTGATTCGGTCGAGGGCATCGGGCCCGCGCGCAAGCGCATCCTCCTGCGACACTTCGGCTCGGTGCAGGCGATCCGCGAAGCTCCCGTCGAGGACATCGTGAAGCTGGGCGTTCCCGAGCGCCTGGCGAAACGCTTGAAAGAGTCCCTGTGACCCTGGTCATCGTCGGCGGAGGAAGTGAGCCGCAGCTCGACGAGGCCGTTGGCGTCTTCCTCGATTCGGGATTTCAGCTCGCGCGCTGGCTTTCCGCCTGGGACGAGGCCGACGCTGTGCTGCCTCTGCGCGGCGATGCAGTGTCGGTGCTCAAGGACGCCGACGCGCAGGACATCCGCTATGTGCTCGTGCATGTCGGTCCGGGCGACGGACGAGCCGGCGGCAGCCACGAGCGCGCGCATCACCGCGTCGATGTCGCGCAACTGCGCGAGCTGGCGCAGCAGCTTCGCTCGCGCGAACGCCTGCTTGTCTCATGCGTTGCCTTCGGATACAAGAACGGCATCCCTGACGGGGCATCATGGGTGGTTGACGTCCGGCTGCTCGAAAACCCGTACTGGGTCGAGGAGCTCCGACCCCTCGACGGCCGCGACCCACGGGTGCGCGACTATGTGGTCAATCAGCCGGCCGCGCAACAGCTCCTGGGCAACCTGGAAAAGACGCTCGCGGCCGCAATCCCCCACTACCGCGAGCGCGGGCGGTCGCACCTGGTGGTCGCGTTTGGGTGCACCGGCGGGCGGCACCGCTCGGTGGCGATGGCGCGGGAGATATCGGAGCGGCTCAAGAACGTGGACGGTATCGACGTCGAGTTCACCGCCCGCGACCTCTAGTGACGCGTGCCCTCGTCCTGGGCGGGGCGGGTTTCGTCGGCGTCGCGGCGTGCAAGGAGCTAATGCGGCGGGGTGTCGAGACAATCGCCGCGGGGAGGAAGGACCGACCCTACGGGACGTTTACCAGCTACGTCGCTTTCGACCGCACGAATGACGACGAACTCGAGCGAGCGTTGCAACAGGTCGAGCCCGACGTGGTGCTCGACCTCGCTTGCTATCAGCCCGGTGAGGTGCGCTCGGTCGCTCGCCTGTTCAAAGGTGCGCGCTACGTCTTCGTATCGACTGGCGTGTATCCCAACCTGGATGGCAGGCCCGCCCGCGAGGAGGACTTCGTCCCGCTCGCGGGAGATCCTCCGCCACAGCTCGACTACATGAACGGGAAGCGATGGTGCGAAACCATGCTCGCGCGCGAGACCGACCTCCCGTGGACGGTGATCCGGCCGCCTGCTGTGTTCGGCCCGGCAGATCACACGCTGCGAATCGCCGCCTACATCCAGCGGGTGGAAGATGGAGGACCGCTGCTCGTGCCGGTCGAGTCTTACGAGCGCCAGGCGGGCCTGGCGTGGGTCAAGGACATCGGTTATGCATGCGCGCTGGCTTGCGATCTGCGCAAAGACCTGACGCACAGGGCCTTCAACGCGGCCTTCGCAGGGGTCAGCTTGCGGGACCTCGTCGAAGGAATCGCGCAGGCGATGGGCCGTCCCGCGCGGCTGCACCCGATGCCTTTCGCGGAATTGCCGGAGGGTGCGAGCCCATACGGGCCGGATCCTCGACGGTCCGCCGGCTACGTCCTCGACCGGGCTCGCCTGGAGCTTGGTTTCGAGCCTTCGGCGCTCGAGGACGCCCTGGCCGAGACGCTGGCGTGGTACCGCGTCGCGCACCCGTCTCACCCGGGATATGCGAACCGCGCGGAGGAGCTTTCGATTGCCGGCGACCCGTGAAGAGGTCGTACGGTGGCTGACGTGATGGTGCGCCGCTCAGCGCCGTACGCGGTGGCGATCGCCGGCGTGATCGCGATCACCGCAGCGATCGGGCTTCTCAGGTCGTTGGGGCCGGTGCCCGCGCTGTCCACGGTCTACCTGCTGCTGGTCCTGTTCTTGGGGGCGCGATGGGGAAGGGGGCCGGCGGTCACCGCCAGCATCGCAGCATTTCTGCTGTACGACTTCTTCTTCGTTCCTCCCGCATACACGCTCAACGTCGGAGGCCCGGCAGGCCTTCTCGAGCTGATCGTTCTGCTCGCCACGGCGCTGGTGACAAGCCAGCTGGCGGCGTCGCTGCGGCGCGCGCGAGCCGGCGCCGAGGCCCTCGCGCGCGAATCGCGCGCGCTCTATGAACTCTCCACCGTCGCTCTGCGCTCGGAAGAGGTGACTACCGCCCTCACTATGCTTTCGAGGCGGGCCGTGGAGCTGCCGTCCGTGGGCCGGTTCGCGCTCGTCGCGCTGGATTCTGGCCAGCCGACCGCGCTGGCCGGCGGCGACCTCACGGCCGCGGAGCTGAAGCAGGCGGCGTGGTGTCACGAGCACGGTCGAGCGATTGGCATAGCGATCCGAGATGGCGTGATAAAGCTGGTGCGGACCAGCCCGGCCGAGCCCTCGCCGGCTTACCTCCCGCTGGCGAGCGGTGTGGCCGTCATCGCCATCGACGAAGAGCCGGTCGATGCCGGCGTACTCCGCACACTGGCCGCCCTGATCGGGTTGGCTGACCTGCTGATGGATCGCCGGCGTGCTGGGCTCGAGTCGGAACGAGCTCGCGGGCTCGAGTCTTCGGACCGGCTCAAGACGGCCATCCTTTCTTCTCTGTCGCACGAGTTGAAGAGCCCGATCGCGTCGCTCCGCACCGGGCTCACCGCGCTGGCCGCGCCCCAGGCCGGTCTGCAGGACGATCAGCGACAGCTGCTCGTCGACCTTGATCGCCAGGCGAGCCGGCTCGACCGCATGGTCGGCGACCTGCTCGCCCTGTCGCGCCTCGAGGCGGGTTTGCAGCTGGACCGCGACGCGTATGGATTCTCGGACCTCGTCGCGAATGCCACCAGGCACCTGCGCATGGAGCTTGCGAGCAATCGCCTTGTGGTCGCGCTCCCGGACGATCTGCCACCGGTGGACGTCGATGAGGTTCAGGCCGGAAGGGTGCTGTCGAACCTGCTCGAGAACGCGCACGAATGGGCACCGCCGGGCGGCGTGATCGAGGTTGGCGCGTCGCCGCGCGACGGGATGCTCGAGGCGTGGGTCGAAAACGAAGGTCCGCCGATCGCCACCGGCGACCTGGATCGCATCTTCGACACCTTCTGGACGCGCCGCGCTCGCGGCAGCGGCCTGGGGCTTGCCATCTGCAAGCGCGTGGTCGAAGCGCACGGAGGCACCATCCGCGTCGAGAACAGGCGCAGCGGTCCGCGGTTCACGTTCACGTTTCCGCTTGCGAAAGTCTCCGCACCTAGAGTGCAGGCGGTATGAGGTGAGCGGGCGGGTGCTCGTCGTCGACGATGAGGTGGAGATGCAAAGAGCCCTGCGCACCGGCCTGAGCTATTACGACTTCGACGTCAGGGCGGTGGGGAGCGGGGAGGAGGCGATCAGCGAGGCGGCGGCGTGGAGGCCCGACGTGATTCTTCTCGACCTCGGCCTACCGGGCATGGATGGGTTCGCGACGCTGAAGGCCTTGAGGCCGGCCACGCGTGCGGCGGTGATCGTGATCAGCGTCATGCCCGACGAGAGGGACAAGGTGCGGGCGCTTGACGCGGGCGCGGACGACTACCTCGTGAAGCCGTTTGGTACCGAAGAGCTGGTCGCACGGATTCGCGCGGTGCTGCGCCGCCAGGCCGATGTGACCGCGGGCGAGCCGGTCATCCGGTCTGGCGACCTGGAGATCGACATCGGGCGCCGCACCGTCACGGTCCAGGGAAAGGTGGTCCGCCTGACGCCCACCGAGTACGAGCTGCTGCGCTACCTCGCGCTGCACGCAGGTAAGCCTGTGACCCACACGACGCTCCTGCGCCAGGTCTGGGGTGATTACGCGATCGGCGACAAGTACAACACGCGGTACGTGGTCGCCCAGATCCGCAAGAAGCTCGGCGATGACCCGGCAAATCCCCGGTACATCGTCAACGAGCCCGGTGTGGGATATCGGCTGGAGGGTTAGATAAATGACCGAGCCATCCGACGACCTGAGGGCCTTTGCTGCGCTGAAGGGATGGCCGGTGACCGAACGGAGCGGCCGCCCTTTCTCTCAGGGACGGGATGCCGGTCTCCATTGGTACTTGTGGACGAATTCGCCGGCGCTCGAACCCTCACTGACGATGGTCGTTGAAGCCAGCCCAGGGTTCAGCTTCGAGATCCACCCCGGTCCAGTGATTCGGCCTGGACTCCTCGACTCCGAAATCGAGCTGGATCGCGAAGGCAGAAAGCACTTGGTCAAGGCCCGCCATATTGCCGCCGCAGCCCAGAGGTGGATCGACAGTCTCGAGCCTGGCACCCTCAGTGGGTTGGCTCTCGAAAAAGGGGAGGAGATCTCGGTGCATCGCGAATCGGTCGCTATCACGTTTCAACCGAATGGCCTGGATCATGCGCTGCACCGAGCCGGAACCCTGATCAACTTCGCAAAGCTTCTTCCTCCGAAAAAGGCTCATTCCCTTCCCAAGGAATTGCGCCCCCTCCGCCCCCTGATACGGACCTATTCGATTTCGGACGACGCTAAAAGGGAGGCACGGCTGGCTGCCGCGTCCAGACAAGAGTTGGAAGAGCTCGTATCGGATTGGAGAAAACATCTGACACTGATCAACGCGACAATCGACGAACGGCCGGACACGAGTCTGTCAATTCGATTGATGGCGTTCTCTCAGGCAGCGCAAGAAGCCGAGCTGCAACTTCGCGCCGGCAGCCCGTGAGGGCGACCCGACTATTGCTCTGAGTGGCTGCGGTTGAGCAAGTATGCGGCGATCAGGGCTACCACCACGATGCCTGGTGACCAGCCCAGGCCTGGGCCGAAGGGGTCGTAGTTCGAGAGGTCGACGCCGACCGCGAGACCGCTGACGGCGGCGAACACCATCACGATCAGGATTCCGCGGGCCTGTCCGTGGCGGGCGAAGAACAGCTCGAACTCCAGCTGCCAGCCTGGTCGGTGCCGGCGGTGCTGCTCAGGCGCCACCGCGGCGTGCGCCGCGACGCGCCGGCCGTGCTTGTAGCGAGCTGAGCTCGGGAGCGGGGCGGCAGGCAGGTGCTCGACCTCGCGGTCGATTGGAGGCGGGACCTCCAGGGGTTCCCAGAGGGGCTGCTTTCGGTAGCGGCGGTAGACGACGAAGCTGATTCCGCCCAGGACCAACCAGCCGATATAGATATAGGAAGAGTTGGAGATGTTCTGCGACATCAGCTGCGTGAACACGGTGCCGATCGCGAGCGCGCCTAGCAGTGAAAGCACCGGGATGCTGTCCCGGCCGAACTTCACGTTCCAGGGCATCCGGTACGGCCGGTAGAGGTTCGGCTCGATGAATCGGAGCCGCATCACGGAGAGATGGGCGGAGCAGAACGCGAAGGTTGCCGCCAGCGCATAGACCGACCCGAGCAGGTCGATCTCCTCGCCGTGGACGAAGATTCCGGGCAGGACGAGCACCGCCGCCGCGATCCCGAACACGATGATCGAGATGTACGGCGTCTTGAACTTCGGGTGCAGGCGGGCGAAGCGATGCGGAAGCAGGTCGGCGCCCGCGAGCGAGTAGCTCAGCCTCGAGATCCCGATCAGGCCGGCGTTGGTCGCGATGACGAGGATCGTGAAAGCGAGGAAGCCGACCCAGAGGCCGGCCCAGAATGCGAGGGTCGTCGAGACCGTGTTGAAACCGGTGACGATGCCGGCCACCGGGTCGCTCTTGTAGGTGGTGGCAAGGGCCGTCGTGTACTGACCGTCGACGAGATGAACGGGGAACACGCTCATGCCGATCGTCGGCAGGAACGCTGAGACGAAGAGCACCGCCGCGATCACCGCAAACGTGGCTCGCGGCACGCTGCGGCCGGGGTTCTTGACCTCTTCGGACATGTTGGAGATCGTTTCAATCCCGGTGTAGGTCACCATCGCGATCGAGATGCTGGCCAGGAAGTTGCCCCAGGTCGGCGCCACTCCGAGATGCACGTTGTTGATGACGGTCCGGATGTTGAGTAGGAAGATCAGCCCGAGGACGACGAGCGCAAATTGCGTGACAAGGTCTGTCATGGCCAGCACCAGGTTGAGCGCGCTTGATTCCTGTATGCCGATGACGTTGACGACGAGCAGCAGGCCGATCAGCACGATGGTGGCGCCGATGTGCCACGGCTCCGACGACCTGAACTCCCCGAAAAGCCAGAAATATTTGCCGAACACGCCGAGGTAGCTGATCGCGAAGTAAGCGGAGATCGAGACCGTCGCGGTGTAGTTGAGCAGCTGGACCCAGCCCACCAGGAAGCCGATGGGCGCGTTGAAGGCGCGGCGCGCGAACTGGGAGCTTCCGCCCGCGTGCGGCAGCGCCGCCGAGCCCTCGGCGTAGTTCAGCGCGGTGCTGACGAAGATGAGACCCGCCAGGATCAGGGCCAGCGGCGTCAGGCCCAGGGCGAAAGCGGCGGTGACGCCCAGGGCGTAGTAGATGCTGGACCCCACGTTGCCGTAGCTGGCGGCGAACAGGGCCGGCGCTCCGAGGGTGCGGGGCAGCTTGGCGGCGCGGCCGACGACGACACGGAGGTCGCCGGGGCGACGCCCGCGGCGAGCGACGGCGTCGGGACTCATCTCAGGCGAGGTTAAAGGATCGGGCTGCCTTCCATACAAGATCCATAGGGATCTTCGCCGGGGCCAAACAGGGATCCAACAACCGGGCTCCTACCTTGAAGACATGCGAAACGCGATCCTTCAGCTTCCGGAGGCAAGGACCGTCCACGAGCGGCGCAAGGTCCTGCGCGCCGCCATGCGCCAGCTCGAGCGCGCCGACCTCTACCTGGCAGCGGTCGCTTACATGGATATCGGTGATCGCGAGGCACAGCGGGCTCTCAACAAGGTGCGCGGCGACCTGGCGAATCTCGGTCGCTACCTCGGCGAACGGCGAAACCTGGACAGCGATTGAGCCACGCCATCGCGCCGTCCCGCCGCAGGATCAAGGTCCGCGGCGGAAGCCTCGGGGCCTTTCTCTGCTGGGCGGTCGTCTTCGCGGACATCGGCACCTCGGTCTACTACGTGCCGGGCATCCTCTACGGGCCCTTCCGCTCGCGCGCCGCCCTGTTCGTTCTGATGACGCTGTTCGTCTTCGTCCTTCTATGTGTGAAGTACGCCGAGGTCACGTGGCGGTACCCCGAAGGCGGTGGCGTCGTCAACGTGTCGTCGCAAGCGCTGCACCCGTTCGCCGGGCTGCTCGGCGGCCTCATGATCCTGGTCGACTACTTCCTGACCGCCGCGCTCAGCGCGCTGTCCGGCGTGCTCTACCTCGCGGTGCTGGTGCCATTTTTGAACGGTGTGGTCCTGCAGGCCACGGTCGGTGCGCTGATCGCCCTCTGCGTCCTCAACCTGCTCGGCATCAAGGAAAGCGCCCGGGCGACCGCAATCGTCGCGTGCCTCGCCGGAGGAGGGCAGCTTGCCGTTGTGCTCGCGACAGCGATCTTCCTCGGTCCCGCGGGGGTGGTGCACAGCTTCAGCGCGATCACACACGGGGCTCCTCTGACTCCGATCCTTCTGCTCACCGGTTACGGCGCGGCCTTTCTCGCCTTTTCGGGACTGGAAAGCGTCGCGCAGCTCGCGCCGGCAATGCGCGAGCCGCGTAAGAAGGTCGCCTTTCGAGCCATGACCGCCGTCGTCCTCACGATGGCGATCACCAGCCCCCTGCTCACTTTGTGGTCGACCACCCTTCTCAGTGCGAATGCGGACCCCAACCAGTTCATCTCGCTGCTGGGTGCTCGGGTCGCGGGGCACCTGGTGGGCGATTACGTCGCCATCTCAGGTTCGCTGCTCCTCGTCTTCGCCAGCAACACGGCCATCATCGGGGCCTACCACGTCTTCATCGCGCTGGCGCGCATGGGCTTCTTGCCGCGTGCACTGGAGCGCCGCAATAAGTGGCGAGTGACGCCGCACTGGTCGATCCTTGTCGCGGTTGGCATGCCAGTCGTGATCACAATCGGCGCGCAGGCGCAGGTCAACCTGCTCGGTGATCTTTACGCCTTCGGTTTGCTTGGCACGTTCGTGCTCACCTGCGTCAGCCTCGACGTGGTCCGCTGGCGCGAACGACCGGCCTGGACGGCCGGTGCCGCGGCGATCTTTGTAATTGGCGTCCTGACCACGATCCTCGTCGTCACGGCGTGGTTGGTCAACCTCGTCTTTAAGCCAGACGCCACAAAGTTCGGCGGTGGCCTGACGGTCGTGGGGCTGGTCATCGGTCTCATGACGTACCGGTACTACCGATCGCGAAGGCCGAGCGTGTTCCCGGTATCGTTCCGGCCCCAGCGTGCGGCGGCTTCGATCGCCACCGCGCTCGGCAATCGACCGTCGGCCGGCGAGATGCTCGTCATCCTTCCCCACGACCAGCTCGCGGCTGAGGCCGTGATGGCGGCCGCCATCCACGCCGCCGCCGGCCGCGGCGCCGTCTTCCTGTATCGAGGCGACCGCTACCCGAACCAGCACCACGAGCTGCTGGAGGTGGCCGACCCTTACCTCAGGGACTTCTCCGCACATGACGCTTTTGCCCGCGCGGAAATGCTCGCCCGCGTCCATCTCAAGAATCGGCGGTACGTCTACATGCCAGGCAGCCTTCCGCGGGAGATGGTCGGCGAGGTATGGAGAACCGTGGCGCCCAAAGAGACCCTGGTGACGGTGGAGGACCAGGGCATGCTTCCTCCGATGGCGGTCGATCGTGTGCGCCGCCACACGACCGACGGCATAACGGTGCTGCACATGTTCACAAGCAAGGTCCGGCCGAGGCACGAGGTCGAAGCCGTTACGGCGTGATTATCAAATCCTTCAGGTCCCGCGGGTAGTCGGTCATCACGCGGCAGCCGTCGTCGGTGATGACCACCGTGTCGGAGTGCCGGAATCCGCCGAGCTCCTTGACGTAGACCCCGGGCTCGACCGTGAACACCATGCCGGCTTCGAGCACGGTCTCTTCGCCGCGGTCGAGGAACGGCGCTTCGTGGCCCTCGAGACCGATCGAATGGCCGACGTGGTGGCGAAGGTTCCCGGAGACGCCGAGTTCCTCGGCCAGCCTCACCGTGGCGAGCTCCACCTCACCCGCGGGCACGCCTGGCGCCATGACCTCCATCGCCCGCGTCTGCAGCGCGAGCATCGCGTCGAACGCCCGCTCCTGAGCCGGGCTGGGCTCTCCCACGATCATCGTCCGCTCCAGCTCGCTCAGGTAGCCGTCGATGTCGGCGCTCGCGCCGCTGACCAGCACATCGCCCGGTTGAACGCCGTGGCCGCGCACGAAACCGTGGGGCATGGCCGTCGAGCGGCCGGCCACGAACATCGATTCCAGGCCGTTGCCCGCGAAAGACCGAGGGCGCCAGCCCGGCATCTCGCGCAGCATCTCGCGCAGCGTCTCGGTGACCACGGGCGCGTAGATCTCCATCTCCGTCTGGCCCGTCTTGATCGCGGACTGCATGCGGTGATGCGCGCGCACTGCCCAGTCGCAGCTCATCTGGATGCAGGCGATCTCGGCCGCCGACTTCACCTGGCGGAGCGACTCGATGATCAACTCCGCGTCGAACGCCCGCTGGCCGATCAGGTCGCTCAGGAGCGGTCCGCGGTAACCCCAATAGGGGATGTAGCCGTCGTGGTCGGCGCCGGTGCGCGCCGCCCTGGCTCCGATCTCACTGAGGATCGCCGACACGCGCTCCATCGGATGCTCGGCGCCCGGGTACTCGAAATAGACGTCGACGCGGTCCAGCGAGGTCGAGGACTCGGCGTGTTCCTTTTCGACCGCCGGCACCACCAGCGCCGATTTGGTTTTCGGGCCGAGCACGAGCGCGATCGGGCGCTCGGTGGGTATGAAATGGAAGCCGGTCAGATAGGCGATGCGGGCCGGATAGAAGACGCAGATGGCATCAAGCCCGGCCGCCTCCATCCCGGCGGCGACTGCTTCCCGGCGCCGCGAATATTCCTCACCAGAGATAGATGGGTAGCTCTCCCTCCCGGCTTGCCGAGGAGGGCCGGGGCGAGGGGAAACTCTTTTGCGCGACCGTTCAGTACGCGGCAAGCTTTCTCATCGCCTCCGCGATCTTGTGCGGGTTGGGCATGAAGAACTCTTCCTGCGGAGTGTTGAACGGCATCGCGGGGATGTCAGGCGCGGCGATCCGGACCACCGGGCCGTCGAGGTCTCCAAAAGCGTGCTCCGAGATGATCGCCGCGACCTCGGCGCCGAACCCCCCGGTCAGGTTGTCCTCGTGCACGACCATCCCCTTGCCGGTCTTGCGGACCGACTCCAGGATCGTGTCGCGATCGAGCGGCGCCAGCGTGCGGAGGTCGACCACCTCCACGCTCACTCCCTCGGTCTCCAGCAGCGCCGCGGCCTCCAGGCAGTAATGGGTCATGAGCCCCCACGCAAAGCAGCTCAAGTTCGTGCCCTCGCGGCGCACCACGGCGGGACCGATCGGGACCAGGTGGTCACCGTCAGGCACCTCTTCCGTGACCAGCCGGTAGACCTTCTTGTGCTCGAGGAACAGCACGGGGTCGGGGTCCCGGATCGCCGATTTGAGAAGCCCGTGCGCGTCCGCCGGCTTGCTGGGCACCACGACCTTGAGCCCCGGTACGTGCGCGTAGAAAGCCTCGATCGACTGCGAGTGGTAGAGGCCGCCGTGGACCCCGCCGCCGAACGGCGTGCGGATCACGATCGGCACAGACCAGTCCCCATTGGACCGGTAGCGGGTGCGGGCCGCCTCGCTCACGATCTGGTCGAAGGCGGGATGGATGAAATCCGCGAACTGGATCTCGACGATCGGGATGAGGCCGTTCAGGGCGGCGCCGATGGCGACGCCGACGATGGCCGACTCCGCGAGCGGGGTGTCCAGCACTCGCGCCTCGCCGAAGCGCGCGTAGAGGCCGTCCGTCGCTCCGAACACCCCGCCCTTGCGGCCCACGTCCTCACCCATCACGAGCACTCGTTCGTCGCGCTCCATCTCCTCGCCGATGGCGGCGCGCACGGCCTCGATCATCCTCATTTCAGCCACACGGACATTGTCCTGCGCCACGGCCTCCAGGGGTAGACTGCGATGCAGGGGCGGGGGTTCATCTCTGCGTTGGAGGTACGCGATTTCGTTCTCGGCGGATGTCAAGAACGAGATGGCCGGGCTCATGCCGGCACGACCCTGTTGCCAGCTTAACGAGCTGCTCGGGATCTATTTCGGCTCGCGCGCGCGCCTGATCAAGCGGACGGGTGAACCCGGACAGGCCGCGTACTTCTCGCTGCTTCGCAACGCCGTCGCGCGAAAGGTTGTGAGGCTCGGCCGCGCGGTGGGACCCATGGAAGCCAAATACCAGGCGGTCAAGACCCGAAAGCGCATGTCCTTCTTCATCGAGCTCGCGCTCCCGCAGGGCCTGGTGGCCGCCTTCACCCAGTCCGCGATGCGCGCTGTGCCCGATGCGGCCTGCGACAGGAAGGCGATGCTGCGGGGCCTCTTCCTGGGCTGCGGCTCGGTCAACGTGCCGAGCTCGCGGTACCACCTCGAATTCGTGCTTCCGACCAGCACTTGGGCCGCCGCCGTCTCCGACATGGCTGGTTCGGCGGACGTGAAGATTGGAGTGATGGAGCGGGGAGGCCAGCACGTCGCCTATCTCAAAGAGGGAGATGCGATCGTGCGCCTGCTGTCCTTGATGGGCGCCAGCCGCGCGGTCATGGAATTTGAGAGCGTGCGGGTGATGCGCGAGGTGAGTGGCGAGGTGAACCGCCGGCTCAACTTCGAGACAGCCAACATCGGCAAGACCATCGGGTCGGGCCTCCGCCAGGCGGCTGCCATCGAGCGGCTCGAGGTCCGCGGTGGTCTCGAGCGCCTTCCTCCCGCGCTGCGCGAGATGGCTCGCTGGCGCAGCCAGCATCCGGAGCTGAACCTGGGCGAGCTTGCCGGGCGGATGAAGCTTTCAAAGTCCGCGGTCAACCACCGCTTGCGCCGACTGCAGGAGCTGGCCGATTCGCGCGGCGACGCGCGGCCAAAGCGAGCACGCCGCTCCGCCTAACATTACGTCCGTCGTTCACCGGGTCCAGCTTGGGTTTCGGGAAGTCGGGATTCGCCCCAGGGTTCTTGCCCGCCATGAATAGGAGCTTGCCCACATGACCTTAAAGGTCGGTATCAACGGTTTCGGACGGATCGGCCGCAACATCTTCCGGGCGGCCCACGAGCTGAAGCCGGACTTTGAGATCGTCGCGGTCAACGACATCGGCGACGCGCACACGTTTGCGCATCTTTTGAAGCACGACACCGCGCTCGGCACGTTCGGTCCGGCGGTGTCGTCCACCGAGGAAGCCATCAAGGTGGACGGCCGCACGGTCAAGTTCCTCAGCCACAAAGATCCCGCCGACCTCCCCTGGAAGGACCTTGGCGTGGAGCTCGTCATCGAGTCGACCGGTCTTTTCACGGACGCCAACAAGGCGCGCGTGCACATAGACAAGGGCGGCGCGAAGAAGGTGATCATCTCGGCGCCCGCCACCAACCAGGACTACACGGTGGTGATGGGCGTCAACCACAAGGGCTACGACCCCAAAAAGCACAACGTCGTCTCCAACGCCAGCTGCACCACCAACTGCTTCGTCCCGGTGGCCAAAGTGCTGCACGACTCGTTCGGCATCGAGCGGGGGATGATGACGACGATCCACGCCTACACCGCGGACCAGAAGCTGCAGGACCTCCCGCACAAAGACCTCCGGCGGGCGCGGGCCGCCGCCGACAACATCATCCCGACGTCGACCGGCGCCAACCGCGCGGTCGCGGAGGTGCTGCCCGAGCTGGCCGGCAAGTTCCAGGGCATGTCGTTCCGCGTGCCGATCCTCGACGTGTCGGTCGTCGACCTCACGATAGAGCTCGGCAAGACGACGACGGCCCAGGACATCAACGCCGCATTCGAAGAGGCTGCGAGCGGAGAGCTGCGGGGCATCCTGGCCGTAAGCCACGAAGAGCTGGTGTCATCGGACTTCAAGAGCAATCCCCATTCGTCGATCGTCGACGCCCCGCTGACGCTGATGCTCGGCGATGGATGGGCCAAGGTGGTGAGCTGGTACGACAACGAGTGGGGCTTCAGCTGTCGCATGGTCGACCTCACCGCGCACATGGCCCAGTCCCTCTGAAGGCATCGATTACGTCTGTCGACGTCGCGGGCAAGCGGGTGCTGGTGCGCGAGGATCTCAACGTGCCGATGTCGAAAGGATCGATTAGCGACGACTCCAGGATTCGCGCGGCCGTGCCGACCCTCCTTCACCTCGCGCAACGCGGGGCCTCGGTGATCGTCATGTCACACCTCGGCCGGCCAAAGGGCGTGGAGCCGGACCTCTCGCTCCGACCGGTCTCCCTGCACCTGGCGCGCGCGCTCGACCGCGAGGTGCATTTCGCCGAGGACTGCGTCGGGGAGCCGGCCCGCACGGCGGTCGCCAGGCTGCAGCACGGCCAGGTCCTTCTGCTCGAGAACGTGCGCTTCCACCCCGAAGAGGAGGCCAACGACCCGGACTTCGCTCACCGGCTGGCCGCGCTCGGCGAGCTCTACGTGAACGACGCATTCGCCGCCTCCCACCGCGCTCATGCTTCGGTGGTCGGGGTTGCGGCCTACCTTCCCGCCTTCGCGGGCGAGCTGATGGAAGCCGAGCTGACGGCGCTCCATCAGGCGCTCGACAACCCGCGGCGCCCGATGCTCGCCGTGGTCGGCGGCGCCAAGGTGTCGACCAAGGTTGGGGTCCTGCGCAACCTCCTGAAGAAGGTCGACGCGTTGGTCGTCGGTGGCGCCATGGCCAACACTTTCTTCAAGGCGCGCGGCTATCCGACCGGGACCGGTCTCGTCGAGGACTCGGCGCTCGACGAGGCGAAAGAGGTCGCCGAGCTCGCGGGGCGCAAGCTGCTGCTTCCGGTCGATCTCGTATGTGCGCGCCGGATGGAGGCAGGCCAGCCGTTGCGCATCATGGACGTAGACAAGGTGGAACCAGGTTGGATGGCGCTCGACATCGGCCCCAAATCGGTGGCGCTGTTCACGCAGAGGCTGGTCGGCGCCGGCGCCGTCGTGTGGAACGGGCCCATGGGGGTGTCTGAGATTCGCGATTTCAGCGACGGGACGAAGGCGATCGGCGAGGCCATCGCGAACTCCGGCGGTTACACGCTGGTCGGTGGGGGAGACACGGTCGCCGCCATCGAATCCCTTGGGCTGAACGGGCGTTTCTCGCACGTGTCGACCGGCGGCGGCGCCACGCTCGAGTACCTGGAAGGCAAGGAGCTGCCCGGCCTCGCGATCCTCAAGGAGGCCTGATGGCTTCGCGAGTCTCGCCGATGCCCCTGGTGGCCGCGAACTGGAAGATGAATCCCAACGACGCCGGCGACGCGCTGGACCTGGTCCGCGGCGTGCTGTCGGTGGCTCGGGGACACGCGGACCGAGTCGAGGTCGCGATCTTTCCGCCGTTTCCCTGGTTGATGGGCGTGTCGGAGGTGATCGCCGAGTCCGGGGTCAAGCTGGGCGCGCAGGACTGCTTCTGGGAGCTTTCGGGCGCATATACGGGCGAGGTCTCGCCGGCGATGCTGAAGGGCTGGTGCCAGTGGGTGATCATCGGCCACTCGGAGCGCCGGATCTACCTCGGTGAGACGGACGAGATGGTGTCGAAGAAGACCGCCGCCGCACTGGGCAGCGAGCTCAGCGTGATCATGTGCGTGGGCGAGCTGGCCGACCACTACGACGCGGGAACCTCCGACCAGGTTGTCGAGGCCCAGGTCAGGGCCGGCCTGGCGAACTGCTCGGCCGATGATTCCGCCCGACTGGTGATCGCGTACGAGCCGGTGTGGGCGATCGGCTCCGGCAAGAGTGCGGACCCGGAGCACGCTTACAAGACGATGAGGCTGATCCGCCGGGTAGTGGGGGACATGATCGGGGCTGGCGCCGCGCGCAAGGTCCGCATCCTGTACGGGGGCAGCGTCAACTCGGCCAACGTCGAGGCGTACGTCGAGCTGCCACTGTGCGACGGGGTCCTGGTCGGCGGGGCGAGCCTGGACGCGGCGGAGTTCGCGCACATCGTCAAAGTGACGGCTGAGGTCTATGGGCATCGGTAAGCACGCTCGGATCCCCCCACCCGGCGCTTCGCGCCGACCTCCCCGGCGAGCGCGGAGGTGAATAATCCTTTCACCCTCGTCTTGCTCCGCCATGGGCAGAGCACCTGGAATCTCGAGAATCTCTTTACCGGGTGGCATGACGTTCCGCTCAGTCCCCACGGCGTCGAGGAGGCGGTGGAAGGCGGGCGTCTGATGAAGGAGGCGGGCCTTTCGCCCGGTGTGGTGCACACGTCGCTGCTGGTGCGGGCGATCGAAACGGCCGATCTCGCCCTCGCCGAGATGGGCCTCACCTGGATCCCGGTGCGCCGCAGCTGGCGCCTCAACGAACGCCACTACGGGGCGCTGGAAGGGCTGAACAAGGCCCAGACCGCGGCGAAGTTTGGAGAGGACAAGGTCAAGTTGTGGCGCCGCAGCTACGACGTGAGGCCGCCGGACCTGGATCCATCGGACGATCGCCATCCCTCGCACGACCGCCGCTACGCGGAATTGCCAACCGAGCTGCTGCCTCGAGCTGAGTGCCTCGAAGACGTGGTTGAACGGATGCTCCCGTACTGGTACGACGCCATCCTTCCCGACCTTCTCAGATATCCATGCGTGCTGGTCTCGGCGCACGGGAACAGCCTGCGTGCCCTGGTCAAGCACCTCGACGGGCTGACCGACCAGCAGGTGGTCGACCTGAACATTCCGACGGGGGTGCCGAGGGTGTATGAGCTCGGCGCGGACTTCAAACCTGAGTCCTGGCGCTACCTCGGCGACCCCGACGAGGTCGAGCGGCGGGCGGCCGCCGTTAAAGCACAGGCTTCCAAAGCAGGTTCGGAATCGCGTACCTCTTAGACTGATTCCTGGGTAAGAGAACAAATACAGATCACGGGAGGGTTCCGCCATGCCATTTGTGCTTCCGCCGCTTCCCTACGGGTTCGATGCGCTCGAGCCGCACATCGACGCCCAGACGATGGAGATCCATCACGACAAGCACCACGCGGCCTATATCGCCAACGCCAACAAGGCGCTCGAGGCTCATCCCGCGCTGGCGGCCAAGTCGGTGGAGGACCTGCTCTGGGGCATCAACGAGGTGCCCGAGGACATTCGCACGGTCATCCGCAACAATGCCGGCGGCCATTCCAACCACTCGATCTTCTGGACGATCATGGGCCCCGGTGGCGGCGGCAACCCGCAAGGGCGGATCGGCGACGCCATCAAGACCACGTTCGGCAGCTACGACGCACTCAAGGAGCTGCTCCAGAAGACCGCGGTCGGCCAGTTCGGAAGCGGTTGGGCGTGGCTGGTGGTCGACAAGAACGCCAAGCTGGCCGTCAAGGGCTATCCCAACCAGGACAGCCCGTACATGGATGGATTGACCCCTATTCTCGGAGTCGACGTCTGGGAGCACGCGTACTACCTGAAGTACCAGAACAAGCGCGCTGACTACGTGACCGCATGGTTCAACACGCTGAACTGGGCGGCCATCGAGACCCGCTTCTCCTCGGTCTGGAGCTAGTGTCCAGCTCCGAAAGCTCGACGGAGATGCCAGGGGCGGCGCTGCGCGGCGCCCGTGGCACCCTCCGGGCTCATCCGCCCAGGCGGCCGATCTCTGCGTTGCCGGCTGCGCTACTCGCTTACAGGTCTTCCGACATGCGCGCTGCGTTGCTCGCCGGCGCCTTGAGCTCGGCCGCCGGTGCGGCGATTTTCCGCCGAGCCTCCGAAGCAGGACACTAGGTAAAATCTCGAGGTCGAATGGCTAGGATCGTCTCGACGCTCGTCATCACGGAGGCCGTGCTTGCGGTCCTCCTGATGGCGGGCGTCCTCATCCAGACCCCAAAGTCGTCAGGCC
>Ga0073928_10003138_pt1 | contig 26599 bp, 20 predicted proteins | sample PaiPotPPA55metaG_FD_76969 | JGI IMG/M metagenome (GOLD analysis project Ga0073928, IMG submission 76969) | Iron sulfur acid spring bacterial and archeal communities from Banff, Canada, to study Microbial Dark Matter (Phase II) - Paint Pots PPA... ...
ACGCTGAGGCTCCGCGGCATCGACCCGACCAAGGCCATCGCACAGGCGTTGCGGGCGATGCTGCAAACCGGCACACTACCCGCGCTGCCGGTCGAAACCGTTGCAGACGGGTGAAGTGTTACCGACATTTCATGCTCTCCGGCGCAGCTCACGCGCTGCCAATTGGACGCGGATCGACGGGCGTGCCGCATTCCGGACAGCGCTCTCGGCTGGCGCGAAGATCATAGCCGCAACGAAAGCACAGGCCCGCAACGCGCGGTCGCCTTTGCCCAACCGCCACGGCGAGCCAAAGCAAGGGCAAACACGTCGCCAACAGCGTGGGGAGCCAGAGCGGCAGTATGGCGATCCCCGCGCTCTTGCCGGCCACAATACGAAAACCCAGCCTGTTCCAAAATGACCTCGTCCCGGTACTGAACGGCAGCGGAGGTTCTTCCTCACCGTATAGGATCACGGGTTGCGCGGCCGGATCATCGAACCAGTGCGTATCCCAGTAGAAATCCATCTTGCCGGTGCCGGTCCTTATTTCGATCTCGCGATACTTATAGAAGTTTCCGCGGTTGTTTTCTGTCGCGATGAGGTGTCGCCAGCTTACGAAGTCGCTGGCCCGGTAGCTTCTGGCCCACAGCGCGATTATTGCAGCGCACAGAATCAGCGACAGGGCGGACGCGAGGGAAGACAGCCATCGGCGCACGAGGGGATTATACCTCCGCGGGTCTCAGGTTCGGCCCGATCGTGCGGTTTCGACGCGATACTTGGAACCGGAGGCTCCGCGGAATTGTATCGCGCAGCCGCGGCGGATAGGCTTTGACCCGTACTTGCCGCGAAATAATCGAGCCATGGCCAACAGTCCGATGAGGGACAGGGAGGTTTGTCGAACACCGTCACCAGGTGCTCTATGCCTACTACCGCAAAGCGCAGAAAGCGCCCTGATCCCGCGCGGCGGCCCTTCGCCAAGGCGGTGCTCGAGCGCGCCCGGCAGGTCGCCGACCGCTACCAAATCGTCCTGTGGCGTGAGGACGGCCATTGGTTCGGCTGCGGGCTGGAGGAGCCCTTTGCCATGGGGGACGGGCGGACGCCCGAGGGAGCGGTGAAGGTGACGCGCAAGTCGCTGGTGCTATCCGTGGCCACGACGATCGAGGCGGGGGGCACGCCGACGGCGCCGGCGGTTGCCCGCGAGGGAAGGCGCGACCGGCAGATCAACGTCCGCGTCAGCGAGGATGAGCGGCTGCGGCTGGAACGGCTGGCGCAGGCCCGCGGCTTCAAAGGCTCGGCCGACTACCTCAGGGCACTGGCCCTGGCCGGGTGAACCCTGCGCGTCCTGAGCCGCCGGGCGCTCCGCATTCAGGACAGCGGTCCGGCGTGGCTCGGATGTCATAGGCGCATCGCAGGTACAAGCCGACAAGCAGCCGCCGCACACGCTTTACGCTCACCAGCTTACGTTCCCGCGGGGTCTGGTTCTCCACTCGGCCGCCAAGCGGCGCCGTCTTGGGTTTTAGGCGTTTGCGGCGGCAAAAGACCGCCTTCGACACCGGATTTATACCACAATTGATATATTTTCGGATACCGACCCGGATCCGGCCTGAGCTTGAAGAATAGGGCACGGGTGCGGGGACTCGGATTTAGAATTGCCAGCCCTCGAAACATCACATTTATAATCCCATCGAGCCCCGCTTGTTGCCGTTCCGCCGGCGGCGTGGAGTCATAATTGGGATGGTACGAAGGCAATCCCGTATTGCCCGGCCAACCCCTGAGCAGCTTGGCATATACCTGCCTGAGGCCGTCGATTGCCATGTCTTTTTCGTACGGCAACACGTGCGCATCGACCACGATGTACATGAGCGATTGGATCCCGTCAACGATCCGCCTATGGTCCGCTTGGGCCAGTGTCCACTGGGTGATCTGGCTGGGATCGCCCTTTAGAAGCACATACCCATACGATACTTCCGGGTCGATCACACACCCGGGCAAGAAGCCCCCAAACAGGAACACGAATAGCAGAATCCCGCGCGCGTTGGACGCCAATCCCAGCACAATTGCGACCCGCCGCCGGCACATCCGCGGAATAGTACCACGTGCCTCCCCCCGCGCGGGAAACCCACGCCGCCCTTGAAAACCGGCCGCCGCCCGGTCTAAACTCGCAAGACCTGATTCGGAGGGATGGAGGTCTGTAATGGCCGTTGTTGCTACGAACCAATCGATCGAACAGTATCTCGGGAAAGACACCGAAAGCCTGCTGAACTACAAGGCCAAAGGCTTTGGCAAGGAACAACTCCAACTGCCCGGTCGCGACTTCGTGGACCGAGTGGTGGCGCTGACCGACCGCAAGCCGGCGGTGCTCAGGAATTTTCAACTGCTGCTCAACACCGGGCGCCTTGGCGGGACCGGGTACGTTTCGATCCTTCCGGTCGACCAGGGCATCGAGCACTCCGCCGGTGCCAGCTTCGCGCCCAATCCCATCTACTTCGACCCCGAAAACATCGTGAAGCTGGCGATCGAGGGAGGGTGTAACGCCGTCGCATCCACGCTCGGCGGGCTCGGCGCCGTCGCCCGCAAGTACGCCCACAAGATCCCGTTTCTGCTCAAGATCAACCATAACGAGTTTCTCAGCTATCCAAACAAGTATGACCAGATCTTTTTCGCCTCTGTCGAGCAGGCGTTCGAGATGGGGGCGGTGGCGGTGGGGGCGACGATCTACTTCGGGTCAGCCGAGTCCGACCGTCAGATCATCGAAGTCTCCCGCGCCTTCGCCCGCGCTCACGAGCTGGGGATGGTCACGGTTCTCTGGTGTTACCTGCGGAACAGCGCCTTCAGTACGGCGGACAAGGATTACCACCTCGCCGCCGACCTCACCGGACAAGCCAATCACCTCGGCGTCACCATCGAGGCCGACATCATCAAGCAAAAGCTGCCGCAGACCAACGGCGGGTTCGTCGCCCTGAAATTCGGCAAGACCGACAAGCGCGTCTACTCGCAGCTTACCCCCGGCGACCATCCGATCGAGTTGTGCCGTTATCAACTGGCCAACTGCTACATGGGCCGCGCCCCGCTGATCAACAGCGGCGGCGCTTCCGGCGAGCACGACTTCGCCGACGCCGTCCGCACCGCCGTCATCAACAAGCGGGCCGGCGGCATGGGCCTCATCAGCGGCCGCAAGGCCTTCCAGCGGCCCATGCCCGAGGGAGTCCAGATGCTCAACCTGATCCAGGATGTCTATCTGAGCGAGAGCATCACGATCGCGTGAGCCGATAGAGTCTATTGGGAAACTGATGTCCGCAAACGAATCCGAGTTCCGACTCGACAAAACTCACTTCTCGGTGGTCGATCTGGATGAGCCTTCCGACGAGGTGGAGTATTGGCGATCCAAGACGCCCGCCGAGCGTTTCCGGGCGATAGAGTATCTTCGCCGGAGTATCTATGGAACCGCTCGAGCTCAACAGCGACTTCAGAGATTTTTTGAGGTCGCTGAACTCGACCGGAGTTGAGTACCTGCTAATCGGCGGCTACGCCGTCGGATACCATGGCTATGTCCGTGCCACCGGTGACTTGGACGTATGGATCGCCGTCAGTCCGGAAAACGCTGAGCGGATGGCCAGGGCCTTGCGCCAATTTGGGTTCACATCGGGCGTCTCCTCCGATCTATTCCTTCATCCGCGGAAGGTCTTCAGAATGGGAAGGGAGCCGGTTCGGATCGAGATTTTGACGACTATCTCCGGCATCGACTTTGAAGAAGCCTTCGGCCGCCGCATTCGAACAACCATTGACGATATCGAGGTGAACGTCATCAGTCTCGATGATCTGAAGACCAATAAGAAAGCGAGCGGCCGGCTCAAGGACCTGGCGGATGTCGAGGGCCTCGAAAGCCCCGAGCGGCTGCGAAAACACAAGGACAAGGGCAAGTAGAGCGGACACGAGCAGGAAGTCGCGGCGATGGTCGCCGGCAGCACCTACTACATCGACGGCGGACTGACACAGCAGGTCACGAAGTATCAGCGCACACGGACCCGGACCAGTGCCGACGCACCGCGGCCACCGGAATCGACTACACGGATTTCGTGCGCACCGGCCGTCGGTTCCCACCATAGTCGCTTTGTCTCAGCACAGGAGCCGACCGGCTGCTCATCGACGAACCAGGTGAGCGTCGCCGCCCGATTCCCTTCCCCGCGGTGATCGGCCTCGAGCGCCACGCGTTGCCGTTGGCGCGGCAGATCCGTCGTCAGCACAACCTGCTGTCCGTCGGCGGGCGAAACCATCACCAGTGGGGCCGCCGGCGCCGAACTCTGCTTCCATATGGCCGGCGCGGCATTGGTTGCGACCGGCCATGGCTCGTCGACTGGGTCGAGCATGGCGATGAGCCGCAGCGCCAGCGGCGCGGCTGCCTCTTGTCCCACCAGGCACGGCGACCCACCGCCCCGTCCATTTCCCAGCCACACGACCACCGTGCGTCGGTAAGTCACCGCTGCGCACCACGCGTCGCGATGACCGCTGCTGGTTCCGGTCTTCCACGCCACGTGGCTGCGCAATGCCTCGGGGAAGACGCGGGCCGTCCTCTCACCTTCGCTCAGCGCCGCCATCACTTGCCAGCACGCGTCTGACCGCAAGCACCGGAAAATAACAGCAGCGGACGTCCTTTGTCGTTCGCGCTCCTTCGCGGGCGGCTCGCTTTCACCTGGGACGAACTGGATCGGCGCCGACGTGCCGCCGCGCCCCAGGGCCGCATACGCCTCGGCCATCTCGATCGCGCTGGCCTCGGCCCCGCCGACCGCCAGCGACAGGCCATATCTGCCCGGCGATTGCGCCAGCCCATGCAATCCAGCAGCGTCCATGACTCCGATTGCCGGCTCCACGCCCAGCTTTGCCAGCACCAGCATCGCGGGGATATTGCGGCTCTCCCCCAGCGCCTCCGCTGCCGAGAGCTTTCCCCGAAACAGGCGGTCATAATCGTTCGGCTGATATCCCGGCCACGTGGACGGAGCGTCGCTCAATACCGTACCCGGTCCGCAGATCCCCGCGTCGAAGGCGGCCGCGTAGATGAATGGCTTGAGCGCCGAGCCGGTCGAATGCGGCCGGCGGGTCAGGTCCACGGCCACGTCGCTTTCATCCCCGAGGCTCACGGCCGCCAGGCATTGCGAAGTCTGCGTATCCAGCACGACCACCGCGGCGGAAGAGACCCCTGAGACTTCCAGCGACCGCAAATGCTTGCGGGCTGCCAGTGCGGCTTGGCGCTGTACGCCCGCATCGATGCTGCACCGGACGACCTCGCCGGGGCGCTGGCCGGCGATCCGAAGCAAGGAAGGCAACGCGGCGTCGGCGGCGGGCAGGTCGCTGGCGGGGCGGTCCTGTGGCAAGAGGCGCCAAGAGGCGTGGATCGGCTCTGCCGCCGCCTCGTCACGCTGCGCTTGGGTGATGAATCCGCAGGCCAGCATCCGGGCGAGCACGTGATTGCGCCGGGCTTGTGCTCGACCGGGGAACCCATCAGGCCGAAGACGGTTGGGCGACTGCGGCAGCCCCGCGAGCAGCGCCGCTTCGGCGAGGCTGAGTTGCTGGCACGGCCGGCCGAAATACCTCCAACTCGCCGCGCCCGCGCCGACGAGGTTGCCGCCGAACGGAGCGCGGTTGACGTACTCGATGAGGATCTCTGGTTTGGTCTGCCGCTTCTCCAATTGCTCGGCACGAATGGCTTGTTCGATCTTGTTCCAGAACGTGCGCGATCGCGGCTCGCGCAGCCGCTGGACCTGCATGGTGAGCGTGCTGGCGCCGCGGCGAAAGCTGAGGTGTGTCAGGTCGTGCCAGGCCGCGGCGGCGGCAGATTTCCAGTCCACGCCGTGGTGCAGGTAAAAGCGAGAATCTTCAACCGCGATGATTGCCCACAGCAGGTGCGGGCTCACTTGCTCTTCGGCGAGCGGCCGTCGCCATTGTCCATCCGACGCCGCGAAGGCGGCCAGAACAACGCCCGCGCGGTCGTCGATTTCAGTCGAGCGTTCCGGAAGCTTGCCGATGCCAGCGGGATAAGGCCACCAGGCAACCATCGCGTGGAACAGCGCGCAAGAGACCACCGACAGTACGACCGCGACGAGTGCTCCCCGGCAAATCCATTTGCCGACACGCCCAGGGCCTCGGGCGTTGACGCTTTTTGTCGGAGACGGAGAGGCAAGGCCACGTGCTGCAAACCACATCCGCGGATTCCTCGGTCATTCCTGCACATTTGCGATCCGTGGTGATCCCGCCGGAATCACCACGAACGTCCCGCCGCCGGAGATGCTGTTGATTGCATTATCATACATGCACTCGGCCCGTACGGGCGGCAGAACGAAAGTTCCTGCCGTGACGGCCCGGGCGGTGTAGACGTACGTGCCAGCGCCCGCGTTCGGCAGCCCGCCGATCAGCACCAGCCGGTCATCCCGCATTTCCAGGCGCGCGTCCTGGAAGACGTTCGGCTGGCGGTCCTCGGGCTGCTCGGCGGAATCGGGCGCTGTCGTCGTCAGCCGAGGGTTCTCTATCTCCAGGCCCGCCGGCAGCAGATCGTCAATCACCACGTGTTCGAGCGGCGTCTGGCTGGCGATCGTCAACTCGACTTGGACGAGGTCGCCGCTGTGGACGCCAATCGCGTCCAGCGGCTTTCCCCGCTCATCGAGGAGCCGCTGGCGGACTTTCATTCCGTGGTCCGCCGGCGGCGGCGGCTTCAGCGGCACGCCGGTCTCGAGCCACGCCAGATGCGCCGTCGCCCCGGCCGCGCCGGTGATACGGACCCGCAGCTTACTGCCGTCGCCAGGAAGCCGATGGTCCATGTCGCCCGCCTCCCAAAGCAGCGGCTGGCCGTCTGACGCATCGACCAAATGCACGCCGTCAAGCAGTAGGTCGGCGGTCGCGTACGGCGTGGCCGCCCTGTTCTGCCGCAGATATCGGCCCAGCGCCAGCACGGCAAAGGCGGTGTCCTGAGTGCTGCGCCATTCGCCGTGGCGGCCCGCGTCGGCCAGTTGTTGCACGAGCTGCGGCAGCGTCGGATGGTCCGGCTGCACCGCCAGGAGCGTGTCGACCAGAATCGCCCGGTCGCGCGTCGGCGAGCCGAGCGTGCCCGCCAGCGACTGCTTGTCACGCGGGAGCGGCAGCGCGTGCGGGATCAAGCCCTCGGCCAAGTCCCGCCGGCCCGCCGCCAGCCACGCGGCCGCAAGATGAAACCGGGCCTGGGCCGGTGGCGCCACCCCGTCAGGTCGCGAAGTGTTGACCACCTCCGTCAGCCGGCTCATCACGCCGCGTTCGGGCTTGCCGGCCAGGGCGAGTACGTAGCAGGCATATGCTTGGGTCTCCAGCATTTCCGGATCGTCGCTGCTCTGGCGCAGCAGCGTGCGAAGATACGCCAGCAGTTGATCGCCAAACTCCTCGGGAACGGCGTGTCCGGCGTTCCGGGCTTCGATAAGGAAGTGGCATGCATAGACGCTCCCCCAGGGCCAGGGTTCTCGGTAGGCGGGCCACATGGCCAGTCCGCCGTCGGCAGTCTGCATTCCGATCAGGCGGGTAATCCCCGCCTGTACCTTTGACGCCACCCGTTCCTTCTCAAACACGCCGGGGGCGATCAACCCGCCGATGTCGCTGAGGTAGACCAGCGGGAACAGCGTGCTGGTGGTCTGCTCCAGGCAGCCGTATGGATAGCGCTCGAGATATTCCAGACCCTGCGGAAGTTGTAGGGAGGGCCAGGGCGTGACTTTTAATTGGAAACGGGCCGTGCCGTCGAGCATGCCGCCGGGGAGCGATATTTCCGCCCCGGCTTTCGGCGTCGCGGTGGCATAGCCCCCAAGTGTGACTTCGGGGCTGGCGGGCCGCACAGGCAGCTCCGTCTCTTCCTCATACGTCTGACCGCCCATGTTCGCGATCAACACGGCGTGGCTGACGCCGCATTGCTCGCCGGCGCTCACTTCGACCAACTGCGTTGACTGCCCGTTGCCTGGCAGTTTGAGCGAAGGCATCGTCAGCTCGCGCTGACTCTTTGGGCCGAGACGCAGGGGGCCGTCGGTGATCCGCATGGTGATCGTCGCATCGGCGGGGAGCGGCGTGTTGTTGAACGCCACAAGCGGTACCAGGAACTTGTCGGCCGGCGCCGCGAATCGTGGCCAACTGCTCTGCACCAGGAGCGGCGAGCGGACCAGCACGGCCCCGTCGCCGCTCCCGAACGATCGATCGGACGACGCAACCGCCATCACGCGCAGTTTGCCGGTGAACTGGGGCACGTTGAAGTTGGCCTGAACGTCTCCATTGGCGTCCGTGTGCAGCACGGCCGATATCAGCGCGACAGGTTTCACCCGCCTGGCCGATACTGGCGTCAGGTGGCGCGGATCATAACCCCCGTCGTCGCCGCCGATCGGGCTGGTCTTGTCCGGCTTGGGCACCTCCGGCATGAGTTGGCTGTACAGGTCAGCCGTGAAGACACCCAGCGCTCGTTTGCGAATGAAGAACGCAAACGGGTCAGGCGTTGTGAAGCCGGTAAGCTGGCAGATGCCCTCGTCGACTGCGGCCACGGTAACCGCCGCGTTTTCGACAGGAGCACCGGAGGCATCCGTGATTCGCACTCTGACTGCAAGCGAATTGGCTGGCCGCACCGCCTTCGCCGATTCGATCTGCACGTCCAGCTTGCGGTCGCTGTTGTCTAGCGGGATGCGGAGCGTGCCGATGGCACGGTGGGTCCGCCATTGGCCGTCGGGGTTGATTGGCCGGATAACCGTGGCGGTGACGTAGGCGTTGGGCCGGCAGGCGTCCGTAAGGTCGATCGGCACCGCCACGTGCGACGCCGCCATGTCGATCACCCGTGTGTTCACCACGTCATCCGTCTCGACGCTCAGCAGCAATCGACCGGCGAACGGGCTGCGGACGATTACTCGGGCGGTCTGGCCGGGGAGGAAATTCACGTTTGAGCCGCCGGCCTGCGCGGTGAGCATCGTCCGCGTAGCGGACAGAATCCCCGGCAGGTCCGCCCGTGCGAGAGATTGAACCAGCGCGTCGGTTGCCGGAGGCCGCTGCACCAAGAGTTCCAGCCGCTCCGGATCCTCCCGGCTGATGTTGTCTTCCCAGGCCCGCCCTCCCACGTAGAACCCGATCGAGGTGACGCATCCGCCAACCGGGTCACGGACAAGCAGCACGTATGCGCCGGGGTCGGGCGGGCAGAACACGCATCGGCCCCTGCCGCCGGAAACCTTCACGGCCATCGGCTTCTGCACCGGCTCCAGCACACGGGTGGAGTGGTAGACGTACCGGCCGCCTTCGTAGGTCAGCGAGCTGTTCCACAGCTCGCGGTAGAGGACGGCCTCCAGGTTTGCACTCAAAGGGGCGATGTCGCCGGCAGGGGAGACAAGGGCCACGTCGACGCTACACGGGGTCCCCGGCGCGACGCCCGCGGGAGGCGTATGTACGCCGATATACCATGGCGCCGGGTCGAGGTCGGCTTGGCGGGACGCAGATACCGCGCGGCCGCCGGTCTCGATGACCGACGCCGTCACGGTCAGCCGCCACGGGCCGACATATTTCCCGGTCGGCTGGGTCGCGGGCGCGACGGATGCCGCAATTACCCTGGTTCGATGATTTCGAGCGCGGCGAAGGCGCGAAGCAGCTTGCGATCGATCTACATGGGAGGGAATGTCTGTGCCATCCTGCAGCAGCGATGGGAGGTCCAGGTCGAAGCTCGCTTCACCATGGGCGTCCAGAATATCTTCCGGCAACTCAGCGCGATGGCCGACGAGTTTCAAGCCTTCCAGCGTTTGAGCGGCACTTGCGCTGTCACCGAAAGACCAATCGCGCCATTGAGGCGGGGCGAAAACGGCCGGATCGAGGCGGGCGACGAGCCGGGCGGGTCGATCGGCCACTGGTCTTCCGAACAGGTAATCGGCTCGAACGCGCGCACTGATCGGTTCTTCTACGATCAGGAATCTTGGCAGCGCGTGATCGCCATCGGTCGGCTTCACCTCGTGGCCCTCCAGGTTCAGTCGGACCTGCATCCGGTTGGGCATGAAGTCCTCGACCTGGAAACTGGCCGAGCCGAACGACTTGACGTCGGTCAGGTGTCCTGGCAGCCCCAACAGAACGCTCCAGCGTCCTGTCGGCAAGTCGGCCGGCAGCGACAGGTCGAGTGAAACGGCGCCATCGGTGTCGATCTGGCCTAGAACGGTCTTCCAGTCGTGCAGATCGGGCCGGCGGAATTGCCATTGAACCGGGAAGCTCGGCGGAATCGCGCCGTCGATGCCACGGACGATCGCGCGCAAGTGGACGGTTTCGCCCGGGCGATAGACGCCGCGGTCGCTGTAGAGGAAGGCCTCGTGGCCTGTCCGAAAATAAGCCGCGCCGGCGGTATCGGTCTGGCCGAAGCTGATGCGGCTGTTGCGCAGGTCGAGCCAGGTGAGGTCGCGATCGATCGAGGCGCCGCCCGTTGCCGGCGTCGCATTCAATGAGGCAGTGGGGCGGTCGGCGAGGAGGAGGCTCGGCCCCTCGCCTGGCGCGGGGGGGGCCAGTGAGATCGACGCCAGGCCCTTATCGTCTGTCATGGCCTCGCCGAGCGTTTGGTTCTTGTTGGAGTAGAGCCGCACGCGCACGTGCTCCAGCGGCTCGGCGGTCCGCAGCGACGTGGCCCAGACCGTCACCGCCGTGCGCCCTTGCTTGGCAGTGAGGCCGATGTCTGACAGCGTAACCATTGCCGAGTCGTCGTACCGGCTATAGCGGCGGTTGAAGCGCGAGTTCGTTTGCTCACCGTCATCCGCTTCGGCGGCCGAGAGGATGTCCAGGTTCACGAGATAGACGCCGTCGCGCGGGGCGTCGGCGGGCAATAGATCGTCCAGCGACAGCCGAACGTCCTGGGTCTTGTTCTTCAGCAAGAGAAGGTGGAAGCTCTTGGCCGCGACCGGCCGACCGTAGCCGCCCGCGCCCCAGCGCGAGGCCTCCCGGCTGTTGCGCCAGGCCACCAGGTTGTTGTCATACACGCGGGTGATCGTGGCGCGCACGTCGGTCACGTTTACCGCGTGGGCCATCAGCGTCCGGTTCCCGGCCGAGCCGAGATAGCCCTCGTCACGATCGAACCAGACGCTCGGCTGGCGATCGGGGACGAACACGCTGAGCGTGTCCGGCCGCGGGCACTTGATCCGCGGGACGCCCGCCGGGGCCTTGGCGATCTTGATCGCGTATCGCGTGGCGGGCTGGAACGCGCCGTGCAGCTCGACTTCGTTTGACTCGCCCGTCAGCGTGAACGGCAACGCCGGCTCAACCGACAGCAGCGTCTTGATCAACTGCGCGTCGATCGAATTGTTGAATCGGACGGTCAGCACAATGGCGTCGTGGTCCTCAAAGTCGGCGCTGGCCTCGGTGGCCAGCAGGTCCCACCCCACAGGCAGCCGCTGCACGTATGGCCCGGCCAGACCCAGTGGACCGCCGCGGCCCGTCAGACCGGCGGACAGCTTCACGTTCACGTATGACTCCAAGTGATCGGCGGTGGTCGTCGGCATCGGGTCCGTCATGACTCGCACCACGTGGCCCGTCGCATTACCATGCGGATGAAAGGTTACCGGCTTGCCTTCGGCGCTGGTCAGGCTCAAGTGCTGCAAGACCTCGGCGGGGAGCACGTCGTCGTCGAACTCGAACTCGAGAACGAGGCAATCGCGGCCGTCAAATGCCGCCTGACGGATCGCCAGCACCTGCAGCGGCGCCGTGTGGACGACCGTCACGTATGGCTTGGCCAGCGAAAACCCGTCCGGCGTCCGCAGTCGCTCGGGCCTCAGCGTCACCGTCATTGCCGTCGCCTTGGGCAGCGGTTTGTCGGGTGTGAATGTCAGCGTGCGCGCGTCATCCCATTTCCACTTGCCCGGCACCTGCGGGGACACCACGCCCGGCGGCGGGTCGTTCGTCCCCGGCGCCGCTACGTCCAGGTTAAACGTCCACCAGAGAATCGGCCGCCCGCTGATCTGTGAATTGCCTGCTGGGGCCGACTGCCGCACCTCTAACAGCGTGTGCCGGCGATGTTGCACCAGCCGGTCATATCCGAGCCAAATTGCGGCATTGGCCAGTGCGAAGCAGAGGACCGTCCCCCAGAATCGCCGGCTTCCTGCCGGCCCGGACGCGGGCGCCGTGACAGACATGCGCTACTCCTCCATGAGCAGGGGCGAGTTGTCGATTGCCGCAGCATACCCTGCGACCGGGCATTATCCACCCTAAGCGGCCTCGTCAGCCCCGATGTCGAACAGCCCCGTGTTCTTGTCGGGTATAGGGTTCCCATAGAAGTCGTTCGAGCCGGGACTGATGCCGAATTGGGCGAGGTTCAGTCCGGCGTCGATCAGGGGCGAAGCGGATGCAAGCTGGTATGCCGAGAGCGTGTAGAGGTTGTCGGGGTTCCCGATGGTGCCGCCGCCCCCGGGATTGGCGAGCAGCGGGTCGACGTTCAGGCCCACCGCCGTGCCGGACAGCGTCTCCTGCCCTGTGCCCTTGCGCCACGCGGACAGGCTGGTGTAGGTCTTGGTGAACTGCTTGATGCTGAACGCGCCGCCCGAGGACCAGTAGTCGTTGCCCTGGAACAGCAGGCCCGTCTGGGTGCCTTTGATGTAGGCCAGTTGCAGCCCGCCCGCCACCTGCAAGACGTTGTTGCGGAAGTGTAGGTTCTGCGTGCCGCTCTCGATATAGACGGCCTTCGGCGAGCCGCCGCTGCTGGGGGAGACGTAGAGTGTGTTGTTGTATACCTCGGCGTTCTGAAGGCTGGTGCTGTTGTAACCCCACGCCGTGATCGCCCCGTAGCCGTTCTTCCGCCCATCATTCTCGCTGACATTGTAGCGAACGGTGTTGTAACCCCACGGGCGTGCGCCCTTGAACTGGAACAGGCCGTAGCCGGCGCCGGCGTTGCCGTGGCTGTAGTTGTACTGCATTACGCAGTTGGTGGAGCCGCCGTCGAGATCGAACCCGCCGCCGTCCGCGGTGCTGTTCGTCTGGTTGTCGTACGACTCGTTGTACTGGATCGTGACGGCATTGGAGTCCCACGCCCAGATGCCCACCGGCCCGCCGACGTGCGTGTTCTGCGCCCCGTTGTTGTAGGACTCGTTGCGCCCAATCGCGGCGAGCGGATAACGGGAGTTGTCCACGTCGGAGATCACGATGCCGTCGCCCGTGTGATTCGATGCCCCGGCGTAGCCTGGGTTGTCGTGGACAACGCAGTGGTCCACGGTGACGTTGCTGTTGGCGTAGGTGGTGGCCGTGCCGGAAAAGACGCCGTGCGTCTCAATGCCGCCGACGATGTTGTTGTACGCCACTGAGTTGGTGATACGAACGTCGGAGAAGCCGCTCTTGCCGTTGCTGCCGCCGACCGTGATGCCGTACTTGCCGAACCCGCTGACGCTCACCGAGTCGATGTGGACGTAGGGCAACTGCACGTTGCCCGAGAGGTTGTTATCGAACTGGATGCCGTTGAAGGTGTTGGCGGCTTGGCCTGAGCCGACGAGGATCAGGTCGCTGATCTGGAGGCCGGACGTGTCGGTGGCGAGGATGCCGTTGCCGTTGCCGGCGGCGATCGTCGCGGTGCCGGGGCCCACCGTCACCGTCCCGGTGGCCGGGTCATAGCTATAGGTATTGACGAGCACGGGAGCGGCGGCCGTGCCCCTGTCGCCGGCCCCAAATATCAGGTTGCCGCCGAACGTCTGCCCGCTCTGGAAGAGGATTTGGTCGCCCGCCTGAAACGAGGTCGCGTCCACCTTTGCGATGCTCTGCCACGGGTGGCCCGGGTCGTTAACGGGGTTCGAGTCGCTCCCGGTCGGACTCACGTAGTACGCAGTGAGTAAACGGCGGGATTCAAGGGCCTCGATATGCATCATTTGCCTCTTGGGTCAAATGCCTTGCCCAGCGGCGCTCGGCTCGGGATGAGCCCACGGACAACCAGACCGGAGCAGAATGGAGTGCCTACAGGAATGGTTATCCTACTAAGTAGAACGGCCCGGTCAACTCCTGCCGGGTTGGGACCGATTCTCCTCGTGCTGATCGGGCGCGATGACCAGGAAGTTGCAGCCGTTGCCCGCTATGCGGACCGTTAGCCGAAGATGGCCATCGGCCTGACGAGGAATTGTCGTTGTTGCGGTCGCACGGCACTCGGAGCTCTCCCGGATCTGTTCGATCGCGGCTCGTGGGTAGACCTCGGGAGCGAGGCGAGCCGGATCGGGACGCTCGCCCGGGACAGCCTTGAGCAGCGCGTGAATCGACCGGAACGGGGAGTTGTGGTCACGGTCGAAACGATATTCCCGCACCCGCGCGGGGCCGGCCCACCCGAGCCTGTCAAAGTCGAGCGCGATATCGAAGGAGATGTCCGACCGCGCTTGCGTGTCCTGCGCGTCGTGGGAGTAGAGCAAGGCCCGGATGACCCCCCGATCATCGCGCGACGCGAAGCCGCTGACCACATGAGCGCCAACGGTCCGATCCGGCAGCACCCAATAGCCGTCACCCATGTCCGAGAGCAGCCCCAGCGCGTGGAAGACCGGCATCGGGATGGTCACGGTCTGATCGGTGCGGTCAACACCCCCGTCATAATGAACGATCCTGGTGAGGGCGTTCATTCCCGCGAAATTCGTGGGCGGGGGCCAGACGGTCAGGATCGTCTGGCCATACGCATAGCGGGGATCGCGGGCGGCTTGAGTGAGCTGGCGATGCACCACGTCGAGACACCACGTTGGGAAATAGCCGTCGCCCAGGTAAGCGTCGGCCGCCGCCTCGTCCGGGGGCGGCATCCAGTCGGGGCACGCCTCGTGCGAGTCAACCCACAACGATTTGTAATAGTCCGGATCGATTTCCAGCGCCATCTCCTTGGCCCGGATCAATTTGGCGGCCACGATCTCCGAGCGGTTGTAGGAGTGGATCGAGATGAAGTCGCAGGGGGCGCCCTTGCCGCCGTGCGCGCGGCAGAGCTCCTCGACCCGCCGTGATCGCTTTCCCTCGAGCCGCCGGTCGGCAAAGGCAAAGTTTCGCGGCGCGGCGCCCTCGGCTTGTGCGCGCGGCGAACAGTGGGCGAGAAATTCGCGAAGCTTCAGGTTCGTTCCGAAGGCCGCCCCGAGCTCCAAGCCGCCGATGAAAACCTTGCTCGAGTCGTACCCGCGGTCCTCGAACGCCCGCAGGATGGCGTCGGTGGTGTAGTCGTAATACATCTGGAGCTCGTCCCAGGTGCCGTGCCAGAAGAGGATCCACAAGTCCGGCTCGTTGAAGATGCTCCAGGTGAAGCCCAGCGCGTCCTTGCCGTAGCGGTCGATGATGTGGCCGGCGATCGCGCGGGCGACGTCGTGCCATTGGGCATAGTCCTTGACGGTGGTCCAGCCCTTGCCGTCGCGAGACAGATCGCCGGGAGCGTCGGCGAAGTTGGGGACCACGCGCCGGCCAGAGTGGCGGACAGCGAGGTCCCATTCCTTGTCGAGCCGGCCCCAGTAGTAACACGCCGTGCCGACGGGATCGTACTTGCGGAGGTAGCATCCGCCTGGAGGGAACAGCCCCGGAGCGTCGGGGTCCTCGCGGTCGGGGAGCGGACCTTCGTAAGCGATCTTCCACCCGCCGGGCGGCGTCGCCACGGATGCAACCGTGACCGTGCCGCCCGCGCCGTCGGCGGCAATGATCTTTGTGCGCGCGTTGTTGACGCCATCGGCGATGAGGACTTCGTCACCCGGGTGATAATCCTCGCTCACCGGCCGGCCGGCGGGGATGCCATACTGCTCGTGGCCGAAAAAGTCCTCGACGTGGAGGACGACTTTGCCTTCTCGCGATTCCATCGCGGCGATCCGGCGCGTCTCGCGCTCGCGGACGATGTTCGGCAGGTTGCTGGGGAACGTGAAGGCCGGCGGCGGCCGGTAGTCCGTGCCCGTCAACCAGAAATCCCGCTGCAGGCTCCAGGCGCGGGGGTGCTGCTTGCGGGCCTTGGCCATCAGATCGTAAGTCGGCCCATAGTTGGCCGCCTGCGTGCAAAAGATGACGTTGCAGATGCCGCAGAAGAATTGGCCGTGCCATTGGACAAGCGGGGCCCCCAGATCGAGCCGGAACTCCAGCGAGTGGACCGCGGGCGCCGCCTCGGTGACAAAGCTCCAGGATCCGGCATCCTCGCGCCGCCGCGCCCCGCCCGCGGGGCCCGCCCTGACCCGTATGGTGTAGCGCGTCATGGGCTTGAGTCCCGGCCCGCCCGTAGGTTCGATGTAGACAGCCAGCGACTTGCCGCTCGGCCGCAACCATCCCGAAACACCTTTGCCGAAGCGTCGGCCCGGCTGGAGGAGCTCGACGCGCTCGCCCGTCTCCGATTGCAAGCTCACGGCCACGGAATCCGCGTCCACCGCGCCGCCCTTGGCCTCCGGCGGCAACCCCAACTCGAAGTAGACGCTCGTCCGCAGCGGCACGTCCCGCGCGTCGCGGGCCGGCCGCGGGCTGCCGTGTGGGTCAGGGGCGCGCTCGATCACCCTGACCGTCTGCCCGATGCAATCGCTCCCCGCGAGCAGCGCGAGCGCGAGGATCAGGTATGCCCGGCATTGCCTGGTGTATCCATCCATTCCGACGGCTCCGGTTCGATTGGTGCGTTGAATCGCCGTTGGCGGATGGCGCTCGGGAGATTGCTTATCCGCCTTCGCTCGTCCTTTATTGATCAGGCTCGCAGCCAGTCTTCGATCGCCAGTCCGCCGACATGCTTGAAATGAGCGTCAGAAGTGAGCAAGACGAAGCCACCGACGCGGGTCGTCGCGGCGATCTGGGCGTCGATCTGCGGAATCGGCCGGCTCCACGTCCTCGTCGCGCATCCGCTGCACTTCCGCAAGCAGCTCATCCAGTTCCCGCGGATCACCAGCCCATTTCACGCCAGCGGTGAGGACCGCCTGCGGGCTCCCAGCCGCCCCCACCCCCGCGTCCGCGGGCTCCGGCGCGACCACGACGCGCGTGCCGTCGCAAAGCGGCGCCGCGTTGTCCTCGAATACTACTACGCCGTCTCTCACTGTCCCGCGATACGTCATGCCGACCTCCATCTCAATTGTACCGGCGAATCCCATTGCGGGCGATCCGGGCGCAGGCACGACAGGCTGAGTCAGAAATTGAACTCAGCCCGCCCGCCGCGTTAGAATCCCCATGAGAGCAGGCGAGGCCCGCTCCATTTGCTTCTCATTTCGAGGACTGCTCCTCCAGAAACGATCCGTTATGAAGAAGTACACGATCATTGCGTCCGCAGTCGTCGCGTGCTTAGCAACCGCCTATGTATCGGCGCAGCAGCATGTGCTGGTAATAAATCACCCGAAGACGGAGATGGTTCCCGTCCATATCGACGGCTCGGTTCCTCTCGCACCCGGACCGATCAAGTGGAAGTATCGCTTCCTTACCGGCGAGTTCAGGAAAGGGGTCGAGCCGTTCGGAGACTCGACAACGCGTGACATTTGGCAGAAATTCCTCGATCACCAAGGCAACGACCGCTGGGAACTCGTTTCTATTTCGACTGACCTGAATGTGTCGCAATTGGTAGGGGGGCCAGCCTCCGACGAGCAACAACTCTCGTTCCATTACGCCCTCACTTTCAAGCAGCCCGACGTTCCTTGAATTCGCTGACTCGTGAAGCCAAGCAAACGAGAGCGCCCGACCGCGACAACCCTTTGAATCTGTGAGAGAGATTCTTTAGTCCTGCGCCGTCGGGACGAGGTAGCTGTCGCGTTCCCAGGCGGGGCCGACGTCGCGGCCGATCACGCCATTGGCTTGCACCGGCGGGGCCTGACCCCTGGGAAGGGGCCTGCGCGCCAAAGCGGTGTAGATGTTGTCGCGCACGCCCTCATGGCCGACGCCGCAATACGGCGTGCTTTGAAATGAGACGTGGCCGTCGGTGTAAAGCACGTTCTGGCCGGCGCGGCCGTGGTTGGTGGAGTTGGCCCGGGCGATCTGGAAGGGGGGCGCGTCATACGCGGGCGCGCTCACGTCGCTGCCGTCAGGCGACACGCCGGGATTCTTGTCCGCGACCAGCGCGAAGTCGGCGGGAAGATAATCATTGAGCTTGTAGGCCGGCGCGCTGCTGAAAGGAGAAGCATACGAGTAGCTGAGATGGCCAGGACCGGCGAAGTTCGAGCGATGCCCCCATTCTGATGGATCGGAAGTGGGGTCGGGGGTGTCGGACGTGCTGGGGCAGACGAATTGCGGAGGCTTGAGCATCCGCCCGCGGACGAGCAGCCACAATGACGCCGTCACATCATTCGGCCGCACCTGCGTCTCATGGACGAACGGGTCGGACGACGCTGCCCCGGTGAACGCGACATATCCATCGGGATTGCGCGCGGGATCGTAAGTCACCCTTGGGAAATCGCCGTGGTTGCCGGCGGCGTAGGTCCGCAGCGCCGCCATGATCATCCGCAGGTTCTCCGCGCATCTGGCGCGGCGGTCGTCTTCGCGCTTCTTCATCACATACGGTACGAGGATACCGATCAGGATCACGACGATCCCAATGACGACCAGCAGCTCGACGAGGCTGAAGCCCGAACGGCGGGACCGGGTTGGCGGCATGTTACTCATCCGTTGGCATCTTAGCGGCACTCACAGCGCGTCCGACTCAACAGCCGCCGGTTCGATCTGCTTGCGGCGGAGCTGCCCGCAGGCGGCATCGATGTCCCGGCCTCGACTCTTGCGCACATGGGCGTTCACCCCGCCGGAGCGCAGTATCTCCTGGAAGCGCACCACGTCCTTCGCGCGCGGCCGCACGAACGGCAGACCCTGCACTTCATTGTAGCGGATCAGGTTCACATTGGCCCGCAACGTCCGGCAGAGCTTCGCCAGCTCGCGGGCGTGGTGCGGCTGGTCGTTTACTTCCGAGAGGAGAATGTACTCCAGTGTGACTTCCCGGCCTGTCCGCTCGAAGTAATAGCGGGCGGCGTCCAGGATGTCCTCCAAGGCGAAATGCTCGGCCCATGGAATGAGCTGCCTGCGGAGCGGCTCATTGGGCGCGTGCAAGGAAACCGCCAGATTGATCGGCAGATCTTCGTCGGCCAGCTCGCGCATTCTCGGCGGGACGCCGACGGTGGAAATGGTAATTCGGCGAGCGCCGATGTTGAGGCAGGCGGGATCGTGCAGCACGCGGACGGCCTGCAGCACGTTGGCATAATTGGCCAACGGCTCGCCCATCCCCATGAAGACGATGTTGCTGACGCGCTCGCTGGCGGGCTCGAGCAGCAGGTTCAGCCGGTAAACCTGCTCGACGATCTGATGTGCCAGCAGGTTTCCCTTGATCCCGCTGATGCCGCTGGCGCAGAACTTACATCCGACCGGGCAGCCGACTTGCGAGCTGACGCACGCCGTACGCCGCTCGCCATCGGGAATCATGACCGTCTCGGCCGACGTCCCGCCCGGCCAAGTGAAAAGCAGCTTCTGGGTGCCGTCATCACTGGCCTGTCGCGCCACGATCTGGGCGGCGCAGAACACCACGTTGTCGCCCAGCAGCGATCGGTCTGTAACGGAGAGGTTTGTCATCCGCGCGGGGTCAGTGACATGCTTCGCGTAGACCCAATCCCGGATCTGCTGGCCGCGGAATTGAGCCCAGCCCCAGCGGGAGACGTCCTCGTCGAAGCCGGCGGCATCGCGGCCGAAAAAATGGATCGCGCTCGGACTGGCAGGGATGGAGGGCATAGGATTTGATACGTGGGCGGGTGCGTGTTGGTTGCGGCCCGCGATGTCGGCGAATTGCGTCTTGACGGATCAGACGATAGCCTGTCTGCTAGAGGTGTGCAATGAGCGCTTCGCCGTACAATCATCAGGCCCGCGGGCGTGAATCGGCGAATGAGAGAGACGGAAGGGCGGCAATGCTTCCGGGCACCCGACACCCAAATGGGGCGGAAGGGAGTCGCGGCCGGCCCGGAACGGGCCCGGGCGAGACCAGCGACGAGCAGCTCTTGTCCGACTACCGCAAGGGTGACAAATCCGCGTTCGGCAAACTGGTCGATCGCTATCAACGCGAGCTATATCACTTCCTCGTTCGGTTTCTGGGGAATCGGGCATCGGCCGAGGACGTGTTCCAGGATACGTTTCTCCAGGTGCATCAGTCGGCCGAGCAGTTCGACCCGCAACGTCGATTCAGGCCGTGGCTTTTTACCATTGCCGCCAACAAGGCGCGCGACCTGATCCGTTCACAGGCCCGGCGTCCGGCAAACCCGCTTCAGGCGTCCATCAGCCCGGGCGATGAAGAGAGCGGCGAGTTCATCGACCTCATGCAGAGCACCGGCGAGCTCCCCAGTGAGCCGATGGAAAGGCGGGAACTTCAAGAGCTTGTACACAACACCGTCACCGGCATGCCGGAGCACCTGCGGGAGATTTTGCTGCTGTCCTACTTTCATCAGTTCCCCTATAAGCAGATCAGCGAAATCTTGGATATTCCGCTGGGGACGGTGAAAAGCCGGCTGCACGCCGCGGTGGCCCATTTCGCGGATCGGTGGCGGGCGATGAACCAGAAGAAATCCACGGCGTAGGCAATAACAGGTCGGGCTCGTCACGTCAGGCAGACCGAATCGTGGATGGCCCGTCGTAACAGAGGTGTGTTGTCGAAATTTGCAGATTCAGGGGGTACAAGGACCGGTCGTCGACATGGGGTCGACAGCCACATTTCCAACGGGACTCGTATGAACCTCACTCTTCGTGAAGAGGACCGACGAGCGGTGGACCTGCTCCTCGATCGGGGCCTCAAGGCCGCGGGGAACGGAAACGGGCAGACGGTATACGCCACAGCCGACCCGACGCTGGGTCAGCGCGTGTCGCGCGCGCAGCAACTGCTTCAGTTGCTCGAATGGCTTCCCGAATCAGAGCCGCCTGTTGACCTGGTCGGCCGGACGTTGCAGCTCGTCGACCAATCGGCGCACCGCGGCGCGATGCGGAACGAGCTACCCAACCTGGTCGCGAACCAGCGCCCGGTCGCGTAGCGCCCGCTGTCGGCGAATGCCCGCATCTGCTTGCGCATGCCCTGCATCCACATGCAGGCGGTCGTCCATCCGCGGACTATCTACCGTAACCCGTGGCGCACGTCTTTAATTCCCCGATCATCCGAATCAACGACTCAACCTCGGCGTCAGTGTGCTGGCTCGATAGGGTAATGCGCAAGCGGCTGCTGCCGCGCGGCACGGTTGGTGGCCGGATGGCCAGCACAAACACCCCGCGCGCCATCAGGTAATCGGCTGCCTGCAGTGCGGCCGTCTCCGAACCGAGAATCAGAGGAATAATCGGTGAGTCCCCGGCGGGGATGGTGTGTCCGGAACGGCGCAGTTCCTCACGGGTCTGTCGAGCCAATTGACGAACGCGCTGCTGGCGCTGCGGCTCACTCTCCATGATTGAAATGGCCGCGTCAGCGGCGGCGGCGGCGGCGGGAGCCACACTCGTCGAATACACGTAAGCCCGCGCCAGGTTCACCAGCGCCTCGCAGAATGTCGCCGAAGCGCAGACGGCGCCACCGGCGGAGCCGATCGCCTTGGAGAGCGTAACGACAGTCACGTCGACCACGTCGCCCAGTGCGAGTTCCGCCGCCAGTCCGCTTCCGCACGGGCCATACACGCCAGTCGCGTGGGCTTCATCGAGGAGCAGCACGAACGGATGTTTTTGCTTGAGGCGGGCGATGGCGGGCAAATCCGCTGGGTCCCCATCCATGCTGAAGATCGAATCCGTGACGACCGCTTGAAGCTTGCCGGGCGGCGACTCGTCGAGTAGGCGACCCAACTTCCCCATGTGGTTGTGCGGAAATATGCGAAAGGGCGCCCCGCTGCCGCGAACGGCATCGATCAGGGAGGCGTGGCAAAGCTTATCGAGCAGGAATCGGACGCCCTTGCCGCACGCCAGGGCGACGGCGGCAAGCGTCTGGATAGCGGCGTGATTCGCCTGATAGCCGCTGGGGAGCAGGACGCACGCCTCGGTCCCCTTCCAACTGGCAATGTGTCGCTCGGCATTGGCGTGTGCCGGTCCGTAGCCGCAGATCAGAGGCGAAGCGGCGCTGCCGGCGCCGTCGCGATCGAGCGTCTGGGCGGCTGCGCGGACAACCCGAGGATCCTGCGCGAGTCCCAAATAGTTGTTGGAAGCGAAGTTGACGTAGTGGCGACCCTCCCATTGGACGTGTGCGGCGTCCAGGGGGACGATAAGCCGACGACGACGGTACAGATGCGAGCCGTCCAGCCCTGCCAAGACCGAGCGTGCCGCCTGCTGCCATTGCCCGGAATTCATGCTCAAAGAACGGGAGGCGTCAGGCCTGCTGGCCATGGCCCTGTCGCCGCTGCTGGGCTGGATCTTCCTCGCCTTCGTCAGCGGCATCGCTCATCTCAGCCACATCGCCGGCATCGTCTTCCACGGCGGCGCCCGTCAAGTCGCCAAGCCGCTGTTTCATGAGCCGGCCAACCTTGAACTTCACCGTCCGTTTCTCGGGCACGGCGACCGGCTCCAACGTCTTGGGATTCTGCGCTTTGCGCGCTTTGCGGATTTTCGTTTCAAACACCCCGAAGTCGCGAAACTCCAGACGGTTGCCTTTGCCCAGTTCGTTGACGATCTCGTCCAGGAACTGCTGAACCACTCGCTTGACCTGGACGCGACGCGACTGCGAATGGTCCGCAATTCGGTCGATTAGTTCTTTCTTGGTGATTGTGGCCATGGAAGACCTCGATCTGTCGCTAACACGCGATAGGAAACAGACTTACTTAATATGACCCAACGGGCAGGGAAATTCAACACCAATTCCGCGGTTGGTAACCTATCTGGAAAGATAACGTGGCTGCGACGCCGTTCCTAGTGATAGCGGACGCCGGTTTTGATGCTAAAGGACTGGCGGACGTAAGAGTCGCCAAAATCGTTGCTCTGCGAGTCGTCGGTGGCGCTGAAATAGTACTCGCTGGTCGGCTCGTCAAAGCCCAGGAAGGCCGTGGGTTGTCTTGGCGCGCGGGCCAGTTCCGGATGGGAAACGCCGCTTGCCAGCGTTGGCTCGAAGACCAGGGCAGATGCGGGCGCCTCCGTGTACCGGGCGGGCTGGGCCATTCCGGCAGTTGGAGCACGAGTCGTGGTGGCACAGCCGGCGGCAAGAAGGCACAGGGTTAAGAGAATACAGCGCTTCACGCCGGTCGAATCTCAAAGTGGATGCCATTGTCGGAGAGATGCGAAACACCGCAGGTTCGAGGTCAGGGTCGTGAGGACTTTGCCGGGTGATGCAATCCGGCAACCTCCCGCGTCGCTTCCGGGCCTCCGCAACAGCCTCCCCATTTGGCTCCTGTCGGTGCCTAGATTTGAAAATCAAGCACATCGTCCTGGCGGCCGCGCCTGGGTCGGCGATCGCGGTATTTAAGGATCGGCGGGTCCGCGCTGACCTGGTTCAACGGCGGAACGCTGGAGGTGATAAACACGTTTCCCCCGATCAACGCCCCGCGGCCGATGATGGTGCCGCCGCCCAGGATCGTGGCCCCCGAATAGATGGTCACATCGTCCTCGATCGTGGGATGCCGTTTCTGTCCACGCAGCCGCTGCCCGAAGGCAGGGGCCAGCGCGCCCAGCGTGACGCCCTGATAGATTTTCACATTATTGCCGATTTCGGTGGTCTCACCGATGACCACGCCGGTGCCGTGGTCGATCAACAACCCGCGGCCAAGCTTGGCGCCCGGATGAATGTCGATGCCAGTCAGGCTATGGGCATATTCGGTCATGATCCGCGGCAGCAGCGGCACGCGCATTTCATAGAACGGATGGGCCATCCGCTGAACGAAAATCGCGAACAGCCCGGGGTAACAGAAGATGGTTTCATCGGTGCTTTGAGCGGCGGGATCGCCGTCGAAAGCCGCCTGCACGTCGGTCGCCAGGAGGTCGCGGATCGCGGGGATCCGGTCCAGGAACCGGCTGACGATCTCTACCGCCTCGCGATCGCACTCCTCGCATTGCTTGCCGCGGCTGTCTTCTCCCGCTAACTGCTCGCGGTATCGCAGGCAGCATCGGACCTGCTCGTAGAGCATGTCAGACAGTTCGATGACCAGCTCCCCCATCCGAAATGGCACGTTTTCGGTCGTCAACCCCTGTTTCCCGAAGTACCCCGGGAAGGCGATCTGTCGCAGGACCTTGATGCATTCGATGATGACGTCGCGGCTGGGCAGCAGGATGCGATTCGGGTGCTGCATCCGCGGCTCAGCCGTGACGCTCTTGACGATCGCTTCGACCACCGAAGGCAGCCGCTGGTTTAATTCGTTTCGGTCCATAAGTCTGCGCTATTCGGGTCCGTTCATCGGACAAGGCTGGCGGGAACCGAACACCGGCGAGCGGGGGCTAACATCAGCCCCCGGTACAGGGACATCGAGATGCACCGAAGAAGACCATGAGTTCCTCAGACTAGAAGAATCTATCTCAAATGATAACGGGGCCGCGACGCGGGGGCTTTGGCCCTGAGACGAGGAGCGACGACGACGCGATTCAAGTCGTCCGAATCGGGGAGGAGGAGCGACGACGTATCAGGGCCATTTCCGGCCCAACGCGGCCCCGTTATCATTTGAGATAGATTCTAAGTCTTGCGATTGCCGACGGCAAACCGAATAATGCCCCGCGCCCATGGAAGCGTTGATGATCGGCGTATCGGGGATGCGCGGAACGATTGGCGGCACGCTCACGCCGGATGTGGTCGGCCGGATGGCGGCGGCGTTCGCGGCGTGGCTGCTGGCCGGCGCGCCCCCCGCCAATGGCCGAAACCTTCGCGTGATCTTCGGCCGCGATTCGCGCCCCAGCGGGCACTGGGTCCGCGACGCCGCCGTTGCCTCCCTGGCCGCTTCCGGCGTCGAGGTGATCGACCTGGACATCGTCACCACGCCAGGCGTGGCGATGATGGTCAGGCACCTGTCTGCCGACGCCGGCGTCATCGCCACCGCATCGCACAATCCGATCGAGTGGAACGGCCTGAAGTTCCTGAAGCGCTCGGCAGTGGCCCTGCCGCCGCGGGACGCGGAGACCGTCAAAGGTCATTATGAACAGGGCCGCACTCGCTGGGCACGCGTTCAGGATTTGATTCCGCCCCAGCGCAACAGCGAGACGCATGCGCTTCACGTCAAGCGCGTGTTGGAGCATGTGGACGTATTGGGAATCTCCAGCAAGCGATTCAAGGTCGTGCTCGACAGCGTGAACGGGGCTGGGTGTGTCTCGACCGCCACGTTGATCAACAAACTCGGCTGCCAGTTGATACACCTCAACGGCGTCCCCAATGGCCGCTTCGCCCATGAGCCGGAGCCGACGGAAAAGAATCTCATCGGCCTGTGCGAAGAGGTCCGTCGGCAGCGGGCGTCGGTTGGCTTCGCCCAGGATCCTGATGGGGACCGCCTGGCCATCATCGACGAAACCGGCGCCTATATAGGGGAAGAATACTCCCTGGCCCTGGCCGCCCGGCTGGTCCTTGCAAAGAAGAAGGGCGGCGTGGCGGTGACCAACCTGTCGAGCAGCCGGATGCTCGACGATATTGCCGCCAAGTACGACGGTCGGGTCGTTCGCACGCCGGTCGGAGAGGCCAACGTCATCCAGGCGATGCTGGAAAACAGCGCCGTAATCGGCGGTGAAGGAAACGGCGGCGTCATCGACCCGCGGATCGTTCCCGGGCGCGACAGCCTGGTCGCAATCGCCTCTGTCCTGCAACTGATGACGACAACCAACAAAACGATCAGTCAACTCGTCAAGGAGCTGCCGCGGTATCAGATCGTGAAGACGAAGTTCGACTGCGGGCGGGAGGACGCCGCGCGCGCCGTCGACGCCATCAAACAGAAGTTCGCGTCGGAAAAGCTGGATACCCAGGACGGCGTCCGAATTGACTGGCCCGACTCCTGGGTCCACGCCCGGCCGAGCAACACCGAACCGATCATGCGGATCATTGCCGAGGCGCCGGATCGGGAGGCTGCCGAGCAACGGATTCGGGTGGTGAGGGAAGTCGTGGATCGGACTCTGCGTTCCTGAGTGCGGGTGCATTTGACGAATTGAACTGTCTGGCCGCGCGCACGCCAAGGGACGGCATCAATGCGAGATCAACCTTTCCGCCTGCCGCCGCAGCGCCTGGCAGGCGAGCCAGTTCTCCAGGCCGTCGTCGCGGCCCAAATCGTCGATCCCGGACCTGGCCAGGGCGTCGTTCATGCGTTCGGTGGCCTGTCGCAACGTGGTCTGGGCCTCGGCGTGCTTGCCCCGCTGCCACTGTGCCATCGCCTGAAAGAGCGTTGCGGCGGATACCCGACCCAGTTTGTCTGGCGTCTTGGCGCTTTGCAGTTGCTCGATGCACTTCGAGTACTGTCCGGTGCGGTACAGGGCCATTCCCTTGCACAAGCTGAACCAGGCGGCCAGGTCGGGGCTGTTGTTGCCGTCGGCGGGCAGCGACTCGGCTATTGCCAGCAACTCCTTCGGTGCAACGCCGCTCTCCTCCAGCAGGCAGCAGGTCTTGGCCGTCTTGTCGCGGACCGTCGGATCGCTGCTGTTGGCGAACCGCTGAAACATCCCTTTGCACACGTTCTGGTAACCGTCGAGGTCACCGATGTACGCCACCAGGCACCCGTGATAGAACCAGTTAAACGGGTCCGTCGGATCAAGCTGGGTGGCCCTGGCATAGTCGGCGGCGGCCTGCATGAACTGCCCGTGCCGCGCGTAAGTCTTGCCGCGCAAG
>Ga0073928_10003139_pt1 | contig 26597 bp, 20 predicted proteins | sample PaiPotPPA55metaG_FD_76969 | JGI IMG/M metagenome (GOLD analysis project Ga0073928, IMG submission 76969) | Iron sulfur acid spring bacterial and archeal communities from Banff, Canada, to study Microbial Dark Matter (Phase II) - Paint Pots PPA... ...
AGGTCGTGACTACATCGACTTTTTCGCCCCGCACAAGCCGGAAGTCCGTCTGGCGCTACCGCCAGCGGCCGCGACCCGCCCTGAAAAAAATTTTCGGCGGCGCAACAGCGTAACTTGGGCTAGCGCGTCCTCGTCGTTAACCTCGTTGTTGGTCACCAAGATGACCCGCCTCGCGCCATCGTCCTCTTGATTGAGTACCGCCACGGCGTGCAAAGTGGTACCGGAGCCGGCGAAGAAGTCGAGAATGATTGCTTCAGGCCGCTCCCTTACCACACTCCCGACTGTGTCCTTGACGGCATAGAGCGACTTAGGGAATGGGAACGCATTTGCCCGGTCCAGAATCGTATTGACCAGCCGAGAGCCGTAGTCACCGGCTGAATATTCGCTCGCAGTCCAAACAGTGTTCAAGCGTCGGAACTCTTTCTTGCGCTCCTTCTTGTAGATATTGATAACGCCTTTACGGTTTCGTTCAGCGATAATGTTCCCGGCACGAATCTCCTCAAGCATGGTGCCACGGCTGCAACTCCATCGCCGTTCAATCCCGTTCTGATCCACAGGGTAGACGGGCAGTAACCCATCCTTCCGACGCAGGGACGGTTTCTCCTCAAGATTAAGCTCTGGCCCAACCTCGACCGGGCGCATCGCCTGTTCGTCGACATATACCGCGTAAAACATGCTTCTGCGGTCGCGACGCAGACTCTCCGAACCCCGCTTCCGCATCCGGCCCGGCGAGTAGTTTCCTTCTTCGTCAGAACGATTGAAGAGTCCAGCCTCTTCTGTGCTCAACGGACGCCCGCGCACCACGTCCTTTCCCGCCGGGATGCAGTAGATTACGTACTCATGCACGGACGAAAGATTGGCACCGAACGTCCCACCGGGGTTGATGACAACCGTTGCCGCCTGTTTGTCGTACTCCGGAAGCAGTTCGTCGAGCAGAAGCGACAAATGATGAAGCTCATTCTCGTCGATGGTGCAGATTAGCACTCCGTCCGGACTGAGAAGCCGTCGCGCGAGCGCTAGTCGCTTCTTCATCATCGAGAGCCACTTGCTGTGCCGGTAGTAGTCGGTCCTGTCTACGTAGTCGTTATTGTATTTCCAATCCCGCGCCCCCGTGTTGTACGGCGGGTCGATGTAGATCACGTCAACTTTGCCCTCGTAGCCATACAGGAGCAGTTGCAGGGCGTGGTAGTTGTCGGCGTTGATCAGCACGTGCCACGGCTTCCCGGGCGCGCGCTCCACGGCATCGATGGGGATAAGGGCCGGGTACATCGGTTCGCCGAATGCTTTGGCGACCACGACCGACCCGCGCTCGACCACTTCTTCCGGCCCGTTCGCCTCCGGCGCGATGCGGATTTTCTTCCCGTTCACTTCCGCGACCACGTGAAAAAGGGTGCCGCTGTCGTCACTCTTCTTGAGCACCCGCGCCCCCGCTCTCGCGGGCAGGGAAGGGAGGCGCACGAGCTCCGGCAAGTGCTCCTCAAACACGAGGCCGAACTTCTTCCCGGCCTTGAGCTTCGCCACCTCGGCCGCGATCTGCTCGCGCAGGCGCGGGTCGGCAATGTTCTTGATCAGGTCTTCAATCGCCGCCATGTCGCGGAGATTATCGGAAATGACGCGACGGACCAAACATCACCGTAAATCACTCAACTTCGGCGATTGTCGCGGCGGCGGCCGCCGGCGGTCTCAAGTCTCCTACCCGACGTGGCGCGAAGGCGGCAGCCCAAAAGCCGATCGGTGAGCGCGGGGAACAATGCGGCCGGGTTCATCAGGCGGGCATCGGGGCGGGCCGGGCATCGGGGTCATGCACGAAACCGGGACAGTCCCGGTTGAGCCCGCCGGGCCCGGTAGGCCGCCGATGCAGTTCCCGACCCACCCACAAAATTTTTCACTTTTCTCTTGCAATCGATCCCTCGCGCTTATACCCTAACAGTTACTTAACTCAAAGGAGGCTTCATGTCAGATTTGGCGATCAGCAAGGTGCAGACGGGAGGGTTGGACGAGGCGATGCGGCCCAAGAAGCGGACGGCGTTCGAGGCGCTGTGGGGCGGGAGCACGTTCCGGGAGGCGGCGGAGGCGGCGGGAGTCATCGCGCAACCCTCTACCGCTGGGTGCAGTCGGACCCCAAGTTCCGGGCGGCTTATAACGCCTGGCAGCAGGAACTCGTCGAGTCGTGCCGCGCCCGATTGCTCACCTTCGTCGAACAGGCGGTCGAGGTGGTCGGCAAGGCGATCATTCGTGACGATCGAAAGGTCGCCATGGGGGTGCTGCGCCAACTGGGCGTCATGCGGGCCCCAAGCCGGCAACTGACCGACCCCCAAACCTTGGCCCTCCAGATGGACCTGGATCGCCAGCGCGAGCAGCACCGGCTCGGCGAAAAGATGGCCAAGCACCTCCTGGGCAAGATGGGGATGACGCCCGCCGAGCAGCGGCAGTACATCCGCGACAATGGCGTGGAGGGATTGCAGGAAGAGTTGCAGAAAGCCGATCGCAAGGCGCTTCCGCCGGCGCCGGGGGAGGAACCAGCGGACAAGCTGAAAGTCCCGATTACGTCGGGGGGGACTGGGGGACTGGGGGACAAGGGGACCATGGGAGCGGAGGACAAGGGGACAGGGGGGACCGGGGGACAAGGGGATCGGAGGACCAAGGGACAAGGAGACAAGGGGACCGGGGGATGAAGGGGTCGAGGGATCGGGGGATGAGGGCGCGCCGGTCCCCCAACCAGCAACGTGCAACTCTCAACCAACAACCGGGGACAGGGGCGATGCGACAGCTCCGATGCCGCCGGCGGCGGATAGTGCCGGTGCGGCCAGCGCGGCGAGCGCTGCTAAGGCGTTGTCCGAGCAGCAGATCCGTGAGATCGCCGAAGCAATGGCCGATGAGATCTGCCAGGAGGCCGCGGGTGCGACAGCCGGGGACGCGCCGCAGGATTTGGCCGCGATCGCAAATTCATAACTGCCTATGTCTACATCGATTACGACGACTTTACATGGGGTCCAATGCGACAAATGCGACAACTTTCGTGATTCCGGGCGTTGGGGCGGTCGCTGAGGGCTCGCTACGGGACCTGTAGCTGCACCCAGTCCTTGCCCGATCCGTATGATTAGAGGGGTGCGGCAGTTGCCATCGCGGAGGCTTTCCATGGATGTGCGGCGCAGGACAAACGTCGAGACGGACAAACGAAACGGATTGCCCAAGGGGAACGGCCACGTCCGCCGGATCGCTTCGCACCGGCCGTCGGCCGCTCCGTTTCCGGCTCGGATGCCGATGGGCGAGTTCCTGTTTGAGTACCTCCGCCGTCGCGGCGTGCGGCACTCGTTTGGGGTGCCGGGGGACTTCGCGCTGCCGACGTTTGCGTGGCTGGATAAGTCGCCGATCCAGTCGGTCACCATGACCCACGAGCCGTCCGCCGGGTTTGCCGCCGACGCCTACTCGCGCCTCAACGGCATCGGGCTGGTTTGCGTGACCTACTGCGTGGGCGGGCTGAACGTGCTGAACTCGATCGCGGGGGCATACGCGGAGAAGTCGCCGGTCGTCGTCGTCAGCGGCGCGCCGGGCCAGAAGGACCGCGAGAAGGACCCGCTGCTCCATCACAAAGTCAAGACGTTCGAGACGCAGCGGCGGGTATATGACGAGGTGACGGTCGCGTCGACGGTCTTGCTGGACGAAGAGCGCGCCGCGGCGGAGATCGTTCGCTGCGTGGAGGCCTGCCTGCGGCACAAGCGGCCGGTTTATATTGAAGTCCCATACGACATGGTGGACCGGGAGGTCCCGACGGTGCAGGCGTCCCCGCCTCCCCCGCCTCAGTCCGACCCCCAGACGCTGCACGCGGCCCTGGCGGAAGCCGGCGAGATGCTCAGGCGGGCGCGCAAGCCGGTCCTGTTTGCCGGCGTCGAGCTGCACCGCTTTGGGCTGACCGAAATCGCGGTGAAGATGGCCGAGCGTCTGAACGTCCCGATCGCCGCGGACCTGCTCAGCAAGTCCGCCGTTCCCGAAAACCATCCGCTCTACATCGGCGTTTACGGCGGCGCGATGTCCAGCGATCCGTTCGTCCGCAGGTATGTCGAGTCATCTGACTGCGTGCTGATGCTGGGGAACTTCATTACCGACATGAACCTCGGCATCTACACCGCGAAGCTCGACCGCAGCCGCACGATCCTGGCGACGACCGAAGCCGTCCGCGTCGGCTATCATCGCTATGAGGACGTCGAGTTCCGCGACTTCCTCGACGGCCTGGCCAAGGCACACCTGCCGGCCAAGCATTTCAAGCACCCTCACCCGCACGTCGAGCCCAAGCCGCTCTCGAAGAAGGAGCTGACCGACCGGCTCACGATGAAGGAATTGCTCCGGATCGTGTCCCTGCACCTGGATGAGAACTGCTGCGTGGTGTCGGACGTGGGGGACGCGATTTTCGGCGCGATCGGCATTCGCACGTCGCGTCGCGCCGAGTTCATCGCCCCGGCTTATTACCTGTCGATGGGCTTCGCCGTGCCGGCCAGCATCGGCGTCGAGATGGCCAACCCCGCCCTGCGTCCGGTCGTCCTGGTCGGCGACGGCGCCTTCCAGATGACCGGCACGGAACTGTCCACCACGGTGCGCCTGGGGCTCAAACCCATCGTGCTCGTGCTCAACAACGAAGGGTATGGCACGATGCGCAAGATCCGCGACGGGTCCTTCAACGTCATCAGCCAGTGGGACTACGGCAAGATCTGCGACCTGGTCGGCGGCGGCGCAGCCACCAGGGCCGCCACCAAGGGCGAACTCGACGGCGCCATCCGCAGTGCCATGGGCAGCACTTCCCTGCGCGTCGTCGACGTGCAAATCCCCCGCGACGACATGAGCCCTCAACTGGCCTGCATGTCCTCCGAATTGGCAAGGCTGCGGAATGTGAAATGATAGACCTGATCGGCCGCGATTGGCTTTTAGATCAACCGCCCGCGCCAATAGCCTGGCCTTCGCGCGCCGTGCGCGATGGCAACGACGACGCACTCGGAGTCGCGGACCTCGTAGACGACCGCATATAGAAAGTGCGAGAGCATCCGGCGTCGGATTTCACGCGAAGTACGGAGGCGGGCGCGGGCGAACCTTCGGGGGTAACGCTCAATTACCTCAAAGGAGTCCACAGCTTCAGTCAGGAATCGCTGCGCGACGCCGGGGCTGCGATTCTCGTACCATTGGGCGGCGGCCGTGAGTTCAGCATCGGCCTCTGGAAGAAGCCGGAGCTTCATCGGACTTGGTTGTTCGGTAGCGATGCTCGTGCTCGGTCCACGGCGTCACGCCACTCGACTGGGGTAACTTCGCCACGGTCAAGGGCCGCCAGCCGCTTCTCGATTTCCACCTCCCAAGCCTGGTCCGCGTCAACGTCCAACGGAGTCGGCTCGAGACTCAGGAGGAGCTGTCTGGCGAGTTCCGCGCGGTCGCCGGACGAGAGGCGCATCGCACGATCGATTAGATCGGTTTCGATTGCCATGCCACAAGCGTTCCGCACGAGAGGCCCGTTGTCAAGTGGCGATTACAGCAGTTTGGTCGACCGGTGTGCTAAGCCCATGACTGCCGTCACGCCTGAGCCACCAGCACGCGCACGTTGAGTATGAGGTTTCTCACGCCCAGATGTTGCAGCGATACCGGCACAACCGTGCCGTCGCGCACGGGCTGGGGCAGCAGGACGTCGAGCGGGACGTTCTCCCAGAGCAATCCGCTGCCGTCGCATCCATCGCAGTGATAGAAGCCGGTGTGCCCGCTCCCCTGGCAGATTTCGCAGGTGCGGGCGATGGGAATCTCGAACGGCAAGCGCCCGCCAATCTGGGCCTGCTCGGGAGATAGCACCACGTCCACCCGCAATTCGTGCAGCGGCTGAGATTTGGGGATTCCCCGGCCGGTGCAATGCCGCCGGTAGACTTCCAGCACCTCCTCGCGGGATGGGTGAAACGTCTGGAACGAATCGAAGAGACTCAATGTGGGGGTCGCCATCACAGATCCTCCGTCGATGGGACACGCGATCTTAACCGATCTCCGGGACAGAAAAACATCAATTGCGGAAATATCGAGCGCTATTGGCCGGTTAAACGCCGGTATAATCCCGCAAGTCCCGTACCATTCAGGAAGGAGACGGTCATGAAAGCGATTTTTGCGTTGGTGTTGCTGATGGTCCTCGCGTTCGTCTACGCCCCCGCCCCGGCGGCCGAGGAGGGCGGCCCTGACCAGCAGACACAGGAAAAGATTCAGAAAATGCAGCAGGAGTGGGCGGACGCCGCCCGCGACAAGAACACCGGGCCTCTGGAGGCGATGCTGGCCGACGATTTCACCCACACCGGCCCGGGCGGGCAGTTGATGACAAAGGACGATTTCGTCGGCCACATCAAGGACGGCACGTTCAAGATCGACTCGCTCGAATACCAGAACCTGAAGGTGCGGGTCTACGGCGACGCCGCCGTCGCGACCGGAAAGGTCGTCCTCAAGGGCAACTGGGGCGGCACCGACGTCAGCGGCGACTACGCCTTCACCGACACCTTCATCAAGCATGACGGCAAGTGGCGGCAAGTCGCCGGACAGGTCACCCGTATCGAGAACCAGTAATCACGCGGATCGCGACCTCAGGAGAAGCATGCGATTTCTCGTAGCGATTCTCGTCTTATCGGCAGCCATTCCGGCATGGGCCGGCGAAGGCGAGCGGCATCTGCTTTACGTCGCGGTCCCCGGCATCCGCAGCGACGCCGAGTACGGCGGGTTCGGCATCGTGGTCTTCGACATCGACCACGATCACCGCTTCATCCGCCGGATCGCGGTCCCGGCGCTGGGCGACGAGAAACACCCGCAGGCCGCCAAGGGGATATGTGCCAATTCAGCCACCGGCCGTCTGTACGTCAGCACCACGACGACGCTCACCTGCCTTGACCTGGCGACCGACAACGTCCTTTGGCAGAAAACCTACGACAACGGCTGCGACCGCATGTCGATCACCCCCGACGGAAGTGTGCTCTACGAGCCGACGCTGGAAGGCAAATACTGGCACGTGATCGACGCCTCTGACGGCCGCGAAATCACCCGCATCGTCACTGATTCGGGCGCGCACAACACGATCGTCGCCGCCGACGGCCGGCATGTTTATCTGGCCGGGCTGCACTCGCCGCTGCTGGGCGTGGCCGACACACAGACAAACCACATCGAGCGGACCGTCGGCCCCTTCGCGTCGGCAATCCGCCCGTTTGCCGTGGACGGCAGCTCCGCCCGCTGCTACGTCTGCGTGAATGACCTGCTCGGCTTCGAGGTCGGCGATCTGACCACCGGCAAAAAGCTCTGCCGCGTCGAAGTCGAAGGCTTCGCCAAAGGACCAACCAAGCGGCACGGGTGCCCGAGCCACGGCGTGGGACTCACGCCAGACGAGAAACAGGTGTGGGTGACCGACGCCCACAACAGCCGGCTGCACGTGTTCGACAATACCGTGATGCCGCCCAGACTGCTGGCGAGCATCGCCCTGCGCGACCAGCCCGGGTGGATCACTTTCAGCATCGACGGCCGCTACGCCTATCCCTCCACCGGCGACGTGATCGACACCGCCACGCGGCAAATCATCACCGACCTTCAGGATGAAGCCGGCCGTCCCGTTCAGAGCGAGAAGCTTCTGGAGATCGACTTCACCGGCCCAAAAGTCGCCCGCACCGGCGACCAGTTCGGCGTCGGGCGAGTTACGGCCCCGGGCAGATGAGTCTGCCCATTCCTTGACGGCGCTAGCGCCGCAGCATAACATGCTTAACGCATCCAATTCCATGCTGCGCAACCTGTGATCAACCTCTCAAATATCCGGTCGCTCACTGACTTCCAGCGAAACGTCAAAAACCACCTTCGGCGGCTGAGAAAGACGGGAAAGCCCGAGGTGCTCACCGTGAACGGACAGGCCGAGCTCGTCGTTCAAAGCGCCACTTCGTACCAGAAGCTGTTGGACGACCTGGACGTTCTGCAAACCCTCAAAGGCATTCGGCGCGGCCTCGACCAGGCCAGGAACGGCCATGGTAAGCCGATGCGAAAGTTCCTCCAGGAGCTTGCCAGAAGTCACGGCATCGAGCATGGCGAATGACGAAATACCAGGTGATCGCCACGCCCGAGGCACAGAGCAACATCCGCGAAGCGTTCGATTACATCCGCGATCGCTCGCCCCTGAACGCCGCCCGATGGCTTCGTGGGCTCCACGAGCGGATCGAGAGTCTCGAACTCTTCCCTCGCCGCTGCGGGACCGCTCGTGAGCAACCATATTTTGAGGAAGAACTGCGGCAGCTCGTCTACAAGTCTCACCGGCTCATCTTCACCATCGACGAGGAGGAGAAGACCGTGCACGTCGTGTTTGTGAGGCACGCCGCGCGCCGTCCCAAGGGTGAGCCGGACGAAGACTAAAGGCGATGTCGCGAGCGCCAAGTGGCGAGACAAGGGCGGCCAGAGGGAGCATCGCGCACTCACGGTCCGCGGCGGGTGACGGTGCATACTTTTCGGTTAGCGACCGGGCATCTAATCGACTACGATAGGCTCATGAGCGCCATCGAATTGCGCCGCGAGATCAAAGAGGCCGTTGGCCGAGTTCCTCTTGAGCGCCTGAAGTCGCTGGCCGATTACGTCCGTTTTCTGAACCGGCCGCCGCTAGAGCGGCGGCTGAAAGACGCCGAGAAAGCGATCGCGTCGGGCAAGGGCATCAACTGGCGCAAGGTTCGCTCGGATGTTTGAGGTCATCCTTTCGCCCGAGGCGCAGGCGTTCTTCGCGGGGGCTGATCCGCCACTGGCGCGAAAACTGGCAGGCCCAGCTTGTCGTCCAGAGCGCCACTTCGTACCAGAAGCTGTTGGACGACCTGGATCGAGTCGTCAGTCACGCGGTAGAAAATCTGATAGTTCCCGAAACCGTCGACCGCCCATTTGCGAAGGCCGACAAGCCGCCGGTTCGAGAGCGTATAGGTGGGCCCCGCCCGAGGCGTGTCGGTCAGAAACTCCATGCTCCGTCGTGCCGCCTCAAGGAAGCGGATCGCCGCGTCGAGATTGTCGGCGGCGATGTACTCCGCGATTTCGATCATGTCCCGGTCCGCCGCGGGACGAAGCTCCAGACGCAGCCTCATTGCCGCTTCGCGGTCTTCCGGCCGTTCGCCCGCCGTTCGACGCGGCTGCGGAGCTTGTTCCAGTACTCGTCGGTCACGCGAATCGGCTCGCCGCTGTCCATACCTTCGAGCAGCTTTTTCTCCAACCGCTCCTGCTCGGCCCGCCGTTGCTCCTGACGGACGAGCTGACGGATGAACTCGCTCGTGGAAGCGAAGCTCCCGGCCCTCGTCCGCTCCTCGATGAATGCCCTCATCTCCTCGGGCAGCGAAATGGTGATGGTCGTTGGCACTTCGGACTCTCCGAACGTGCCGATCCTATCGTCTGTAAGAAGATTTCACAAATCCTCCTAACCGCCGCGATCCTGTGGACCGACGGATGACATGTGCGGGGTCGAGGTGAGCGACGGCAAGCGCGGCGGCTGGTAAAGTTCCGGCGCCATGAATGTAAAGACTTTGGGAACCGCGATTGTTATCCCCTTTCTCGGCGGCGTCTTTCGAAGCTGGATCGGCTTTGCCCTGGGAGTCGTCGTCGCCTTTTCATGCATCGACGCAAGTGCCGCGGAACTGGCGTCGCATGCCCAAACCAATGTCGTACAGGAAGTGCGGTTCGAAACGGCAAGGTCACACCCCGATCCGTTCAACGATGTGACTTTCGACGTCGTCTTCACCGACCCGTCCGGCGGCAAGCTCCGCGTGCCGGGCTTCTGGGCCGGGGGGAAGGTCTGGAAGGTGCGCTACGCCTCCGGAGTGGTCGGCGCCCACCGTTTTCGCAGCGAGTGCTCCGACACCCATGACAGCGGCCTGCACGGCATCGAGGGGCAGGTCCGGGTCGAGCCATACCGGGGCGCCAACCGGCTTTACCTTCACGGCCCGATCCGCGTGGCGGCGGACCGACGGCACTTCGAGCATGCCGACGGCACGCCGTTCCTTTGGCTCGCTGACACGTGGTGGATGGGCTTGTGCAAACGGCTGCACTGGCCTGACGAGTTTGAGTCGCTGACCGCCGACCGCAAGGCCAAGGGCTTTAACGTCATCCAGATTGTCGCCGGGCTGTATCCCGATCAAGGCCCGTTCGACCCGCGCGGGGCAAACGAGGCGGGGTTCCCATGGGAGAAGGACTATGCCCGCATCCGGCCCGAGTATTTCGACGCCGCCGACGCCCGCATTCACTACCTCGTCGATCAGGGCTTGGCGCCCTGCATCGTCGGCGCGTGGGGCTACCACCTCCCGTGGCTCGGCGAGGCCAGGATGAAGCAGCACATGCGATATCTCGTGGCCCGGTACGGCGCGATGCCGGTGGTCTGGTGCGTCGCTGGCGAAGTGAACCTGCCCTACTACCTCACGCCGGGGTTCCCCAACGGCGGCGAGAAACAGGCGGCCGCGTGGACCCGGGTCATCCGCTACACTCGAAGCATCAACGCCTTTGGGCGGCCGATCACGACCCATCCGACCGGCATCCCTCCGCTCAGCGCCCGCGGCGTGTTGAAAGACGCGGCCCTGCTCGATTTCGACATGCTCCAGACTGGCCACGGCCTGCGCGAGGTCCTCGGCCCCACCATCGCGGCGCTTCGCACGTCACTCGACGCCAACCCGCCCATGCCCGTGGTCGATGGCGAAGTTGCCTACGAGGCGCTGAACGGCAGGATCCCCGCCGACATTCCCCGCCTGATGTGCTGGGCCTGCCTGCTCTCCGGGGCCGCCGGCCACACCTATGGCGCAAATGGCATCTGGCAGCTCAATCGAAGGAATGCCCCCTACGGCAACTCCCCTCACGGCGGCAACTACGGCGCCATCCCCTGGGACGAAGCGATGCACCTGCCCGGCTCCGCGCAGGTCGGCCTGGCCAAAAAGCTCCTGGAAAGCCTCCACTTCGAAAAGTTCGCGCCACACGCCGAATGGGCGCGTCTCTCCACACCTTCGACAGACAAATGGCTCGTCCCCTACGCGGCTGGAATCCCCAATCGCCTGCGCGTTATCTACGTGCCGACCGGGGATGCCATCACCGTGCGCGGCCTGGAGCCCGGCGTCCGTTATGCGATCACCCGTTTCGACCCGGTCACCGGCAAGTGCGAAAAACTCGGAATCGCCCAGGGCGACGCCGAGGGCACCTGGCCGGTGGCCCCGCCACAGGGCTGGGATCACGATTGGGTGGTGGTGCTCGAAGCGAAGTAAACAGCCCCCGCTGGTAGTCGCGGGGGCTTGAAGGAACGCAGGACAGGGGCTCGTGGATCCACTACTGCGGCGTTACCTCCAGATAGCTGCCCTGCTGCACGGTGTAGTTGCAGCCATAGTTGATGCCCGCCGGGGCGCTGGACGCGCCGTTGCCGACGATGGTGATGGCCGCGTTGCCGGACAGGCTCATCGAGCTGTCCGCGATGTTGATGATACTGCCTTGAACGGTGGCGGACGCGTTGCCCGACATGCTCATCTGGCTGGCGATGATGGACCCGTTGATGGTGCCGAACTGGCCGCTCATGTTCACTGTGTAGTAGGGCGCCAGCAGGAACGCGTTGGTCAGTGACAGTTCTCCGGCGGGAAACGTGGCCGGAAGGGTGCCGATGGGCTTGACCGCCACCTGCCCGGAAAGACTGATCACGTTGGTGGTGAGGTTGCCGACGGTGGGGTTGGCGTCGGTGACGATCACCCCCTGGATGATGCTCTTGCCGCCGATGGTCAGGTTGCAGGGCGACTGGACGTACAGCACACCCTGGATGTTCACGTTGGAGAGTGTGTAGGTACCCGGCGGGAGCGTGACATTCGCTAGCAGGGTGCTGCCGGGTACGTAGGGGTTGACGGCATACTGCGAGTAGACGGTCGGGTCCACATACGGGAAATTAGGCATCGCCACGCCACTGTGAACGTGCTGCCCGAAGCTCGAGCTGGCGGAGGTATACCCCGCGATCGAACCGCTGCCGAAACTGTTGACGAGGTTCGGGTTGGTGTACGAGTAGTCGCCGGAGATGCTGGGGCTGCCGCTGAGCGTCAGCCCGCTGGACGCGGCAGTGGCGATCAGCACGCTCCCCTGGCCGGCGCTGGTGGCCCCGTTGATGGCCGCGTTACCGCCGAGGGTGATTGGGCTTTTGCTGGCAACCCCGTAGCTGAAAATGCTTCCGGTGAGGGCGTTCTGCTGGAACTGCAATTGGACCGCCCTCTTGAGGGTCGTGTTCGTGCCAGCGCCTGTGACGGTAACGACGAGGTTATTGCCGGATTGGGTGAGGACGGCGCGGAAGCGCGCGCCGGTTGTGGGGTCAATGGTGATCCACTGGTTGGGGGCTGGAATGTAGATCGTGCCGCCGCTGTTCTGGACGGTGTAGCCATTCATGTTGGCGGTGCCGTTAAGCTGCTGGCCGAGCTGAGCGGCAACTACGTCCATCTGCTTGGCCGGCTTCGCCAGCGCGAAAGAGGACTTGGAGATCTGATAGCGGATGAACTGCATGCCGCCATCCGCGGCGACCTGTGCTTGCTGCAGACCCTTCTCGTTCCTGGCGATCTGCGTGTTGATCGTCGTGGCGGCGTAGAAGCCGACCGCGAGGGTGGCAAACAGCACCAGATAGAGCATCGCCAATAGGGACGCGAGGCCGTGCCGGGCGGAAGACAACCCACTCGCCCGCGGCCGCCGCAGCGACCGCCCGAAAGTTGCCGTGTTCATGAGCTTTGCCCGGCACCGTCGCGCCGGACCCTTTGTGTCCTGCCGATCTCACCCGTCGTCCGCTTGGCCCCGCCGGGTGGAACAGCCTTCCACTGGGGACATACGAAGTGCCGCCACGGAAAGCAATTTCCGCAAGCAATTGCGTGCAAGTTCAGCGGCAGCGAGGAACGATGCCGTGCGGTTATGGGGTCTAGAGATACCAATCGTTCGCAAAGGGCCGCCGGATGGCCAGGAAATGGTTCCCCACCTTACCACGAGATGTGGCACGGCCGCCCTCGGCTGTGTTCGAAATGTGGCACAGCCGCCCTCGGCTGTGTTCCGCCGTCAGGCGGAAGGAGATTTCGGGCTACGCGCGAAAACAGCCGAGGGCGGCTGTGCCACTTGAAGTCTCTCCAATCCATTGCCGCGAAGATTGCCACAACGTGTAGTCGTTCGTTAGAGTATGAGATTCAGGACTGAACCCCGAATGACGGAGGCTTTGCATGAATTGCGGGAGAATTGCGTCGATTTCGACCTTGCTCACGGCTGTTGTTGGCGGGGCCGCTCGCGCTGGCGCGATCCCGGTTCCGAACGGGTCGTTCGAGTCCCCTTCGGTCCCGCTGCAAGACATCGCCAGGCCGGGCGCCGACAACTGGGTTACGACCGGCGGGAACAACACCGGGATTTTTCCCAACCTTCCTATGGACGAAAACTTCGGGGGGGTCATCGCCAAGCGGATCACCAATGCCGATGGCAGCCAGTTGGCGTATATCGCCGCGATCTACGATCCGACCGGGACCACGGATAATGGGACGCCGATCGTGAACGAGTTCTACCAACAGCTCCCGGCGGTATATCAGCCGGGGCAATCCTACACGCTGTCCGTCGGCGTCACGACCAGTTCCGCCCAGCCGCCGGACGCGGGGGCCAAGCTGAGGTTGGAGTTGTACTACCCGGCGAACGGGGGCCAGCAATCCGTCGCCTCAACCCTGGTGACCAGCGATGAGGCCAGCGTTGAAAACCAGTTGTTAAAGTATTACACCGTTCAGACCCCAGTGGTGGCCGCCGGCGCTGCATATGCGAACCAGCCGATCGGGATACTGCTGTCCACGACGGACAACGGCCCCACGATTGGCGGCACCTTCGACATGGATAACGTTACTCTCGCGTCAATCCCCGAGCCGGCGTCGGCAGCGCTATTCGCTCTGGGCGCGCTCGTCGTGGGCATCCGCCGCCGCCGGATTTGCTGAGAGGCGAGGCATGGCATGAGTCATCGTACGACGCAACAACGACGGGCATTCACCCTGCTGGAGTTGCTGGTCGTCGTGGGGATGATCGCTGTATTGGTGGCCGTGCTGTTTCCCGCCCTGCGGGCCGCACGACGTGCCGCGGCGCGTACGGCCTGCCTGAGCAACCAGCACCAGATCGGGGCTGCCATCTTCGCCTACGCCGCCGACTACGACCGCACCATTGTCTATGGTCCCAAAGCGCCTCCGGCGACGGCGACGAACTTTTACCCCGGCACAGGCGACGTGACCAGCCTGCTGTCTCTTCAGAGCGGTGCGCCGGTTGCGTTGGGGCTGCTGCTGAACAAATACCTGTCGAAGACGCCGCATGTGCTGTTCTGCCCGGGCGCCGACCAACCCGAGGATGCGGACGCGGAGTTGTCGAAGGTCGGACACACGCAGGCGCAAGGCGATTACTACTATCGTCACGGGTCGAACGTCAGTCTATCGGATAACGCCTTGCCGCCCACCACGGCACACATCCACCTGAACGATCTCGGTTCAAACAGGAATGGCCAGCCGATTCGCGCCTTGGTCATGGACCAGAACTTCCTGGCGAACCTGAATTGGGCGGCCACCTGGGGCCTGGTCACCCGTACCAATCACGACCACCAAACCGTGAACGTGCTGTTCGCGGACGGCCACGCGGCAACGCTGGATAACGCGGCAACGCTTGTTAACCCTCACGGGCCGCTGACGATCGACCCGCTGGCTCTTCAGATTCCGCCTGAGGACTCCCTCGACCTGATCCTGAAGGCGTTCGAATCTGCCGACCAACGGTGACCAAACCGAGCGATCACTTTCTGACGCGGAACGAGCCGCGACCTATCTTTGAGGCTCACGTTGTCGCGGGCAGCAATTGACCGAACCCGCGCGCCAGTGCCACCAGGTCGTCGAAGTTGACGATCCCGTCGCCGGTCAAGTCTCCCTGCGAAGGCGTCGCGTTGAGCTGGTTGAAGTTGCGGGCGAGGACCACCAGATCGTTGAAGTCGACCATTCCGTCGTCGTTCACGTCGCCGGGAAGAACGTCGAGCCGGCGAGTGAAGGACGCGATAAACCCATTGCCAATGGTCACCGTCACGCGGTCGGCGGCGGCGATGGGCTGGACCAGCGTGATCGTGTAACTGGTCCCCGATCCACTGATCGTGACCGGGCCGTAGTTGGCGACCGTAATGCCGGTGACGCTGACATCGCCCGCGCTCAGCACCGCCGCCTGATTGAGTGTAATCGCAAGCTGGCTGATGCCCACGAAGGGCAGATCGGTCGTTCGCCCGGCGGGCAGCAGCCGGAGCCCGTCGGCGGCGTCCTGCAGCGGCACCGGCCCGGCGGCGCCAAACGCCAGGGAAACCGAAGCCACGCTCGCCTGCTCGACGGTGACGTTGACGGCGCTGGTTACGCTCAGGCCGGCGCTGTCGGCAATCGTGACCGTGAACGTATAGGCGCCAGCCGCGCTGAAGGTGGCGACGGTGTTCTTGGCGGCGTTGGCGCGGTTGACGCTAAAACTGGGCGCCGCCGCGCCTTGCGGGACGGTGGTCGCGGCCCAGGTGTAGGTGAGCGCTGATTCACCCGCCGGGTCGGCCCCGAGGACCGAAAGGCTCGTCGTCGTCCCGGTTACGGGATTGGGGTCGGCGGAAGCCGCGACGGCGACGGCGGGCTGGCTCACCGTCACGTTGTCGATCACGGCCGTGTTCAGCGCATTATTGTTGTGGCTGCATACGTTCAGCCCGACGTAGACGTTGGTCCCCATCGCGATCGTGATCGACGCCTGCCGCGACCACGCGACGCCGTTGGTGGAACGATAGCCGGTAATCGTGTTGCCCGAGCGGACCAGGCGCACCCAATAGGGAGTCGCGACCGCGGCGGTATTGTTGTTGGCGGCCATCCCGCCCTTGGTCGTGCGGTATTGGAACGCCGTGCCGTTGCCTGGCGTCACGTCCATGAACGCAAACGCGTCGGTCGGGTCCAGCGAGTTTCGGATCATTACCCCGATCTTCGCGAACGGATCGGTGTTCTGCTCGGAGACGACGCGGGCGGTAGTGCTTACGTTGCCGCTGACGGGCTGGTAGACGAAGCGGAACTGGTCGGAGGTCCCCCAGATGTCGCTGCCGGAGCCGCTGACGGTGAAGGCGCCGCTGCTGTCGTAAGCGAGTCCCGGGATGGCGACCGGCCCGACATCCTGCGAGGCCCACGGCGCGGAGACGACGCCGACGGAGGCCGTTCCCTGCAAGGCGCCATCATTTGCCGTGATGGTCGCCAGCGTGCCGGCGGCAGGGGCGGTGTAGAGCCCGGCGGCGCCGATTGTCCCGCCGCCCGAAGCGACGGCCCACGTGAACGCCGCCGGCTGGATCGCCATCGGCTGGCGGAATTGGTCCAGCACCTTGGCGGTGAACTGCTGCCTGTGCCCTGCGGAAAGGGTGGCAGTGGACGGGTTGATCGTGACGCTCGTCCTGGTTTGATCGACGACGACGCTGACGCTGCTGGCCGTTGAGAGCCCGCCGCTGTCCGTGATGGTCACCTGAAAGCTGTAAACGCCCGCCCGGTAGAAAGTAGCAGTGGTCTGCTTGGCGGCGTTGGTGCCGTTGATCGAAAACGACGGCAGCATCGCGCCGAAAGGAACTGCCGTGGTAGTCCACGTATAGGTCAGGTTCGACTCACCGGCGTCATCATCGCCCAGGACCGAGAGACCGGTCGTCGTGCCCGTCACAGGACTGGGCGAAGCCGCCGCGGCCGTGACCACGGTTGGGGCGGCGTCGTTGGCGATCGTCGGGATGCTGACAGTCATCGGACTGGATGCGATCCCATTGGCCACCACGCTCACCGAATAGTCTCCCGCCGGGATGCCCAGGGGAAGCACATACTCCGTCGTTTGTGAAGCGGTCCCGCTCGCCACGCCTGTGCTGCTCCAATTGAACGTCCGGGCGTAATAGACGGCGCCGGCGCCGTCGCTGAAGCGGACCAGCGGGTAGTTACTGCTCATCTGGGCGTCGTCGCCGTACGCGGCGCCCTCCGAGATGCCGTTCAGCAGCGTTCCGGTCAGTTGGTACGTGCCGTCGCCATTGGACTGGATGCCGGTAATGGTTGGCGTCCCATCTGCAAGGGGCGTGGCCTGGGGATCGTAATCGTAAAGCGTCGAGCCGCCATCGGTGAACAGGACCGTCCCGTCCGGCAGGTCGAGCATCCGGTCGCCGAAGGGGGCGCCGCTGAGGTTCGGCGCTCCCGACCCAAACGAAAAAATGTTCGTGGCCGGGTCGTAGACGTAAAAGGTAGTCGGTCCCTTCAATGTTCCGGCGGGCCCGACGGCCAGGAGGACGGTACCGTCCGGCAACATCGCCGCCGGCGCGTCGGGCGTGCCCTGCCCGCTGGGAATGCTCGGTCCCGCCGCCCAGGTTCCGGGCGCGGACGTGCCTGATTGAGTGTAGAGGGCCGTGTGACCGGAAGCGCCCAGAAACAAAGCCCGGCCGTCGGCCAGCAGGAACCCTCCGCCCAGCTCATGGTTCTGGTCGAACAGGTCAACCGGCACCGCCCCGTCGCTGACCCAGCGATTCAGTGAAGGGATGTATCGCTCGGAGGTGTTGGCGCCATCGACGCTCAGAACGCTGCCGTCGGCGAGCTTGAGCCAGCTCTGCTCACTTGCGTTCCCGCCGCGATATAGCTTGGCACCCAATGACCATGTGTTCGTGGAGGGATTGAAAATGACGGTGTACCCGCTCGGCGCCGGGGCAACCGGCGCGATCAGCACGTTTCCATTGGGCAACATCTCGGAGAGCGAGTCGGAGAAACCGCCGAACCGCTGGGACGGGAGCGAAATCCAGGTGTTGGTGAGCGGATCGTAGACCTCGCCCGTCTTGCCGCCGCTCCCATACTCGCCCCCGGCGACGAAGACGCTGCCGCTCTGCAAGACCTGCGACGAGTCATACAGCCGCGTGTCGTGCATCGACGCCAGACGACTCCACGTCCCGCGGAGATAGCTGCCGGAGGCATCAGGGGTGAGGCGGGCCCAGTCGGCACTGGTCCCGTTGATCTGGGCCAGCACCGACCCGTCCGGCAGCAGCAGCATCGTGCCCACGCCGCCCGGCGCATTGTGCGTCAACTGCGTCCAGGTCCCGCTGAGGAGCTGGCGCTGCTCGAGACATTCGACGTATATGGGTGCGCCGGGGCGATTGAACGGCTTGGGTTGTTGCCGGGAGCGTGCCCGGGCAAAACTCGTGCGGGCCCGTTTCCGATGCATGGGTTAGGCCCCTCCAAATCCGCCGTGTCGTTGCGCCCGATCAGTATCCTAGTTTTGGCCGCCTCGTGCAATGCAAAGTTTCTAGGAGTTCGATCGGGTGTGACGCGCCCATGCGGCGAGGCCCTCACGTGGCACGGCCGACTCGGCCGTGGGCGAACGAGCATCACCGTCGGTTGGTGAGTCTCGATTCCATCGGGATGGAAGGCCCGGTGTCGCTGCCGTGCTTTTCACAATCGCGCGCCGATTGGCAATGCAGCTCCCTGGACCACGGCCGAGTCGGCCGTGCCACGATCCACGATCCAGCCTGCCACAGGCTTGCGCCCACCCCTGCACGATCCCGCGCCATGGTCTAGTGCCGGCGGTGCAACGAGAGTTTCTTGCCATGCGGTTCGACCTCCACAAAGGCGCTGTTCTGTACAGTCATCGCGGCCAGCTCGGTCCTGGCCGTCGGTGGGATCGCCGGCGCGGTATTGGCGCCATAGTTGCGCGCCAGGGCCATGAGGTCGGGGAAATCCACCGTGCCGCTGTAATTGAAATCCCCCATCGACCAGTCGGCCGGCGCCGCCGCGGTACCTTGATTGTAATGGCGGGCCAAAGCCACCAGGTCGGCGAGTCCGACTTTTCCGCTCAACGTGGCGTTGCCGCTGAGGGCATACTTTAGGAGGACCGAACCAGCCGGTTGACTCGCATTCAGAGGATCAGCGGAATCTGTATCGCCGATGGCGAACGCGGGGTTGGCCCTTGCGGCCGAGCTGGTCAAGCCCGTGCCGTCCCATTTGCCCCCGTCGAACCCGCTGGCCAATGCCTGCTCTATTTGGGACAGCGGGCTGGCGCCGGTGTAATGGATCAAGAGCGAACCGGTCCCCAGGTCGATCGTCTGCTGTGCCGACAACTGCGGCACATCGCTGGTGCTGAAGCTTCCGTTGAGCTTCAGCAGATCAGGAAGCGGGCTGCCGTTGCTGTCGTCCAGCACGAGCGTTTCGGTCGCGGCGCCGCCATTGATGGTCAGGCCGTTGGCATCGTCGATCGAGACACGGCCCGCCTGCGGGGCGCCGGAGTCGGAAGTGAGGGCCCAGGCGATCACGTTGCCGTCCTTCTTCAGGGTGATGGTATCGCTGCCGCCGGCGGTGATGACGTTCTGATAGAGCCCGAAGACGGCTACCGAGTTGGCCGTCGCGACAAAGACCTTGCCGTCGGCGATGGTGGGAAGCGTGAACTTGACATACGAGCCAAGCCGATCGCGTGTTCCCGCCTGGCTGCTGTTGTAGAGTTCGGCGAGCGTGGTGGCGTCATAGGCATGGAGCACGCCGCCGCTGCGAACCTCCCATACAATTCCGGCGGCGTTGCCGTCGGATGAAATGCTCGGCGTCGCCCCCGGGTAGTTATAGCTGACGCTGCCGCGCGCCACCGGCGTCGTCGACAGCGCGCCGTCGCTGATGGAGAAGGCCTTCAGCACGTCGCCCGAGGCGTGGAAGTAGACGCGGCCGTTGAAATAGGCCGGGTTACTCCACGCGCCGGGCCCCAGCGACACCTCCTGCACGACCTCATCTGCGGTGCTGTATTGACCCATGTTGTCTCGATCGATCAGGTAGATCAGCCCCTGTTTTCCGCACCCGACCAGCAAATGGGGATGATCGGCGCTGCCGACCGAGTCCGGTAAGACCATCGGCCCGGCCGAGCCGAGATCCTCGTCGGCATCAGCCAGCGCCTGCTGGTTCTGGGGCGTGAAATAATCCCCGATCGCAAGGCCGTTGGCGGTGGAGAGCTTGATGAAGCTGTCGCCGTAATCGCCCAGGCTGGCGTCGAAATCGCCGTTGCCGACCATGGCGTAGAGGTTAGACGCGTCGGAAGCCAGCCCCGCCCCGGCCTGCCAGATTGCCCCCTCGCCCGGATGGGCGCTCTGGGGCGTGAGATTGTTGGGCGTCGTGTTGAAGACGCTCTGCAACTGCAGGGTCGCCGGGTCGAAGCTGAGGACCCAGCCGTGATACGGGTCGGTGTCGCCGTAGCTGCCGTAGGCGACGTAGAGCGTGCCGTTCAGCAGGGTCAGGGCCGGCCGCTGCATTTGCCGGGTGGCGGTGAACGAAAGCGTCGTCCCGTCTCCGCCCGGCCCATTGCCGGGGAACGTCGCGGCGACCAGCGCCGGCATCATCTTGTCCGCTCCGGTCGTGATGTCCAAGGCGTGGATCTGGTGGGTGTAGACCCCGGTCGCGTCATTGGTGAATGCGTCCACATACATCGTGTCGGTGGACGGGTCGATGACCGGCGTGCCGGTGATGCCGATGAAGGGGCTGATCGTGCCGTAGTTATTGTACCCGATATAGGGGCTGGGCGTCGTCGCCGGGCTGCCGAGACTCACGTGCCACAGCAATCCGCCGTCCGCGCCGTCGGAGTCGGCGTCGAAGGCGTAAACGCTGTCGTGCTCCGTGGCCACGAACACCACGTCGTGCGTCCCCTTGCCGGGAATCGCCAGTTTGGAAACGTAGAGCGGCTGGGCATACACCTGCCCGTCCACCGGATATGAAAACAGTTTCCCGAACGACGACTGATTGACGTTGCCCGGCGTGAGCAGAGTTTCATCAGAGTTGAGCCCCGTGCGGGCCTGGTCGTTGTGCCAGGTCAGCACGTTGACCGAAAGTAGCCGCCTGGCCTCGAGCAGCTCCACGAGGCAGACAAAGGTACACTTCGTCTGAGCGCGTTCTCGCCGCCTTCTGACAAACCCCATGGCGAAACTCTCCTCCGGCCGTCGATGAGATGCAGCAATACCACAGCCCTGAAACGACCAGCATTCTACACGATCTGCGCGTCGGTGCCACCACTGCCAGACGTTGCAGAGCCTCGACGTACGAAGTATGAGTGCGAACCGGGGGCGTACCCTACGAGGTCTAGGCACATGGCCAAACAACGATCCGAGCGGCTGCGAGCACATCCCCGTGAGCGTTTCGCCGAACGCCTGCAGGAGTTCACCCTGGATGCAGTGGCGGCAAGGCTGAGAAAAGAACCTCAAGCCGGAGAGGCCGGCCACCGGCAGCAAACGCTTTATCGCCGCGGCCGGATGTCAGTGGCGATGTTCGTTTTCGACCGCCTGACCCGACTGGCGCCCCACCGAATCAACGGCGTCGCGTTGATCCAGGTCCTCAAAGGCCGGCTCCAGGTAATGGCCGACGGTCATGCCCACAACCTCGACGCAGGCCGACTGCTCGTCCTGGCGCCGGGCGTTGAACACGACGTTGTCGCGCAGCAGGAGAGTGAAATGCTGCTGACCATCCACCTCGACGCACGACCCGCGGCTGTGCCGGAAGGCCCCAACCGCCCGGATGATGCATGAGCATCAAGGCTGTGAGATCCAGAAAAGACTATTTCACGCGCTTATGATGCCCCGAAGACGATCCGCCCGATCGCCGGCCCGTGGCGCCCAGAGGACGTCGCTGACGCCCACCGGCAAAATGTCGCCGGGCGGCAGGGGCCTGGCCCGCAGATGGTAGCGCAAGCCGCGACGCTCCGTGGCCAGCCCGTATCCTCGATATCCGAACCCGCGCATCAGTTGAAACAGCTCGTTCACACTCGACCCGGCGCGTTGCAGCCACGATTCGATGACTTCGGTCGTCACCAGCGGCTTGAATCGATCCAACGTCTGGCTCATCCCGCGCAAGACGCGCGGCTCGAATCCTTCCACGTCGACCTTGATCAGCGTTATGGGGCGATCGTCTTTTAACAGCACCGAATCTCCGACCTCCACCGGGACTTCGACGGAACTGGTGACCGCGGCGGCGTCTTCCTCCGGCATCGTTGCCAGCGTTCCCATCCCGCTGTGATGGAGCAGGATTTTGAGCGTCAGCGTCGCCGGGGCGTCGGAGAGCCCCATTCGGTGAAGGCGCACGTGCTCGATCCGGTTGCGGCGCAAGGCCGCGTCGATCTGCCGGCAGCAGTCGGGGTTCGGCTCAAAGGCCTCGACCAGCCCCGTCGGGCCAACGAGGGAAGCGGCGTGCAGCGTCAGCATGCCGATGTTCGCCCCCACGTCCACCATGCGATCCCCCCGCCGCAGGCAGTGCGACATGAGAAGCTGGAGATCGAGGTCGTGATACCGGGCCAGAAACCAGGTCTGCCGCTGGGACCAGTCGGACAGGTCCAGCTCCATCCAGAAACGATGCCATTTCCCGCGGACGCTCTTGCGCGGCGCCCCCCGCCAGCGCGGGTCCATCTCGGCGCCAAGAATTCCCATCGCCCGCGCCAGCCTGCCCCAGCCCGGCAGCTCGTTGCGAACGATCGGAACGATGGCAAGAGAATACCAGGGATAGCCGTGCGACACTCGGAGATGTCCTTCTATGCAAACAGGTCCAGGATCGGCTTGCCCTTGCCGTCGCGAGTGACGAAGAAGGGCCGGCTCTCGACCTCATACGCCAGACGAGGCGAGATACCCATCGCGCGATACAGGGTGGCGTGAAGGTCTTCGATCACGACGCGGTCCCTGATGGTTTTGCAGGGGCGTTCGTCGGCGGTCTGGCCGTGGAGATAGCCGCCCTTGATGCCCCCGCCGAACAGGAGGACGCAGCCGGCATCGGTGAAGTGGCGGTGCATGCCGTAGAACGTCTCCGACTCGATCCGGTCCGGCACCTTCACTTGATCGCGAACGCGGTTGGAATCCTTCCCCTCGATCAGGGCGTCGCGGCTGAACTCGCTAGCCAGCACCACCAGTGTGCGCTTCAGCAGACCGCGCTCTTCGAGGTCCATAATGAGCTGCGAGACGGGTGCGTCGATCATTGCCTTCATCGTGTCCGCGCGCTCGTGGCCGTTCTCGTGCGTGTCCCAGTTGAGGAAGGGGACGTATTCGGTGGTGACTTCGATGTAGCGGGCGCCCACTTCGGCCAGCCGCCGGGCCAGAAGGCAGCCCAGGCCGAAACGACCGATGGTCTTTTTCTCATACGATCCGTCGCGGTCATCGGAGTCGGCGCGGGTGGCGAGCGAGGAGGGGTCGAAGCCTTCGGGAACATACTTGGCGACCGATTCCTTCGGCTCCAGCGACAGGTCGAACGCCTTGGCCGCCGGTGAGCTGAGGAGGCGATGGGCATTGTCCATGGCGCGGAGGAACGAGTCACGCTGATACGAGCTGGCGTGCTCGCCCAGCGGCGAGGCGTCAAGCAGCCGCTTGTAAGCTTTGTTGCGGTCCTCGAAGCGCAAGGGCGTCATGCCGGGAGGCGGACGGACCGAGTCGGCCGCGTCCTGCGGAAAGGGGATGTTGAACGGGCCGTATTCGCTCCCCAGGAACCCCGCCGTCGTGAACGCCTTCACCTCCTCCCCCTCCCCGATGTCGAACCGCTGGCCGATGTTGATGAACGCGGGCACCGCTTCGTTGAGCGGCCCGCGGGTGCGGGCGATGACCGCGCCGATATGCGGAGCGGCCACCGTCTGCGGCGGGGCATAGCCGGTGTGCCACTGGTATTGGTGCCGCGAGTGCAGGATGAAGCCCAGGTCGCCCGCGGTGTAGGAGCGGATCAGCGTGCCCCGGTCCATCACCGACCCGATCCGCTCCAGCCCCCGGGAGAACTTGATAGGATCGACGGCGGTGTCGATCGCCGGAAAGGTGCTGAGCAGACCCTTGGGTTCCATTCCTTTTTCGAACGGGGCATAGTGCTTGGGATCGAACGTTTCCGTGTGCGCCATGCCGCCGGCCATCCAGAGGACGATCAGCGTGTCGGCGGTGGGCTCGATTCGCTCCGGCGGCCCAGCCGCCCAGAGCTTCGGCACCGGCACCGCCAGCGCGGCGAGAGTCGCGGCGGAGGCGGTCTTGAGAAAATCCCTGCGGGTGCACGATCGCATAGTCTGTCGTTCCTCCTCCGTCACTGGATGAACTGGAACTGCGGCGTCATGACTACCGCCCACATGAAATCCGCCATGCCAGCTTCGGTGAGCGGCCGGCCGAGCATCTCAATCGCGATGCTCATTTCCTGCTCGCCGGGTCGTCGTCCCAGCGCGTGCTCATAGAACTTCGTCACCCACGCTTGTGGGTCTTTGGACGCCTCTTCGGAGAGGCGGTGAGCGGCCCGCGCGAGGCGGTCGTCGAGCGTTTTGCCGTGGGTCAACTCGAGCGCCTGCAACGTGGTGGCGGCGGAGCCGCGGCTGGTCATGACCTGCTCGCGGCTGGGGCGGTCGAGCGCGGTCATGAGCGGATCGGAAGCGAGCATCGACGCCCGGATGCCGCCCGGCTGGGCGGCGGTCGTCGTCGCGGAGCGCATCGGAGGGCCGAAGTCGATCGCCTCGTTGGCAAAATCATTTCGCGTGATCGGCGGCAGGGCCGGGCCCTCGTCCACCGGCGCGACGCCCTCCGGCAGCACGACCGCGCCAAGCCACTCGCGATCGTCGTAGCCAGGTTGCTTCCACTGTCCCTCGGGCGCGCGCGATACGCGCCATGACGGATCGGATATCAGCTCGATGGTTTGCTCGTGATCGAGTGTCGCGCGCAAGTAAAAGCTGACGCCGCTCACCGAGTTGAGGTGATTGCGCGATTGAGGGTATTGCTGCTTTTCCACGTCGGTGAGCGGTTTTTCCGTGTGACTGGCCACGTCGAGAACGATGGTGTTTCGCCCGGCGACCAGCCGCTTTCCCAGATCGTAGACTGCCACGCGCCCGCGACGCTGGTCGTCCGACAGGGCCGACCTTACCCGTTTGCCGTTGACGATCATCGCGAACGACTGGCTTGCCCCGACGGCGGCGTACGCCTCCCGCGGCGCCTCGGCCAGCGTGAAGTCCTTGCGGAAGACGACTTTGTGGCGGGGCAACCGCTCGGGCTTTTCGTCCTGCGCCTTCTTCTTTCGCGGCGCATCGTCGTCGTCATCGTCGTCCGCGTCGTCTTTTGAGTCGTCCTTCTTGGCCGCGGTCTGTTCAGAGGCCTTATTATCAGCGGCCTTGGCCTCCTCCTGAGCTTTCTTCCTCTGCTCCCGGGCTTGTTTCTGTTCCCATTGGAAATCGGCCTGCTGCTGGCCCAGGTCCAAGGGCTCGGTCGTCCAGATCCAGGTGGGCATGGTGAGCGGGCCGATCAGGTTGCCGGTGGTGAAGTCGATGTCGAGTGTCGCGGGCAGACGGGCGAAGTCGCCGGAGAAGCTGCTGATGGCGTCGCACAACTGCTCGGCGCTGAGCCGCCGGACCAGCGGGCCGCGGAAGACGTATTCTTTCTCTCCAGTGGGCACGCCCGCCGAGGGAAGCTGATACGCGCGGGATGTGAGGATGATCTCGATCGTGCGCTTGAGGTCGTAGTGATGCGCGACCAGGTCTTCGGCCAGCCAGTCGAGCAGATCGGGGTTCCACGCCGGCCTGTCCATGTCATCCAGAGGCTCGACCAGCCCGCGGCCCAGAAGCCGCGCCCAGAGCCGGTTCACAATCGTCCGCGGGAGACGGCCGTTGTCGCGGCTGGTCATGAGCTGGGCAAATCGTTCCAGCCGCCGCCCTCGCGGGAGCGTCGGATCGATCTGTCCGATCTGCGGGTAAAGGAACCTGGGGCCGGCGGTCTTACCGGTCGGCTGGTCGCAACGCACCATCTCCAGCGCCCCGTCACCGAAAACCGCGGCCATGCCGTAAGAGTCCGCCAGCGTCCAATCGTTGATGAAGCTGTCGTGGCAGCTCGCACATTTCAAATTGACGCCCATGAAGACCTGCGACGTGTTTTGCGCCGCCTGCATCGGCGGAAGCATGCTGGCGTTCACCGTCCCGCGCCAGATGATGCCGCGGGAAAATCCCTCGCACGCTTTGGCGGGATTGACGAGCTGGGCGACGAACTGGTCGTATGGCTCGTTATTCATCAGGGCCGCGTATAGCCAGCCGGAGATTTGCCGGCGGCCGCCGTCGATGAAGCCGGCGCCGCGATAATCGTTGCGGAGCAAGTCGTTCCAGAACGTGAGCCAGTGGTCGGCGTAGTCGCGCCGATTTGACAGGAGTTGTCGAACCAGGCGGCCGCGCTTGTCGGCGGCCCGATCCGCGAGGAAGGCTTCCAACTGCTCGGGCGCCGGCAGCAGTCCGATCACATCCAGGTATGCCCGGCGGGCGAAGACCCGATCCGGAACGACATCCGGCTCGCCCATTCTTTTGCTTGCGAAATATGCGGCGATGATGCGATCGACCGGAGGCCGGGCTTCTCCCGGCGGAACCCGCGGCGCGTGGGGCTTGAGATTGGCCGGCTCGGGACGCGCGAAGGTGATGCCGGCATCCCAGGGCAGGCCCTGGTCGATCCACGCCCGCAGCAGCTCGACCTCCTTCACCGTCAGCGCCTTCCCCTTGGGCGGCATGCGCACCTCGGGGTCGTCGCTGGTGACGCGCTTGATCATCTCGCTGGCAGCGCTCTTGCCCGGCACGACCGCCTTCGCCTTGAGAATCTCCTCGCGCGTGTCGAGCGAGAG
>Ga0073928_10003140_pt1 | contig 26592 bp, 22 predicted proteins | sample PaiPotPPA55metaG_FD_76969 | JGI IMG/M metagenome (GOLD analysis project Ga0073928, IMG submission 76969) | Iron sulfur acid spring bacterial and archeal communities from Banff, Canada, to study Microbial Dark Matter (Phase II) - Paint Pots PPA... ...
CTCAGGGGAGGTGCTCCTCATGCGCCCGCCGTGATCTATCTCTCACACCGGCCGCGCGGATGGGCCGGGTCGCGTGCCGCCCGACCGCGTTCCCTCTTGACCGTCCCCATACAAGGGGCGACGGCAGCGACTTTCACGATGCGCCCCATCCTGGCATCGACCACGACGCGGACTTCCTGTCCCGCCGGGGTGAGGGCGCGCAACAGATAAACCGGCCCCTGGCGCACCGGGCGGCTCACGGAATCAAGTCCCGCAGAGCGCACGATGGTCACGATCTCATACGGCGGCAGCCCTGCAAACCCGGGATAGAACGGCTGCATCACCGGCTGCGCGCGCAACGCTGCCGATGATGCGAGGCTGAGAGCAAGTGCAGCGACGTAGAGTGCGAGCTTCACGGCACCCTCCTGACCTCAGTCGCATGCCGTAACCCGTTACTTCTTTCTGTAACGGCACTGCGAAGATGAAAGAACGAATCCGGCGCGAGCATCCTCCTGCAATGGGGCGGACGTGGGGCATTTATCGAGCCCGCGCATGACGGTGGACGTCAGCGCAATCGGGAAATGCTCTAGCGTTCCGCGCGGCCGATGACGCTCATCAGCTCTTCGATCTTTCGGCGCTGGTCGGTCTTGTTGCCGGACACGATGGCGTGCTCGACGCAATGCGCGACATGATCGCGCAAGACTTCCTCCTGCAGCCGCCGCAGGGCTGCGCGGACCGCGGCAATCTGCGTGACCACGTCGATGCAGTAGCGATCGTTCTCGATCATGCGGGCAATGCCGCGTACCTGACCCTCGATCCGGCTCAACCGCTTCGCGCACGAGCTCTTGCTGTCCTTTCGCATGCGCCGTATATACCCCCCATAGGTATGTCTCGCAATACCGCCTATTCGGAGCACGGGGATGAGCTCGGGGTCGACCAGCAAGATTGCATCAGAGCCTGGGCAGGACTCGCCGGCTGTTGCCGCTCACCGCACCGCCGCTGCTCCTTCGCCCGCTCGCGGTGGAGCGCATTGCGGGCATGGCGCGCTTGCGCACAACTCCACGGCTGCCATCCCGCATGACGCGATCTACACGTGCCCGATGCATCCGCAGATCCGGCAGACCGGCCCCGGAGCCTGCCCGATCTGCGGCATGGCGCTTGAGCCCGAGATCGCAACTGCGGCATCGGGCGAGAGCGCTGAGCTCATCGACATGCACCGCCGGTTTTGGATCAGCCTCTTACTGGCGATCCCGGTGTTTGCGCTGGAAATGGGTGGGCATATTGCTGGCTTTCACAGCTTGCCGGCCGCGAGCTGGTCGCATTGGATTGAGCTCGGGTTGGCAACTCCGGTCGTACTTTGGGGCGGCTGGCCCTTCTTCGTTCGAGCCTGGAAATCTCTGCTCACCCGCAATCTCAACATGTTCACCCTGATAGCGATGGGCATCGGGGTGGCCTGGCTCTACAGCGTGTTTGCAGTTCTCTTCCCCGAGCTTTTCCCGCCGGGCTTCCGCGGTGGCGATGGCGCCGTCGCCGTCTATTTCGAAGCCGCTGCCGTGATCACCGTCCTTGTGCTGCTGGGCCAGGTGCTGGAACTGCGCGCGCGCGAGCAGACCTCGGGGGCCATCCGCGCCCTGCTCGATCTTGCGCCCAAGACCGCGCGCCGAGCTCGACCGGATGGGAGCGAGGAGGAGGTTGCCGTCGATATGATCGCGGTAGGCGATCGTCTGCGCCTGCGTCCGGGCGAGAAGGTGCCTGTGGACGGGCAGGTGATCGAAGGCCGCTCGTCCATCGATGAATCCCTGGTAACCGGCGAATCCATGCCGGTGGTGAAAGAAGCGGGCGCGAACGTCATCGCCGGAACGATTAACGCCAGCGGCAGTATCGTGATCCGCGCGATGAAAGTCGGCCGCGACACCATGCTCGCGCAGATCGTGCAGATGGTGGCTGCGGCCCAGCGCTCGCGCGCGCCCATTCAAAGACTGGCAGATCAGGTCTCCGGCTGGTTCGTGCCTGCCGTGATCGGCGTTGCAATGCTCGCATTTGGCGCCTGGGCGCTGTTCGGACCGGAGCCGCGCTATGCCTATGGACTCGTTGCCGCCGTCACCGTGCTGATCATTGCATGTCCCTGTGCGCTGGGGTTGGCCACTCCGATGTCGATCATGGTCGGGGTCGGACGCGGCGCCCAGGCAGGCGTGCTGATCAAGAACGCCGAGGCGCTGGAGCGTTTGGAAAAGATAGACACGTTGGTTGTCGACAAAACCGGCACGCTTACCGAGGGCAAGCCGAAAGTGGTCGCGATAGTGACCAGCCCCGGATACGAAGAAAACGAGATCCTGCGCCTCGCGGCGAGCGTGGAGAAGGCGAGCGAGCATCCCCTGGCCATGGCGCTTGTGGCCGCCGCACAGGAACGCGGGCTGGTGCTCACAGAGATGTCCGAGTTCGAATCGCCTCCCGGCAGGGGAGTGATTGGAGTGGTCAAGGAAGAGCGGGTCAGCCTCGGCAGCACAAGCTTCCTGAAAGAGCTCGGGATCGACACGGCCGCATTCGAGATCGAAGCCGACCGGCTGCGGCAGGACGGCGCCACGGCGGTGCTCGTGGCTGCCGGTGCCCGCGTCCTCGGCGTGATCGCGATCGCGGATCCGATCAAAAGCACCGCGCCTGAGGCATTGGCGGCCTTGGCTCGGGAACGCGTGCGCGTCGTGATGCTCACGGGCGACAACCGGACGACGGCGCTCGCGGTTGCGCGGCGGCTCGGCATCGCACGGGTGGAATCGGAGGTACTCCCGCAAGCGAAGAGCGCAGTGGTCGAGAGGCTGCGCAGCCAGGATCACGTGGTCGCAATGGCCGGCGACGGCGTCAATGACGCTCCCGCGCTCGCGGCAGCCGATGTCGGCATTGCCATGGGCACGGGAACCGATGTGGCCATGGAGAGCGCGGGCATCACCTTGCTCAAAGGCGATCTGACCGGCATCGTGCGCGCCCGCCGGCTCTCGCAAGCGACCATGAGCAACATCCGGCAAAATCTGTTTCTCGCCTTCATCTACAACGCGGTAGGCGTTCCGATCGCTGCCGGTGCGCTCTATGCGTTGTTTGGAATCCTGCTGTCGCCGGTGATTGCCGCCGCCGCAATGTCGCTCTCCTCCGTCAGCGTCGTGGCCAATGCGCTGCGGCTGCGGCGCGTGCGGCTGTGATTTGCTCACATAGATTGTAAAATACGGCCAATCCTGCACACGATGCACGAGCGCGTTGCTCGGTGGGTTACGCCGCACAGGTCGGCTGCTGATGCAGCCGACCTGTGCGGCTAACCCACCCTACAGCGTCACCAATACAGCCGCCGGAAGTTTCAGCAGCTCCGCCGTTGCAAGCTTTGGCGGAAGGGATTCACCTTCCTCTCCGCCCAGGAGGTTGCGCCAGCGCCGGCCCGAGAGAGTCCTTGGCAGGTTCAAGCTTGCATTTGGACCTGTCGCGTTCCGGCGGCGGGTAGGAAAACGAGAGGTCGCGACAAGCATGGAACCGCCGGCGCTGGCGCGGCAGAACGCGCAGACCTCATCCGCTTCTTCTCCGTCGACGACGACGGGCTGGTAATCGCCGCTCGCGAGGACATCGGGATTGTCGCGACGGAATCTCAGGACCGCGGCTATGGCCGCCATCTTGAAGCGCCCATCCCGCCAATTGCTGAAAAGTTTTTCCAGGCTGCCCGGTCCATTTGCCTGAAATGTTCTCTCAAGCTCCTGCAGGACCGTTGCACGGTGCTCATAATCGACCGCTCGGCGATTGTCCGGGTCAACCAGGCTGAAATCCCAGAGCTCGGCACCCTGGTAGATGTCGGGCACTCCCGGCAGGGTAAGCTTCAGAACAGTCTGGACGAGGGTATTGTGCGCGCCCCACCACGCCACCCGCCCCACGAAGGGCAGGAAAGCTGCAAGAAAACTGCTGGAATGCTCGGGCTCAAGCGCGAGTGCGGCAAAATCGAGCATGGCACTCTCGTATGCCGCATTGGGAGCGGCCCAGGTCGTGTGCATCTTGGCTTCGCGCACAGACTTGGTCAGCGCGCTCCTGACCCGCTCGGCGTAGGTCGCGAGCGCCGCAGGATCAGGCGAGGCCTGCATGAGCTCGATCGGCCAGGATCCGACGAGCATCTGATACAACAGATATTCGTCGTTTCGGTCCGGCGGCGCATCGCCGCTCGCATCGCCGCGGCGCGCGCGCAGGATCCGGCTCCAGCCTTCGACATTGCGCGCCCATTCCTCCGGCATCTCGGACAAGACAGCGAGCCGCGCGCGGGTGTCCTCCCCGCGCTTGGTGTCATGTGTGGAGGTGCATAGCATGGTATCCGGCCAGTGCCCGGCACGTCGTGCGTTGGCCTTGTGGAATGCAGAGAGGGAGATCCCGAACCGGTCGGGCTGGCCGCCGACCTCGTTGAGCGCAATGAAACGGTTGTAGCGATAGAAGGCGGTATCCTCGAGACTCTTGGCCATGACCGGCCCGCTGTATTGCTGCAGTTTCATCGCGCAGCGCAGCGCCTTGTGCCGGCTGAACCCGCTGCGCGGTTGTGCCACCAGATCGCCCGATAACAGCGCTCCCACGAAGTCGAATACGCTCGCATCAATCTCCGGCTCGTTGTTGCGCGCTTGCGCGAGAGCCCATTCCAGATCGCACCGGTCGTCGGCAGTCGGCGCGTCGTTGAGGTCGATGTAGGTGCGATAGACGGGGAAGCAGGCCAACACCTCCCGCAGAGCGCTGCGCAGAATGTTGCGAGTGAAGTCCGCGGTGCGGGGATTCTCCCGCGCCACCCGCGCCGCCTCGCGCGCCAGCGCATTCAATTCACTTGCCATCTCGTCGGCCATGATGCGCAGCTTGCAAGCGCGAACGATGTTGGCAAAGGAGCGCTGCTCTCCCGCGAAGCTGCGATACATCCGGTCGAAGCCCGGCTCGCCTGCGGGGTCGATGAGGATGCCAAGGACCAGATTCGCGAACTCGTAGCCGGTCGTGCCCTGAACAGGCCAGTCCGGGCGTAACGCCTCATGCGCGGCCAGGATCTTTTCGACAATCAGATAGAAACCCGGACCAGCCTTCTCGCGCAAGCGCCACAGGTAGCCCTTGGGATCGAGCAGGCCATCGATATGGTCGATGCGAAGCCCGTCGAGCGTGCCGGAGCTCAGAAGGCTCAGGACAAGTGCATGCGTATGCTCGAAAACGTCGGGCAACTCCATCCGAACACCGGCGAGATCATTGATGTTGAAAAAGCGCCGATAGTTGATGTCATCGGCTGCGACGCGGAAGTGAGCAACCCGCCAGCTCTGGTGACCGATGAGACTGTGCAATTCACCCCAGGTTTCCAGCTGTCCAGGGGTGCCGTTGATGCCCGCCACTGCCGCCTCGATCGCCTCGCGGATGTCTGGCCAGCTCGCCGCGAGGGCGGCCAGCTCGCGCTTGAGCTCCCTGGCGCGGCGAGCGACCTGCGGTCGCCACTCGGGCAGACCGGCAAACGAATCGCCAAGCCGTTCCAGATCCGGGTGAGTGGTCCCCAGGACTCGGCTGTAGTGCAGCGGGCAGATCGGCAGCTTGTGCGTGTCGTAAGCCCAAACCGCAAAGCTCCCTTCTGTGGGATCGAACTTGAGGACGAGCTGGCCCGATTCAAGCACGGCTCCGTACTGAGAACCCAGGGCCGGGACGAGCAGCTTGTCATGAAGATAGCGCTGGTCGGGGTCCCAATCGATGTCGAACCACCCCGCGTAGGTGGACTCCTGTCCCCATTCCAGCACGTCAAGCCATAGCGGGTTATCGGAACCGCCAATCCCCATGTGATTGGGTATAAAGTCGAGAATCTGCTTCAATCCATTGGCTGCCAGTAGTGCATTCATGCGATTGAATGCAGCGGCATCGCCGAGCTCTGGATTGAGCGCGTTGTGATCAACGATGTCGTAGCCGTGGGTACTGCCCGGCCGCGCCTTCAGATAAGGCGAGGCATAGATGTGACTGATGCCCAGCCGCGCCAAATAGGGGGCAAGCTCGGCGGCCTGATCGAAACCGAAGCTCTTGCGAAACTGCAGGCGATAGGTTGCGCGCGGTATTGCAGCGGCTCTTGCCGCGACCGAGTTTGAGGATTGGTCAGTCATTGCGTCTTCTATTGGCCGTGCAGCGCTTGACGCGCCTCGGTATAGGTTCCCGCTGTGGCGGTCACGCGCTCAATCGACCAACGAACCGCGAACGGACCAAAGGTTTCGCCGCTATCCCCTTCATGCCAGAGAATGGATCCGCATGCGGGTGGAAATCCGGTCAGGCGCACGCCTGACAAATTGGCTGCAAGGGCCAGCTGCTCATCCGATTCCGCAACGGCCCAGCGTACCACAACGGCCCCATCGCCGATGATCTCGTAGCGCCCGCCGCAGCGGATACGCGGGAGGCGCGGCACAAGCTCGTGAAGTCGAACAGCAAGGATCCGGCGATACCAGTCGAGCCAACCGGCATGCGGGTCGCGAGAGAGATCCTCCCACGCAAGCTTGGCCGGGGCGAAGGTCTCGTACAAGAGCGGGTCGGGAATGCGTTCGCGCAGCGCCGAGTTCTGGAATTCCGGAAAGCGCGCGAATTCTTCCCGGCGGCCGTTGCGAACGGCATCTGCCAGGTCCGCCCCGAAGTCGCAAAAAAACGGGAAGGGTTGGGCGGCTCCCCATTCTTCGCCCATGAACAGCATGGGGATCTGGGGAAGCAGCAGATAGACGGCCGCGACTGCCCGCAGCGCGTTCGCCGGCGCAATCGCAGTCAGCCGATCGCCGAACGCTCGATTGCCAACCTGATCGTGGTTTTGGATGAAGGCGATGAACGCGGCAGGAGGCAGGCTGCCGCTGGGTTCTCCGCGCGCGCGCCCGCGGTACGCCATGGGCTCGCCCTGAAAGGCGAAACCCTCCGCGAGCGCTCGGCCCAGCTTGGCGGTGTCGCCTTTGTACGCGGCATAGTAGCCGGTCGATTCGCCGGTGGCTGCGACGTGCAGGACGTGATGGACGTCGTCATTCCACTGCGCCGTGTACCAGCGTGGTGCGCCGTTGCGCCGGCGCATGAGCCGCTTCGCCTCGTTCTCCTCGTTCTCCAAAACGAGATGAATATGCCGATCCGGCGCGGCGGCACGCACGCGCTCCGCCAATTCTTCCAGGATGTGCTTGGGGCTGTTGTCGGCGATGGCATGGACTGCATCGAGCCGCAACCCGTCGAGATTGAACTCCTTGATCCAGTAGAGCGCGTTGTGAATGAAGAAGTCTCGTACCGTGCCAGCCTCTTCTCCATCCATGTTGATTGCGGCGCCCCAGGGCGTCTTATGGCGTTGCGTAAAGACTTCCGGCGCTATGGTGTGCAAATAGGCACCCTCCGGGCCGAAATGGTTATAGACGACATCGAGCAGGACCATCAGGCGGCGGGCGTGGGCCGCATCGATCAATGCCTTGAAGTCTTCCGGCCTGCCATAGGAGGAGTCCGGCGCATAGGGCAGAACGCCGTCGTAGCCCCAGTTGCGCCCTCCTGGAAAATCGCCGACGGGCATGATCTTGAGCGCCGTCACACCCAAGCTTGCCAGATGATCGAGCTTCTCCATGGCTGCGAGGAAGGTGCCCGCAGCAGTGAACGAACCGATGTGCAGCTCATACAGCACCGCCTCATGCCAAGGCCGGCCCTGCCAGCCGAGATCGCGCCATTCATAGGCCTGCGGGTCGATCACCTCGCTCGCGCCGTGAACGTCGTTCGGCTGATAGCGTGAGGCGGGGTCCGGGACGCGCATGCCATCGGGAAGAACGAACCGATAGCGCGAACCTGCGTGCGCTCGGTCGGTCACGAGCTCATGCCAGCCCGCGCGCCGAGCCCGCATTTCGAAGGCTGCTTGGCCATCCAGCTGAACCAGGATTCTCCGGTGTGACGGAGCCCAGAGCCGGAAGCGGACGGTGCCGTCGGACTGCAGGCGCGCGCCGAACGGCATGGCATGGGCTCGTCTCGGATCAGCACGCTCGACTGTCAGCATCGCGATAATGCCTCGAACTGGCATAGCTCCGACCAGGCCGGGGCGGCCGACGGTGGTTGCCCACGGGAACGACCCTCGCACCCTCCGCGTTCCGAGGATCAGGATGCACGAGGCTCGAAACGATGGAACCAAATCGCGGTTAGGTCGTTGTCCCTACCTAGCAGAGCCAAACCTTTGAAATCAGGGTCCAGCGGGGATGCGCATGGTCAGAGAGAACCCCGCTGGGCGGGGCGGTTTTGGCTGATACATAGCCAGGGGCAAAAGTGACCTCGCAACGCATCGAGAAGCTCGAAGACGCGCGTCGTCTGCAGCTTCTTGTCGAGGGTGTCATTGATTACGCCCTTTACATGATCAGCCCGGAAGGCCTGGTGGCGAGCTGGAATTCCGGCGCGCAGCGTATCAAGGGCTACACCGCGGCCGAGATCATCGGCCGACCCTACGCGACCTTCTTCCCACCCGAGGACCGCGAACGCGGTCTACCGGAAAAGGCGCTGCAAACTGCGGCAAGGCACGGGCGTTTCGAGGTCGAGGGCTGGCGCGTCCGCAAGGATGGGAGCCGCTTGTGGGTACTCGCCGTGGTCGATGCCATCCGCGATGAAAGCGGCGAGCTCATCGGTTTCGCCAAGATCACGCGGGACATGACCGAAAGGAGGGAGACACAGCGTCTGCTCAGAGAAACGCAGGAGCAGCTTGCCGCTTCACAAAAAATGGACGCGGTCGGCCAGCTCAGCGGCGGTATTGCGCACGATTTCAACAATCTGCTCATGATCGTGCTCGGGAACCTTGAAAGCGCCCAGCGCCACGCAAGGAATCCGCATGCGCCGAATACCAGCCTCGAACGCGCGATCGGCAATGCCATGCGCGGCGCGCAACGCGCCGCCGCATTGACCAGCCGCCTGCTTGCATTCTCACGCAGGCAGCCGCTCGATCCAAAGGTCCTCGATCTTAATCGCTTCTTGACCAGCGCTGCCGAGTTCCTGCAGCGCTCTCTGGGAGAGACGATCGAAGTGGAAGCGGTCGGAGGGACTGGGCTATGGCGCACCGAGGCCGATCCCAACCATCTGGAAGCCGCTTTGGTCAATCTTTCGATCAACGCGCGCGATGCAATGCCCGGCGGTGGAAAACTGACGATCGAGGCGACGAATGTTTTCGCGGATGACGACTACTGCCGGAGCAACCCTGAGCTCACGCCCGGGCAATATGTCTTGATCTGCGTCAGCGACGCGGGCTGCGGCATGCCGCCCGATGTCTTGAGTCGGGCATTCGAGCCGTTTTTTACCACCAAGGAAGTGGGACAGGGTACTGGGCTCGGGCTGAGCCAAGTCTATGGGTTCATCAAGCAGTCCGGCGGGCATGTCAAACTTTATAGCGAGGTAGGCCATGGCACCACGGTCAAGATCTACCTTCCGCGCTACACCGGAGATCCTGCGCCGGCCGATGAGCAATATGCGTCACACGAGGTGCAAGGATGCGGCGAGCAGGGTAAAGGTAAATGCATCCTTGTCGTCGAAGACGACAACGATCTGCGCGCCTACCTCTCGGAAGTGCTGCGCAGATTGGGCTACCAAGTAGTGGCGGCCGCCCACGCGCAGGCGGCGCTCTCGATTCTGCAAAGCGGCTCGCGGCGGGTCGACCTGCTCCTGACCGACGTGGTCATGCCGGGAATGAACGGCCGCGAGCTTGTACGGCGGGCTCAAGAGATTGTGCCAGGCATGCGCGTGCTCTACATGTCCGGCTACCCGCGCAATGCGGTGGTGCGTCAAGGCCGGATGAGCGAAGGGGTGGAGCTGCTGCAAAAACCCATCTGTCAAACCCACTTGGCCGCTCGCGTGCGCGATCTGCTCGACCAGAGCATCGCCCGAGCTTGAATCAGCCCCGGCCTGCCCGCTCAGTGATCAAGGGACATCCACCTTCGGATACTGGCCGGTAGGCTTCATCGCCGGGGATAGTGGCGAGTATCACTTTTCCGCCGTAGTCCTCCGCAGCCATTTGCGCCGCAATCAGTGAGCCGGTACCGATAGCGTCGGAATAGAGGCTGCTCATATCGGTGAGAACACCGAGCTTCACGAATGACAGAATGGGATTCATCGACGGTGCCAGATGACCGGGGAACGCAGGGCTGCGTGGGGCATTGTCAAAGTGCGAGGGAGCGGCCTTAGGCCTATGCACCGATGACGTCGTTTATCCACGGCCTCATTGATTTTGTCGGATCGCATTCGTATCTCGCATTTTTCACCGTTTTTCTCCTGGCCTTATCTGAAGCTATTCCCGTGGTCGGCACCGTCGTGCCCGGGTCCACGACGATCATCGCCATCAGCGCTCTGGGCGCAAGCGCCAGCGTCAATCTTTGGTTTCTGCTGATTGCCGCAACAGTCGGTGCAATCTGCGGCGATGGCGTGTCGTATTGGCTGGGGCGCAGATATCATCGGCAAATCCTGTGCGCATGGCCGCTCAATGGCTACCCGCAGCTGGTCGAACGCAGTGAAGCATTCATTGCGCGATTTGGCGTCGCGAGCGTGTTTTTGGCCCGCTTTACCGCGGTCGTGCGCGCCTTTGTGCCGTTGCTTGCCGGCATTCTCGACATGTCAGCGCGCCAGTTCTACGCGGCCAACATTATCTCTGCTCTGGTCTGGGCGCCGGCCCACGTCTTTCCCGGCGCATTGCTTGGCTTTGTGGCCAGGCTGGGTGGTGCCAGTGTCGAGCAACTCATTCTTCTGACCCTTGCCGGGGTCATTCTGATATCCGCGGCGTGGGGCTTCATCAGACGCCCCGCCCGGGACAGATCTGGCCGGCAGGGGTCATGGAGCTCGTCATGCGCTGATTCCGTCGATCGGGACGCGGTCTAATCGCCACGGCGATAACGTTTTCGGGCTGACCGGCCGGCCCAATAAGGGTTCTCGAATTGATTTTTCGTGCAAAAGCCTCCGTTGCCCGAGATTGCAGCCATGCACTGCTCGAAGGAATAAAATCCGCAGTTCGTTCCCCCGCCCTTGTCGCCGCCTCCGTACTGGGCGCACCAAGGCGCGGCCCACGCGGCATCGGAGCAAAGCAGGAGAGGGGCGGACAGTAGAGTTACCATGGCGATTGCACGCATGATGCGTCCTCCTGGGACTGTAGAGCTGCGACGGCCATAGTGTGCGCGCACCAGCTTGACCTCGCAACCGGATTAACATTGGAACAGACGGCCGCACCTGGCGTTCAAACGGCGTTCCAACCAGGAGACTTCCGCCATGGACCTGTTTCGCGTTCGCGCTATTGCCGGTGGGCTGGGATCACTGCTTCTCGCCATGGCTTTTGCCCTGAGCGCCGCTGTCGCTCAACAGCCGAACCCGCCTGCCGCGTCGGCTGAGACGCCTCAGGGTACGATCCTTCTCACCATATTTCTCAAGCATGATCAATCGAGGACGCTGGAGCAGATCAACGCGCAACTGCGTTCACAAGGATACTACAAGGCATTCCCTCCGGCGGGCACAAAGGTCGTCAGCTGGTACGTGATGATGGGTATCGGTCAGGTGGTGACGCTGCAGCTGCCGGCGGAGAAGCTGCGAGAGGTCAACCGCGCCATCGAGCAGACCGCCTGGGGCGGCTACCGCACCGAGTTCTACCCGACCTACGATTACAAGGCGATCGGCGAGGAGGCGCACGCGAAAGCGCAAACGCCACCCTAAGGAGCTTACGCCTTCATCCCCGCCAGTGCTGCGCTGCGCTGCCACAAGAGCAAGGCCGCCTTGTCGTCGCGCGCTGCCGGCGAAGGCTGGGTTATGCGGCATTTATAGAAGTATTGGCCTGTGGTGTCAGCGACCGCGGGCGATGACGCCAAATAAACGATGGTCTTCGCACCCTCCTCGGGGGATATCGCGAAAAACTTGGCCAGCCTGACGAGACCCGAGATCATCCCGCCGCTCTGGTTGCCAAAGCGCGTAGCGACAAAGCCAGGATGCAGGCAGCTCGCGGTGACCCCCGTGTCCCTGAGGCGCTTCGCCAATTCTCGGGTGAACAGGATGTTGCAGAGCTTCGAGCGGCCATATGCTTTCATTGCCCCATAGTCTTTTTCCGATTGCAAATCGTCGAGCTCCAGGACTGCGCCCTCATGCGCACCCGATGCCGTGCTGACGATGCGTGCGGGCGCCGAGGCGACGAGCCGCTCCCGCAGAAGCTCGGTCACGACGAAATAGGCCATGTGGTTGAGCGCGAACGTGTACTCGAGCCCATCCGGGGTGAGCTGGCGCCTGGCAAACAGTGCGCCGGCGTTGTTGATCAGCACATCGATGCGGGGCTCCTCGGCGGCGATCTGTGCCGCCACCCGTTTCATCTCGGCAAGCCGCGCGAGATCTGCCAGATGCGCGCGGTGGGCGAGTCCGGGCCCGCACTCTCTCAGCCGTGCCAGGCTCTCGTCCGCGCGGAATTTGTCGCGCGCGACAAGCACAATGCGGGCTCCCATCTCGGCAAGATTCCTGGCGGCAACGTCGCCAATGCCCGATGTGCCGCCGGTAATGACTACAGTCTTGCCATGCATGTGTGTCGCTCGCTCTTCAGGATGACCCTACACGATGTTTAACCGGCGGCGCTCGCGGTTGCGATGAACCGATCCACTTCGGCTGCGGTGGTCGCGAAGGAGGTCACGAGCCGTACCAGCACGGCATCGGCAGGGATAGCAGCACCGAGCGCATTGCTGCTCCAGGGATAATAAAGCGCGCCGGCCGATCTCAGGCGCGTATCCATTGCAACCGGCAACGCAACAAAGACTTCGTTCGCTTCCACCGGCCAGACCGGATCAATGCCAAACCCGGAAATTCCTGCGGCGAGGCGGTCCGCCATGGCGTTGGCGTGGCGCGCAAGTCGCAGCCAAAGGCCATCGGCGACGTAGGCCTCCAGTTGAGCGGCGATGAAGCGATGCTTCGAGAGGAGATGCCCCGCGCGCTTGCGCCGCTCCGCCATATGCGCGGCTTGAGCGGCATCGAAGAATACCACCGCTTCGGCTGCGAGCGCACCGCCTTTGGTGGCACCGAAGGACAGCACATCGACGCCGGCCTTCCACGTCGATCCTGCGAGGGAGGCATTCATGCGGGCAAGCGCATTGCCCAGCCGTGCCCCGTCCACATGCAGCGCCAAGCCGTGGGCATGCGCAATGCCGGCGAGCTCACGAATCTCATCTGGGCGGTAGATCGTTCCCGCTTCTGTGGCCTGCGAGATCGACAGCACTGCCGGACATACATGGTGCGGGCTGCCCCAGCGGCCGGACAGGACGCGCTTCAAGGCATTCGGCTCGATCTTGCATCCCGTTCCCTCGATCGACACCAGCTTGATGCCGCCGCCGAAGAATTCAGGCGCCCCGCATTCGTCGGTCGCGATATGCGCTTCGCTGTGACAGACGACGGCGCCCCATGGCGGCGTCAGATGCGCAAGCGCGAGCGCGTTGGCTGCGGTCCCCGTCGGGACGAGGAACACCGCCAGATCATGCTCGAACATCTCCGCAAGCCTGCGCTCCAGCCGTTGCGTCCAGTCATCTCGCCCGTAGGCGAGCGCGTGGCCTTCGTTTGCTCGTGCGATCGCGGCGAGAATTTCCGGCGCAATGCCGGCCGCGTTGTCGCTGGCGAAATTCATGCGATCCTACTTGGCTCGTACAGATAACGCAGCAGCGCGTCGATGGAGGCGGCGCCCGGCCCCCGAGCAACGAGGATGAGCAGAAGGCAGATCCAATAGACGTGGTGCGACCACCACAGGGCGGGCGCGACATAGATTTGCAGCAGTATTGTCATGGCAAGCAATGTCAGAGCGGCAAAGCGCGTCGCAAAACCGATGAGCAGGCATATGGGCGCGATGAATTCGGCATAGGTGACGAGATAGGCCGCAATGTCGGGCGGCACCGGCGGGTGGGGGTAATGGGTTTCGAACAGCTGCAGGGTCGAATCCTTGATCTCCGCCGGCAAGATGACGGTCAGATCGAGAAGGTTGAGGTCGGATCCGGGAAGGCCCAGATGCAGCGGGATGCGCGGACCGCTGATCTTGCCCTGCCCCGCCAGGAAGAAGACCCGCGCCATGACGATGCGGGCGAGGAGCGCAATGACGCCGTAGGGGAGGAGCGCACAGATCCGGACTAACCTATCGACCGTGGCTGCGATGATCGTGTGCAAGCTCCACGGGGAGTGGGGCGTCCTGGCCTCCATGCTCAAGCTTACCGTATTGGGTAGGCTTGCGCGCGAGGATCGACGATCCCCCATGGAGCCGGCTCGGTGTTGCAGAGTGACACCGTAGCGCAAGCTTTGGCAGCATCGGCGCGCATGTCGCTGCGCGGAGCGGACTACCCTTGCCGGCTGTCCCCGCTGCACTCATCTGCGCGCGTCTCGGCAGCGAGCGTCTGTGCAAACCACTTGCCGCGAGGCGTAAGCCGCGCGGAGGCGTTCTTGCGACTTACGGTGACGGTCAGCATGCCTTCGCGGGCAAGGTCGGCGATGGTCATCCCGTAGATGCGTGCAGCTGAGAAGGGGGCAGGTTGCGCGATCCACGCCCCGCGGCTCTTATGGAGCGTACCGTCCCCATGCAGAAAAGCCAGCAGAGCTGCTCTTTTTGCCGGCGACAAAATGGCCACTGGCGCGGGCCGTTCACCGGGCTGCAGCGGAGGCAAGCTCTCGGGAGCAAGCAGCTCATCGTTGGAGATCTTTTCGTTTTGGTTTGGATATCGCTGCAGCATCGTGGCCCTCCCGAAATGCATTGCGACAGTCTCATGAAACCCGGGATAAAATGAGTTGCAAGAATGCCCCATCCACAAAAATGCGAGTTATTCACATTGAGCACATGCACGCGAAGAGGGAGAGCCTGTCAGGGACCGAGCTCTCCCGGTTGCATGATAGAGATCTAGCGCCGAGCCATGAGCGCGGGAGCAAGAGGAGGTGAGGAAATGCGCGGAACCTGTGCAGTTGCTATCGCTGCCTTCGTCCTGGCGCTCGCAGGTCCTGGCCGTGCCGCCGCGGAGGTAACCGAGGTCAGGATCGTCGCACAAAACGGGTCCAACTACTTGCCTCTATACGTCATGCAGGGCCAGAAGCTGGTCGAGAAGCGCTTGGCTGCCAAAGCGTTAGGCTCCACCAATGTGGTGTGGAGCAGGCTTGCCGGCCCTTCCGCCATCATCGATTCGTTCCTGGCAGGCGCCGTTCACTTTTCCGGGCAGGGTGTCCCCTCGACGGCGCTGATCTGGGATCGCACGCGAAACGGCATCGGCGCCAAGGCGGTATCCGCCATGGTTGCATCGAACATCTGGCTGATGACCCGCAAGCCCGCGCTCAAATCCCTGCGCGATCTCACCGATCAGGATCGCATCGCCGTGCCCTCAATCAAGACCTCGGCGCAGGCCCTGTTCCTCTGGACCGCAGCAGAGAAGGAGTTTGGCCCGGGACAATGGGGCAAGCTCGACCACCTGACCGTGTCGCTGCCGCACCCCGACGCGATGGCCGCCGTGCTCAACCCCAACGGTGAGATCACCGTGCACGCGGCCACCTCGCCTTATGCGGATCTTGAACGCAAGGCCGGGCTGCACGCCATCACCGATCTTTATGCCGTGGAGGGAGGTGCGGTGACGGGACTCAATTTCGTCTCGACAGAGCAGTTCCGCAAAGCCAATCCGATCACATACGACGCGGTCGTGGCGGCATACGATCAGGCGATTGATTGGATCAATTCCGACAAGCGGCGCGCCGCGCAGCTCTATCTCGAAATGTCGAAGGACAAGATGTCGCTCGACGATCTCGCGCAGATCCTCATGGCGCCCGATTACATCTTCGGCAAGACGCCGCACGGCGTCGGGGCAGCGATGGACATGATGTACAAAACGGGCACGCTCAAGACCAGGCCGCAGTCTTGGAAGGAAATGTATTTCCCCGAAACCCAGCAGCTTGCCGGAGATTAGCGCAGGCGGAGGTTCCACATCGGCGATGTGACGAGTGTGATGCGCGTAACCCCTTGCAAGACAAACACAAGCGAGCCGCGCGCGGGAATTGAGGCATTATCGGGGCGGCTTGAACCAGCTCGCGAGGCGGGGCCACTAATGCAGTAGGACGGCCAACCCCCAGCCCCCCGATCCCCCGGCCGTCCAGTTTCGAGAACCCCGCCTTTCCCCGAGGCGGGGTTTTCATTTTCCGCAGCCGATGGATACAGACGAGGTGGGCTCATGCCGCACCCCACTATAAGAGAAGTCATGACGGAGCAGTGCATGCCGCAACACCCCGAAGCCATTCTCGAAGGCAAGAAGCGCCCGTTCACCGGGGCTGAGTTCCTCGACAGCCTGCGGGATGGGCGTACGGTCTACATCTACGGTGACCGGGTGAAGGATGTCACGACGCATCCCGCGTTCCGCAACGCCGCCGTTTCCGTGGCCCAGCTCTATGATGCGCTGCATGATGCCAAATCCAAGGACGTGCTGACAGCGCCGACCGATACCGGTTCGGGCGGCTATACGCACAGGTTCTTCAAGGCGGCCTTCTCCCGTGAAGACGTGATCGCGCAACGTGACGCGATCGCGGCCTGGGCTCGCATCAGCTACGGCTGGATGGGCCGCAGCCCCGATTACAAGGCTGCTTTCCTCAATACGCTCGGGGCCAATGCGGAGTTCTACGGCAAGTTCGCCGCCAATGCCCGCGCATGGCACAAGCGGGCGCAGGAGGCGGTGCTCTATCTCAACCACGCCCTGGTCAATCCGCCCATCGACCGCAACAAGGCGGTCGAGCAGGTCAAGGACGTCTACATCACCATCCAGAAGGAGACCGACGCCGGCATCTTCGTTTCCGGCGCCAAGGTGGTTGCCACCAACTCGGCACTCACCCACTACAACTTTCTCGGCCAGAACATGGGCCAGGAGATTAACGATCCCAGCATGGTGGTGATGTTCATCGCGCCGATGAACACGCCTGGGATCAAGCTGATCTGCCGCCCGTCCTACGAGCTTGCTGCTGCCGCGACGGGCTCCCCCTGGGATTATCCGCTCACCTCCCGGTTTGACGAGAACGATGCGATTTTCGTGTTCGACAACGCGTTCATCCCCTGGGAGAACGTGTTCATTCATCGCGATGTAGAGCGGCTGAAGAGCTTTTATCCGCGCTCGGGCTTCTTCAACGGCTTTACCCTGCAGGGATGCACCCGCCTTGCGGTCAAGCTCGATTTCATCGTGGGACTCCTGCACAAGGCGGCACGCGCGACCGGCGTGGAGGCGTTCCGCGGCGTGCAGGCGCAGATCGGCGAGGTGATCGGCTGGAGAAATCTGTTCTGGTCGCTCTCAGACGCGATGGCATTCAACCCCGAGCCGTGGGTGAACGGGGCTGTGTTGCCCAACGGCAGGGCATCGAGCACCTATCGGCTGTTCATGACGGAAGCTTATCCGGCAGTGCGCGCGATCGTCGAAAAAGTCATCGCGTCGGGGCTCATCTATCTGCCTTCGCACTCACGCGACTTCAAGAACCCCGACATCGATCAGTATCTTGCCCGCTACGTGCGCGGCTCGAACGGCATCGATTACAAGGAGCGGATCAAGACCATGAAGCTCCTGTGGGATGCGGTCGGCACCGAGTTCGGCGCACGGCACGAGCTCTATGAGATGAACTATTCAGGCAGCCATGAGCTGGTGCGCATCTTCCCGCTGCAGCAGGCACAGGCCTCGGGCGCGCTCAAGCAGATGGAAGCGCTGGCCGAGCAGTGCATGGACGATTATGACGAGGACGGCTGGTGCCATTCCAGGTATCGCGACGGCTCGGACATCTCGATCCTCAGCAAGATCCAGTAGAGTGGGTTAGCCAGCGAGCGGCTTGCAGCGGCTCGCCGGCGTAACCCACCCTGCTACTGCGAAGCATGGCGCAGCATCGCCTTGAGCTCCGGGATGCAGGAGCCGCAATTCGTTCCGGCGCGCAACGCGGTCCCGATCTCGGCGATGCTGGTCACGCGGCGTCTCGCGATCGCTTCATGCAGCGTATTCAAGCCTATGCCAAAGCAGGCACAGATGGTCCGGCCGGGAGGATGCACCGCGCGGGGACCAGAAGGGTTGCCGGTAAGCAGCAACGTGCGCATCTCCGGCTCGATCCGTGTACCCAAGAGTGCGGCCACGGCATCGCGCGATGGCAGCGCGGAATTTTCGTGGGCGAGAAACACGCACGCGTCCAGACGCTTTCCGACTACGCTCGCGTAGCGGAATGTCCCACGAGCGGGGTCGGTGTAGAGCACCAGCTCTGCTCCCGCCGGAGCATCGAGCAGCGCCGTAATCCACAGCTGCGTGCCTCGGTCGTTGGGGAGGGGCTCCCAGCCGATGAGGGTGAAGGCATGTCCCCGCTCCAGCGGCACCTGCGCCCAGTAGCAGGGGCCACGCGGCACGCGTTCGGACCCGCGCAGGAGGAGCCCCCACCAATGCGTTGCGATCGGCGCAATTCGCACCGGCGTCGCCTTCAATTCGGGCTGTCCGGAAATCGGATCCGTCGGTGCGCCGACGATCGCATCGATCGGCCCGGCGGATGTGAACCGATCGGTCCAGTGCATCGGTGCGAACGCCTCGCCAGGGCGTTGATCCTGCGAGATGCGGACCGGCAACACGGTCGCGCCATGGGGGCTTTCGACCCGGGCGAGAGCACCATCGACAAGACCCAGTCGCGCGGCATCGGCGGGATGGACGTCGAGCAGGGGCTCGCGCTGGTGTGCCATCAGTCGCAGCGATCTGCCGCTGCGGGTCATTGTGTGCCACTGGTCGCGCGAACGTCCCGTATTAAGAAGTATGGGCCAACGCTCATCGGCGCTCACGGCCGGTGGCTTGTACGCGGTGGGCACGTAACGCGCCTTCCCGTCCGCGGTGGCAAACCCGGCTCCATCTCCAAACAATCGCTTGGGCCTCGACCAGGGCTGCGAGGTGCCTCGCGGCAGTGGCCAAAAGACGGGAGGGAGGCGCTCGTATTCTTCATCGCTCAGATCGCAAAGCGCGCCGATGTCGAAAATGCGACGGTGCGGATCGGCATTCTCGAAGGCCGATAATGCGGCGTGCTCCCGAAAAATCTCGGCCGGGCCTCGGTAGGCAAACTCCGTCTGCCAGCCCATGCGCCGCGCCGCTTCGGCCAGCATCCACCAATCCGGCCGAGCTTCGCCGGGAGGCGATCGGAAGGTGCGCTGGCGCGAGATGCATCGCTCCGAATTGGTAACCGTGCCGTCCTTCTCGCCCCATGCAGCCGCCGGGAGCACGACGTCGGCCAAACGCGTCGTATCGGTCGGCCAGCAATCGCTCACGACGACAAAGGAGCACGCAGCCAGTGCTTTGCGCACGCGCTCGGCGCGCGGCATGCTGGCGGCAGGGTTGGTGCAGAGGATCCAGAGCGCCTTGATCTTGCCGTCAAACGCTGCATCGAACAGATCGACGGCTTTGAGACCTGGCCGGGTCGCCATTCGGGGGGCGTTCCAGAAGCGACGCACACGATCCACGTCCGCTGGATTGGCAAAGCTCATGTGCGCGGCGAGCTGGTTGGCGAGGCCGCCGACCTCACGGCCGCCCATCGCGTTCGGTTGGCCCGTGAGGGAAAACGGCCCCATGCCGGGCTGCCCAAGTCGACCGGCTGCGAGATGGCAATTGATGATCGCGTTGACCTTGTCGGTCCCGGAGGAGGACTGATTCACACCCTGTGAGTAGAGGGTGACGGGGTGCTCGGTCGTAGCGAACCAGCGGTAGAAACGTGCAAGGTCGAGCTCCGGCACGTCTGCGATGTCCGCGACGGTGGCGAGCGACGGTGCTGAGCCGCGCGCCGCTTCACGCGTGGCCGCAAACCCTGTCGCGAGCTTCGACGTCCATGCCTCGCTGCAGACCCCGCTTTTGACAAGGTGCATCAACAAACCTGCGAACACCGCAACGTCCGAACCGGGGCGTATGGCAAGGTGAAGGTCGGCAATGTCACAGGTTGCGGTATGCCGCGGGTCGATCGCCACCACCTTGGTGCCGCGCCTCTCCTTGGCAGCGGCAAGACGCTGATACAGCACCGGATGGCACCAGGCGGTATTGCTGCCGACAAGCACAATGAGATCGGCCGCGTCGATATCGTCGTAGCAGCCGGGCACGATGTCCTCGCCGAACGCCCGGATGTGGCCGGCGGCCGAGGACACCATACAGAGGCGCGAGTTGGTGTCGATATTGGCGCTGCCGATGAAGCCTTTCATCAGCTTGTTGGCAACGTAATAATCCTCTGTGAGGAACTGGCCGGAGACATAAAGGGCGACCGCATCCGGCCCGTGCTCGGCGACGGTTCGCGTGAAATTGGCTGCGACGCGATCGAGGGCTTCGTCCCAGCTTACTGCTCGGCCGCCGATCTGCGGATAGAGCAATCGTCCCTCGGGGGAAAGCGTATCGCCGAGCGCTGCGCCCTTCGAGCACAGTCGCCCTTTATTGGCGGGATGGTCCGCGTCACCGGCAACATCCCCGCCCGCCGTGACGGAGAGCCCGCAACCGACCCCGCAATAGGGACAGGTGGTACGGACTACGCTGTCTGCCACCGCAACCCCGTCGCTGCTTCGGCGCCATCGCGATCCGGCATGACCGCAAGCTCGGTTGGCGGCGTCGTGGCGCTGGCCTGCTCGGCAAAGGTCTGGCCGAAAATGATCTGTTCGCGGAACGGTGAGACATCCACCTTTTCACGCATCAACCACACGTACCAGGGGCCATCGGCCACGCTGCCGTACAACACGCTCCCGACGACTCTGCTCTCGCGCAGGATGAGCTTCTTGTAGAGGCCGCCTTTGGCATCGTGCAGCGTAAGTTCCTCGTCGCCGTCATCAGCTGCGGCAAGCGCCCCGGCCGAGAAGACATCAATCCCGGTTATCTTGAGGCTGGTGAAGGCGGGCTGCGGCAGGTAAACCGCGGCATTGTCGCCGGCGAGCCTGGCGCCGCATATGCGGGCCTGTTCCCAGATCGGTGCGACCAAGCCAAACACCTGCCCGTTATGCTCGATGCATTCACCGACGGCGTAGATATCCGGGTCGCTAGTTGCCATGTCGTCGCCGACCTGGATGCCACGGTTGATGTCGAGCCCGGCAGCAGATGCGAGATCGATGTTGGGCCGGATCCCGACTGCGAGCACGACCAGATCGGCCGCAAGCCGGCGGCCATCGGCGAGCAATACCGCTTCGACCCGCTCGCTGCCGAGGATCTCCTCGGTCTGGGTGCAGGTGAAAAAATCGATCCCGCGCGCATCGAGCTCGCGATGCAGCAAGTCGCCGGCGGACGGATCGAGCTGGCGCTCCATCAGCGTGGGCATGAGATGAATGAGCGCAACCGACATGCCGCGGCGCTTCAACCCCCACGCCGCCTCGAGGCCAAGCAGGCCGCCGCCGATCACCACCGCGTGCCGGCAACTGCTCGCCGCCGCGATCATAGCCTCGACGTCGGCAATGTCGCGAAAGGCGCGCACGTTGTGAAGGCCAAGTCCTGGAATGGGCGGGGCCAGCGGCTTTGAGCCCGTGGCCAGCAGCAATTTGTCGTAGGCGATCGAGCCCCCGTCCGCGAGCGCGACCTGCCGCGCCGCGCGGTCGATCGCTGTGGCGCGCTTGCCGGCAATCAAGCAAATCCCATGTTGCGCGTACCACTCGCGCGAATTGAGGACGATGCCGTCGAGCGTCTTCTCGCCTGCCAGCACCGCGGACAAGAGGATGCGGCTGTAGTTAGGATGCGGCTCGGCGCCGATCACGGTGATATCGAAGCGATCGGGAGCGTGCGATATGAGCTCCTCGACCGCCCGCATTCCCGCCATTCCGTTGCCCACGACGACAAGCCGTGGGCGACGGAAGGGGTCGCCGCTCATGCCGGCCTTATACCTGCGCGTGCGCGAGGCTCGGCGCGCGCATGACGAGGAGGCTCTTGCGGAGATAATACCACCACGTGAGTGCTATGCAGGTCACGTAGAAGGCAAGAAAGATTTGCAGTGCCAGGTGAGGGGCACCGGTCGCGGCGATCGAGGCGCCGAAGCCGCGCGGGATCAGGTAGCCCCCGCAGGCGCCGACGGCTCCGATGAATCCCAGCGCGGCGGCGGCCTCGATACTCGCCGCCTTTACGGCGAGCAACCGGGCGGTCTCGCCGGACCCCTTCGCCTCCTTGAGCTTCTCCTCGCGGAAGATCGACGGAATCATCCGATAGGTGGAGCCATTGCCGACCCCGGTGGCAACGAAAAGGATCAGGAACAATGTCAGAAAACCGGCAAAATTCTTGATCTCCACGAAATACATGACGCCGATGGTCGCGACGCCCATGGCGATGAAGTTCCAGAACGTCACCTTTGCGCCGCCGATCCTGTCGGCAAGCAAACCGCCTAGCGGACGCGAGAGGGAGCCCACCAGCGGGCCGAGGAATGCGATCGCCACCGTAACCGCCGGGAATTGCGTCTTGATCAGCAGCGGAAAGGCGGCGGAGTAGCCGATGAAGGAGCCGAAGGTTCCTATGTAAATGTAGGACATGATCCAGGTATGCTTGCGCCCGACGATGGCGAGCTGGTCTTTGAAGGTCGAGCGCGCCGAGGTGAGATTGTTCATGAGCAAAAACGCGCCGGTCACCGCGATCGCCAGCGGCAGCAGCCAGATCAGCCCCGCGTTCTGGAGATAGAGGCCTGGCGCGGTCGGGGTTGCCTGGTAGAGACTGATAAAGCCGAACCCCAGCAGGAGCGGGGTGAGCAGCTGGACGCCGCTCACTCCGATATTTCCGCCGGCCGCGTTCAAACCGAGAGCCCAACCCTTGATGCGGTCCGGGTAAAAGAAGGAAATATTGGCCATGCTCGAGGCGAAGTTGCCGCCTCCGAGCCCTGCGGTCGCGGCCACCAGCAACATCAGCCAGAACGGAGTGTCAGGCTGGGTCACAAAATACGCGAGCGCAAGCGTCGGGATGAACAGAACGGCGGCACTGAAGACGGTCCAATTACGGCCGCCAAAGGTCGTCACCGCAAACGTGTAGGGAAACCGCAGGAGGGAGCCGATCAGCCCGGGCAAGGCCACGAGCTGAAACAATTCGTCGGTGGTGTAGTGAAAGCCCGCCTGCGGCAATTTGGTCGCCACGATGCTCCAGATCAGCCAGATCGAAAAACCAAGATGCTCGGCAACAATCGACCAGATGAGATTGCGTTGGGCGATGGCTTTGCCTTTGGACTTCCAGAAATTCTCATCATCTGGATTCCATTCCGAGATCCAGGTCGGGTTTTCCTTGCTCATTCCTGCTCCGTCCTTTGTCGTGGCCGTGGGCTCCCCATCTCGGGGCCAGCGGTGCTTCGCAAAGGCTATGCCAATGTTATGCTGCGCAAAGAATCGCCAACCCTTCTTGAAAGCCACGCAAAACCTGTGTGTTTTGCGGGCGGTGCGACTTAAATTTGTGCGATGCAAAATTGTTGGGCGGCAGATATCAAAAAATGGGCGTAAAAGGCAGGAAGCATGTCTCTCGGGCTTACCTACTCTGGAGGACCCCCATGTACGCGCGAGGCCCCGTTATCGCACCGGCGCTGCTCGTGCTTGCTTCGCTTCTGGCACCCGGCGCGCATGCGCAGGACTACCCGGCGCATCCGATCAAGCTCGTGCTGCCGCAGCCGCCCGGCGGGATCATCGATCTGATCTCGCGATCCCTTGGGGAGCGCCTCTTCGAGCAGATGAAGCAGCCGGTGATCGTGGAGAATATGCCGGGTGCGAACGGCAGCCTGGCCGCAGGTCAGGTCGTGCGCTCGATGCCCGACGGCTATACCCTGTTCATGGCGGTGGACACGAACCTTGTAGTCAATCCCAATCTCTACACCAACCTGGCCTATGACCCGTTTCGCGATTTTGCTCCCATCAGCGTGCTCGCGAAGGTCCCGCTTGTTCTCGTGGCCAATCCCAAGGTGCCGGCCAACAATGTGCGCGAGCTGATTGCCTTTGCCAGAGCCCATCCGGGCACGCTCAACTATGCATCGATCGGGCTTGGGACGCAGTCGCATCTCGGCATGGAGTTGCTCAAGATCATGACCGGGATCGATATCAACCAGGTCTCGTATCGCGGCACCGCGCCCGCAATGACCGATGTGGTCGCGGGACAGGTCGATGTCATGTTCACCGGTCCACCATCGGCGATGGCCATGTCGGCGGGTGGCAAGCTCAAGATTCTCGCCGTCGGCGGCAGGGAGCGCCTGCGCCTGATGGCGGATGTTCCGACCCTCGATGAAGCGGGGGTGCCGGGTTACGAGCTCACGGGCTGGTTCGGCATGGTGGCGCCGGTTAGAATCCCTGAGCTGGTGCTCGAGCGGTTGACGCAGGAGGTGCGCAAGGCGGTGGCGGATGCTCGGTTCAGCGAACGCCTGGTGGCGCAGGGGCTGGACATCGTCGGCAGCTCATCGACGCAGATGACGGCGTTGATGCAGGCGGATACCGGGAAGTGGGCCGAGGTCATCAGGAAGACCGGCGCGCGGATCGCGCAATAGCGGGGAGGATCAGAATGGCAGAGGGTCTGACGGGATGGCGGCTGCATGTCGGAGCGATCTTCCCCACCCCGGTGCCGCCGCGCCCGATACGCGAGTGGTACGAGGTGGTGCCGGAGGGCGTCGACATCACCACGGTCTCGCTCACCATCCAGCAGCTGACCGATGACAACATGGAGGAGGCGCTCGGGGGGATGGAGCGTGCGGCGAGGCAGCTCGCGAATTTCGATGTGGATGTCATCTATCAGTCCGGCGTGCCGCCGATCGTAGCGCGCGGCACGCCGGGCTTCGCCCATCAGCTGCGGGACAGGCTCGAGCAGGCGTCCGGACGGCCGTGCATAACTGACATGGTCGGGGTGATTGACGCCATGCACAGCGCGCAGCTGCGCAGCGTTGCCATGGCCACACCTTCCGGCAGCTCATCAACGATCGCCTGGTCAAGTATCTCGCGCACGAGCAGATCACCGTCATCCACGACAAGGCATTGGGGATCGAGCGCAACACGGAAATTCGCCGCTTGCCGATCCCGGTCGAGTATCAGACAGCGCGCAAGGCCTTCCTCGAGGCGCCGAGCAGGCCCGACGGCATTTACATTCCGTGCGGCGGGTGGGGCAGCATGCACAACATCGAGCCGTTGGAGCAGGATCTCGACACCACGGTCGTCACCTGGATGAATGCGATGATCTGGAGCTCGATGAAGCGCTGCAAGGTGACCGGCCCGATCTCCGGGTTCGGCAAGCTGCTCGCTGCGGTCTAGGCTTCGACATCCTCATCGGGAGAGGAAATCACATCATGAGCAGCACGGATCAGCCGTTCGGCTGGCGCAAACGTATCGGGATACTGAGCCCGACGGTGATCGAGACCACGGCCTATGATTTTTATCGGCTCGGGCTCGATGGTGTTTCCATGTGCGCCGTCACTTCCAACATCGAGCATTGGAGCAAAGAGAACTTTCAGGAGCATATCATCGATCCCCTGATCGGCTTGGCCAAATATCTCGCCTCCCGCAACGTCGACTACATCATGCATTGCGGCATGCCGGTCGTCACCACGCGCGGCAAAGGCTTCGAGGAGGAGATCGTCAAGATCATTACCGACGCGACCGGATTGCCCGCGTCGACCAGCATCCGCTCCGCAATCCGTGCGCTGGCTCACCTCGGCATCAGGCAAGTCGCCGTACTGTCGCCCTATCCACAGGAGTTGCACCAGTCGGCGCTGACTTTCCTGCAAGCGAGCGGGTTCAAGGTTGTCGCTCACCACACCATGGATGTGGTTTTCAAACGGCTCCAGGACGTCACTCCGGCGCAGATCGCACGCGCTGGGGCGCAGCTGCTCGCCTCTGCGCCGTCGGCCGACGGGCTCTATATTCCTTGCAATCAGTGGTCGGCCGCGGATGCCGCGCCGTTGATCGAACGGGATTGCGCCGTGCCGGTGGTCACCGGCTCTCATGCCGATCACTGGGAGGCCCTGCGCGTTCTTGGCATCAATGATCGCATCGCGGGACACGGGCGGCTGATGGCGAGCCTGAGCGAAGCGCCGGCGCGAGCGGGCGCCCAAGCCGGCTGACTCAAGTCGGGGGACCCGACTTGCGATCCTCATGGTTCGAGACGCATCGCAGCGCGCTCGCGTTTGTCGAAAACCATGATCCGGCTTGGGTTCGTTCGGCCATGGCAGTGCGCGTGGGCTTATCCAGGCTCGGGTTCGTTTGGTCAAAGTGTTGCTCGTGGCGGACCGCCTCGGGTTCATTCGGCGCGATTCCGGCATGGCCGGAGTGGCTTGGGTTCGTTTGGCCGAGACGTGCACGGGGCTGCGCCGCGTCGGGTTCCAATCCCCCCCTGTAAATCCCTGTAAAGGGGGCGGGGGAACAGCCAAAATCTGCAAAAAAGTGAGTATAAACAATGATATCTGCCGAAATGGCAGGATCCGGAACAGGGAATAACAGGGAAATAACAGGGAAATGACCAGCATTCATGACCCACGTCGCGATCACCGCTCCCAGCGAAAGATGAGGTAGCCCTACTGCGTCACAAACTACTCCAGCCCGTCATTCCGGGGCCGCGAGCGTAGCGAGCGGAGCCCGGAATCCATAACCACAGACCGTCCGGTTGCGAACGGCGGGCAAAGCAACTGCCGGCTGGGGTTATGGTTTCCGGGCTCGTCGGCAAGTCGGTGAAACCGACTTGC
>Ga0073928_10003141_pt1 | contig 26581 bp, 20 predicted proteins | sample PaiPotPPA55metaG_FD_76969 | JGI IMG/M metagenome (GOLD analysis project Ga0073928, IMG submission 76969) | Iron sulfur acid spring bacterial and archeal communities from Banff, Canada, to study Microbial Dark Matter (Phase II) - Paint Pots PPA... ...
AAAGTCGGGGCGTAGCGCAGCCTGGTAGCGCACCTGCCTTGGGCGCAGGGGGTCGTAGGTTCAAATCCTATCGCCCCGACCAAATCTAATCATCATTAGCTTCGACCGGTTTCCATACGTGTCTTCAACACTTTCCTCTCCGGCGCTTATGGTTTCGATTTGTTCTTGGGAGATCTCTTGTCCAGCGTCGACACCAACAAATGTGCAGATGGAGGCGTCTTCACTACCCCGTCGAACACAATGGCCTTGGCGCTCATCTCTTTCCCGTACAGGCTCTTGTTGGCATCGTTGTCCGGACGAAGCGTTGAACCGGCAAGCGAAATTCCGGCGAACAATCCACGAGCGCGAGAATAGGAAAGAATCTCGGCCCGCATGGTTACGTCGGTCTCCGCGGAAGCGTTCCGTCCCACTGGGCCTGCGGCGGCGGACACATCGCCGCCCAGCTTAACCTTGCTGGTGAGGATGTTATCTGCTGATCGAGGACTCATGAGCAGCAGTACGAAGTCAGTCGCCTGACCGCCCAACTGCAAGCCAAAACTTCCGCCCTCGAGCGCCATCATAGTTGGAGATCCCCACGGTCCCTGGAACTCCTTGCCACCGCGGCAAGTCATCACTCCGCGACCGTAACTACCACCGATTCCGAAGGCGAGCTTAAGGACGGATGGCAGAACAACAACACAGTCCGCCTTGTCGATAGTATCCTGCGGAATATCGTCAGGAATATTCATAATTTCCTGAATCACCCTTCCCGCATTTTCCACCCGCTCTTGTTCTTTTTTCTGCCCGAAAACAGGCGAAGCAATTGCACCGATCAAAACTACTCCAAGCCAAAGTTTTTTCATGGGATCTCCTCCGGGAATACTTTATAGGACTTTGAGGTTCTACGGTGAAGGTAATAACAAATGCAACTATCGAGCACTAAAATCCGACAGCGGTTGCGCAGATCGCAGATCAAGGAGAAGCTCGGCTTTGAATCATGGACCCGAATTGGAACTTTCTTGTAGCATGGACGGCATGAAAGGCAAGTCCGGCAGCCCCGGTTCTACGAAAGGCCGTATTGCCGCCAAGACTATCGACGAATACCTTGACGGCGTCCCGGAACCTGCCCGCTCCACTCTCAATAAGATTCGCGCTGCAATTCGCTCCGCTGCGCCGCCGGAAGCAACCGAGGCGATTAGCTACGGGATGCCCGTGTTCAAATACAAAGGATCGCTGATTTGGTTCGCCGCGTTTGCGAACCATTGCAGTTTGTTTCCAACCGCGGCAGTAATCGACGCCTTCAAGAACGAGCTGAAGGGATTCTCCACATCCAAGGGCACGATACACTTCACCACTGACAAGCCACTGCCGGCCGCACTCGTTAAGAAACTGGTGAAAGCGCGAGTCGCGCAGAAGAAAAGTAAGTCGTAGTGGGAATTGGTCGTCCGAGCTTGTTCCGCTTTGACTTTTAGCAATCCCAGACCTAACATACGGCGCTAAAGTCCCTCATGATTGGGCAGACCATTTCGCACTACCGCATTACCGAGAAGCTCGGCGCGGGCGGCATGGGCGTGGTGTACAAGGCTGAAGACACTCGCCTCCATCGGTTTGTTACTTTGAAATTTCTGCCCGAAGAAATGGCGCGCGACGAGCAGGCGCTCGCCCGCTTCCAACGCGAGGCCCAGGCAGCCTCCGCGCTCAATCATCCCAACATCTGCACCGTGTACGACGTCGGCGAAGAGAATGGCAAAGCGTTTATCGCCATGGAATTTCTCGACGGGAGGTCGCTCAAACACTGCATCGCGGGTCGCTCGATGGACCTCGAGACCATACTGTTACTCAGCGTTGAAGTAGCCGATGCGCTTGACGCCGCACACGCTGAAGGCATCCTGCATCGCGACATCAAGCCCGATAACATTTTCGTAACCAAGCGCGACCACGCCAAGATACTGGATTTCGGACTGGCCAAGATGTCCGCCGCGCCCGACGGCGCAACAGCCACCGTCAGTTCAGACCAACTGACCAGTCCGGGGAGTGCGATGGGCACCGTCGCGTACATGTCGCCCGAGCAGGCTCGCGGCAAGCCGCTTGATGCCCGCACCGATTTGTTTTCGTTTGGCGTGGTGCTGTACGAAATGGCCACGGGAATGTTGCCCTTTCGCGGCGATACGACAGCAACTGTGTTCGACGCGATTCTTCGCAAACCGCCGGTCTCCGCGGTACGCCTGAATCCCGACATATCCCCCAAGCTCGAAGACATCATTAATAAAGCTTTGGAGAAAGATCGCAATCTGCGCTACCAGCATGCCTCTGAAATGCGATCCGATCTCCAGCGCTTGAAGCGAGACACCGATTCAGCGAAGGTAGCCACAGCCAACGAGGAAGATGAAGGGGACGAAGCCCAGGCGCAATCTGGCGCGGCGACGCAGGCGGTCACTGCTGCCCCCACGCGACGAACTCAGTCTGCCCGGATACCGATTCAAGCGACTCAAACCTCGATCCGGCCAGTGGAATCACCGGTCCGCCGCTCGCACGGACTTGTTTGGCTGACGGGAGGCTTATCGATCCTGCTGGCGGCGGTATTGGTCGGCGGGTGGATTTATCTCCGCCACGCATCCAATGTAGCTAGATCGAGCCCGGCGCAGTCATCTCCGGTTGCGGCAGTTACCCCGCAGTCAGCATCCTTGCCTGCGGTCGTTAACCCTGCACCGACTGTTGCGGCACCGCCGAAATCGCTACCCCCGGCAACGGCGGGCGTAAAACAACAGAAGACCGTCCCCGCCTCGATAACGCCGCCCAAGCAGCCATCTCCGCCTCCGCCAGCTCCCGGCGCCATGACCAAAGCACCGCAAGATTCCCTGACACCGGCAGAGATGGTCCAAATGGCAAATGGCTTCCGCAACTCAAGGCAGTATCCGGAAGCTGCCAAATGGTATGCCAAAGCCGCTGAGCGAGGGAACGCGGACGCCCAAAATGAATTGGGTCATTTGTACCAGTTTGGCTTGGGCGTAGAAAAGGACAACGCGCAAGCACTCCAGTGGTTTCGAAAAGCAGCCGATCAGGGGAATCCGGGAGGACAGGCTAACTTGGGCTGGATGTACCAGTATGGCTTGGGCGTCACTCAAGACAATTCCCAGGCTTTTCAGCTGTATCAAAAGAGCGCCCTCTCCGGTGGAGGGAGCCCTGCTGAGACCAGGCTAGCTTTTATGTACGAGAACGGACTAGGGGTCAAGCAGGACTACAACCAAGCATTATCCTGGTACCGCAAAGCGGCGGATCAAGGCAATCCCCGGGCAGAGACAAGTCTGGGAGTCTTCTACCAGAACGGTTGGGGAGTCCCGCAAGACTACGCCCAGGCGTTGCAATGGTACCGCAAGGCGGCGGATCAGAATTTCGCACATGCCCAACACCGCATCGGGATTATGTATAAAAACGGATGGGGAGTTCCGCAAGACACCCAACAGGCACGCTCATGGTTTCAGAAGTCCAAGGCCAACAACGATCCTACACAACAAGAGCCTCCCGACAAATGACGGCTTGATAGGAGTCCGGTTCTATTCTCCCATTACTTTCACAATCACTCGTTTGTCGCGTTGACCATCGAATTCTGCATAGAAGATACGCTGCCAGCGTCCGAAATCGAGCCTTCCCGCCGTGATTGGAACAATCACTTCATGGTGGATCAGCAATGCCTTGAGATGCGAATCGCCGTTGTCCTCGCCAGTTTCGTGATGTCTGTAATGTTCTTTGAAAGGTGCGAGTTTTTCGAGCCACTCGTCGATGTCTTCGATCAATCCCGACTCATTGTCGTTCACATAGACTCCAGCCGTGATATGCATGGCTGAGACGAGCACCATGCCTTCTTTAACGCCGCTCTTAGCGACGATGGCTTCGACCTGAGGTGTGATGTGGATGTACTCTCGATGTTTCTTGGTATGAAACTTCAGGTATTCAGTGAGGACTTTCAAAGGCTGGGCTCCCGGGCAACAGTTTACCTCGGCTAAATCGTGTTGCAGAAGAAGCCCCCTCGAGCCAGGCGCAAAATTACAACGCATTTATGGATCGGTTCGAGGCCGAGCGCCGCCGGAGTCGCGCAATTCGCTTTTGACGCTGTTGACAATGAGGAAGAGCATTCGCTCCACAGTGCCATTCTCGTCCGAGTGTTCCTCTCCACTCACACTCGACGCTAGCAGCGCCTCAGATTCTCCTCCAACCCGCTCTAAACGGTAGTCCACCTGAGCGTAATGTACCGGGTCATGCATGATCGTCGGATCGGGGTAAGCCGACAACGGATCGCCGCCTACCGAGGCCGAGTTCGGCTGGTTTTGCGGCCGTGGGTCGCCCGGTTCTCGGAGTTCTACTAAATTCGTATACAGGATGTACTGGCAGTTTTTCTCACGCGCTTCGCGGATCGCATCCCCGGGGGAATCGCTGTCCAAGGCTACTGCTTCGATCTGGACCGTATCAGACTGCGCAGCCTTTTTCTTTTTCTTCTTCTCCGGCTGGAAACCGCGCACTAACCAGTCACGTTGCTGCTTACGATTGATGGTACGCGTCGAAGTATTTTCCATTATCGGAACGCCAACGCGAAGTACGTTGGACCGCGCCTTGTCGTCCTGCTGTGCGTGAAGAGTTGTCGACCCAACTGCCATTGTCAGAAGGACGGAGATCGTGATTCGCGTGATGATAGTCATCGATGGCTCGCGATATTCTGGCGCGTCCAAGTATTCTACTCTCGTTAAAGCGACGGTAAACTGCCCCGAGCCGGGAGATACAATGGAGTCGGCGGCCCGATCATCGGCAAGGTCGCCGCAAAAGAACACCAATGTACTCATCTGATGACGTTCCAGGGATCCGGCTGTGCATCACGTTTATCTTCCTTGTATTTGTGGTTTCCTTCGCCACGCATTCTTCGGCTCAGGAAGCAAAGCCCAATCTGAGTGGGACATGGAAGCTTAATGTCAGCAAAAGTAAACTCGCTCCTCAGCACCACTCTAAAGATGACTGGTACAAAATCAAGCACACGGAGCCGAGGATGGAGGTCGAGCATGCTTTGGACGGCATAAGACAGGTTTCCTTTTACGTGATCGACGGGAAGGAGCGCCTAGCGAATATGACGGCGAAACACGGAGAAATCTGGGCCAAGGCATATTGGGACGTGGACACTTTGGTGGTCGAAAGACACCAAGAAATTGTCGCTAGTGGGCTGATTCTCCACAGCGCTTCGACAAGCCGCATCACGTTGTCGCGAGACGGACAAATCATGACCGTGAACCATCACATCCTTAGTGGTAGTTTTGACGAGTCTCTTACTTACGAGAGGAAGAAGTAGCAGCGGGGTCGTCCTTCCGCCTCGACGAGAATGGTCCCAAGCCTCTCACGTTCTTTCCGAAGCTGGCTCGGCCCTCACCTAAGGAATCGATTCTTCCACTTCTGTAATCCAGTCGGGGCGTTTTAGAACTTCTCTCGGTTTTGGGCCATCGGCGGCGCCTACGATTCCGTCGCGCTCCATTAGGTCGATTAGGTGGGCGGCGCGTCCGTAGCCGATTCGCAGACGTCGCTGCAACAGCGACGTTGAGGCTTTGCCAAACTCGATCACCAGCCGCACCGCCTCTTCGTAGGCGGGATCGTGTTCTTCTTCGGAATCGTCGCCTGAAAGCGCTGATCCGCCCTCGTGATCTTCTTTAGGAGCTTGAAGGAATTTTTCTTCGTACTCTGCCGTCCCTTGCGAACGCCAAAACTCGACGACTGCCGCAATTTCTTTTTCGGTCACGAATGGTGCGTGCAAGCGATGAACGCGCGCGCTTCCCGATGGAAGGTAAAGCATATCGCCTTTGCCGAGCAGGGCCTCAGCGCCATTGGCGTCGAGAATCGTGCGTGAGTCGACTTTGGTCGCAACTCGGAATGAAATACGCGCCGGGAAGTTGGCTTTAATCAGTCCGGTGATTACATCTACCGACGGGCGTTGAGTAGCGAGAACCAAATGTATGCCTACGGCACGAGCCATTTGGGCCAGCCGCGTCACAGACTCTTCGACGTTTCCCGAATCAAGCATCATGAGATCCGCCAATTCGTCGATGATAATTACGATGAACGGCAGCGGGCGGTCTTCATCTGAATCTCCGAACAAGCTGGGAGTTCCATCATCATCAAAGAGTTTGTTGTACTGCTCGATATTGCACACACCTTTTTCGGCCAACAGTTTCAGCCGCCGTTCCATTTCGCGCACGGCGTTTCGTAGGGCATTCGCGGCCAGTTTCGGCTCCGTAATAATCGGAGTAAACAAGTGCGGCACGCCCTCATAATTGCCCAACTCAAGGCGCTTCGGATCCACGAGAATCAGACGCACCTGGTCCGGCGTCGCCTTATACAAGATGGACATGATCATGGCATTGATTGCCACGCTTTTGCCTGCCCCAGTCGAGCCTGCAATAAGAAGATGAGGCATGCCAGCGAGATCAGCCGTTACGATGCGTCCGTTGATGTCTTTGCCGAGTGCCAGAGTCAACTTGGATTTTGTGCCAATGAATTCCTGCGATTCGATATTCTCGCGCAGCCAAATAATTTCGCGATCGCGATTTGGAACCTGAATTCCTACCGTGGACTTCCCTGCCATGCGTTCGATCAGAATGCTCTCGGCTTTCAGCGCAAGACAAAGATCGTCGGTGAGATTGGTGATGCGACTGTATTTGATCCCCGCCTCAGGCTTGAATTCGAACGTTGTAACCACAGGACCAGGATTGATCTGCGTAATCTGCCCGTGCACATCGAATTCTGCATACTTCGACGTAAGTACCTGGGCTAGCAGTTTCAGTTCGTCGGAATCGATCGCTTGCTGTTCGTCGGGGCGATGAAGCAAAGAACTCGGCGGAAGCTTGAATCCGCCGGCAATCCGAGGAAGGGTCGTCTTTGGTTTCTGGCCGCTGTCCGCGCGTTCCGTAACCTCGGGCACTACTTCATCGCTGTGTTCGAGGACAGGTGGAGTTCGAGGATTCTCCTCAGCGAAGGTCCGATCAATGCCAGTTCGGATTGGCTCCGCTGCTCGCTGCCGGGTTGAAGCAGTTTCCGCGGCAGCCGGAATCAATCGCGCGGTAATCACAGGCTTGGGGGAAGCACGGCGCTTTTCCAGTTCTTTCTGCATCCGCTTCTTCGCCCGGGCGTCTTGCCAGTCTTTAAAACGGTTCCACAAAGCAATGACGAAAGCAAACCGCGTAGGCGCCCAAGTCTGCATCGCTGAAAAAGAAAACGCAGTCGAAAGATACAGTGCCACCGCCAGGAAACTGGCGCAAACGATGTACGCCCCCGCCACATTGAAGTAATGGATAAGGAAGTCTCCCAGGATTCTTCCCAAAATGCCTTCAATCGGGATGACCCCCATCCAGCGGACTTGTCCAGGCAAGAGTGATAAGAGTGCCGGGACAAACATGAGCAGCCATACTCCGCCCAGGAACTTTGCTACGGGCGACGGCACCTTTCGTGAACGAAACCATCTCATCCCGAGAACCGTGGCAAATACCGGAAGCAAGAATGCCCCAACGCCGAATGCTTGCAAAAGCAAATCGGAAACCAACGCGCCCGCCATTCCGATCCAGTTTCTGGCTGCGCGCGAGCCGGTCAAAACAGAGGCGCTGTTCAACGAAGGATCGAGTGGTGAATACGACGCCAATGCGAGGAACAAAAGGAGCGCGGAGACACACAACAGGAATCCGATCAGCTCATTGAGCCGACGATTGTTGGTGGGTGCGAAAATTCGAGGAAAAACTTTCATTCAGCGTATTTCGCGCATAGAGGCAAACGCCCGCCATGCCAGACCTACGCCAGAGCCTTTCAATTATGCCAAGAACCCGGGCACCCTACAACTCGCGATTTCTAGACCAGTATCGAGTTTGGTGTCATGCATCGGCTCTGGAAGTGTAAAAAAGGCGGTCGTTTTGACGACTTATGACAACTACGCACCCTGAAAAGTGCTCTAATTAGGAAAGTATCTCCGGGGGTACCCGTATGGCAATCCGCAAAACCCAAGTTGTTATGTCCTCGCTTGCCCTGACAGCGTCTTTGCTGCTCACGGTTCCGTCTTTTGCAGGCTCGCAGGTTCGAATCGTTCGGCTCAGCGATGTTGAAGGTATCGTGCAAATTAATCGCAACACACGCGCTTTTGAAAGAGCATTTTTGAATTTGCCTATCACCCAGGGAAACCAGGTGCGCACGCTGAATGATGGGCGCGCCGTAGTCGAGTTTGAGGAAGGCATCGCGTTGCGAATGGCCCCCGACACGACATCCGAGTTTTTACAACTCTCGCTCGACGATTCTGGGCAGAGAGTTTCGAATGTGCGACTCCAGTCTGGAGAGCTCTATGTTGAATTCAAAGATCCGAAAAACGACCGGTTAACCCTTAGCTTTGGGCGCGAGATGATCGTTTTCACGCAACCTGCTCACCTCCGGGTTACTGTGGCGGATGGAAACGTCGCGGTCGCGGTTTTTAGCGGCGAGGTCGACGTGCAAGCCCCGTCAGGCAAGGTTCAAGTGGCGAAGAATCGTACTGCAATATTCAACCTCGCTGATGGCAACGATTCCAGCAAGGTAGCCAAAGACATTGAGCCAGAGCCTTACGACGCTTGGGACAAGCAGCAAGACCGCTATCAGCAACGTTACAGCAACGACTTGGTCGCGAGTGCGTCTCCGTACTCTTATGGGACGGCCGATCTCAGTTACTACGGAACATATTTCAACACACCAGGTTACGGTTTGCTTTGGCAGCCCTATTTTGCGGGTGCCGGTTGGAATCCCTTTATGGATGGGGCGTGGGCACTTTATCCGGGCGCTGGTTATGGCTGGGTTTCCGCTTATCCATGGGGATGGACGCCTTACCATTCCGGTTCGTGGGCCTTTATTCCTGGCCGCGGATGGGCGTGGCAGCCAGGCGGGACTTGGATGGCAGTGACCGCTTACCCGCGAGTGCTGAATGCTCCGGCAAATTTTGTCGCGCCAAAACCGCCAGCAGCCGGTGGGCAGAGTGTTGTCGTGGTCAGCCGCAATGCCTCTTCAATTTTTGCGGGGAAATCCACAAGCAAGGTCGTAATTCGAAATGACTCTGCTGGACTCGGGATTCCGAGAGGTGAGGTGAACAACCTTGCCCAAATTTCTGCACGGGTCAATACGCAAGGTGCTGTCACAGCCAGGGTTCATGCGGCCCCGGTGCAAACAGAAACCGGGCAATCGGGAGCTCAGCCATGGCCCGGAACGAGGTCGTCGGGCTTCCCGTCGTCGCCGTATCCGACCCCGGGAACAAATGCAGGGATGAGTCATCCGGCAGGATCTGCGGTGCACTCAGCTCCGGCGGGACGTGGGGCTAGCAAGAATTAAGCAGGACCCGTTCAGGCGCAGCAGACGTCACTACTACGCCCGCGTATCCAACGACCATCTCGGGGTCGCCCGAGACGTCTCCCGACGTTGCGTAAGAGACTAGTTCGACCGAGGGTGTGCCCAAGCGCTTTGCCGCCGTCAGCATTGTGACGGTGGGCCCGAATCCGCACATGCTGATATTTTCTTTCTTGACCACATCGAACAAACCTCGAGGGTCCAACGCCAGGATTTGCTTGATCGCGCGTGCATCTTTCTTTCGGGTAGTCTCGTCGTTTTCGTAATGATTCATGTCACTCGACGCGACAATCAAAACCGGTTCGGCTTGAGCTAGCACCACATTTGCCAGCGCAACGCCGAGCGCCTCAAGCAAGTCGAATTGTCCTGTGCCCAAGGCGACGGGGACAAACTCGAAATCTGGCCGGAGTATTTGCAGGAATGGCAACTCCACCTCGATGGCGTGTTCGGCGTGGTGTGCCTCCGAGTTCTCCGTCAGCGGCGAGAACGAATCCTTCAGCGCATTGGCCAGATTAGAGGCAATCGGCACTGACCCGAGCGGAGTTTCCCACGCTCCCTCACTCATGATCGCGAGCGGCCTGCCGACACCTGTGTGATTAGGACAAAGAATGATGCAGCGTCTGGGAATATTGATTTTGGCAAATACAGCGCCAGCTATGCGGCCAGAATAAATGTATCCGGCGTGCGGAACTACGCAGCCGAGTGCGTCTACTTTCTTTTCCTCCGGCGATAGATACGACCGCACTTCCGCCGTGAGAGCGATGGGGTCTTTCGGATAGAAGCGTCCTGCGACGGCGGGATTGCGAACGCCCATCTGATTTTCCTATGCGCGCGATGCTCCGAGTGCACCATTCGACAGTGCGCGGAATAATGCCGCCGTCTTCTCCAACGTCAGCGCCTCGGCCCTCACATTCGGCTTCACGCCAGCTTTTTCGAGCGCGGCGCGCAATACTTCCGGTTCGTATTCGGATTTCAAATTATTCCAAAGAGTCTTACGCTTCTGTCCGAAACTCAATCTCAGGAACTTCACGAACCCCGCTTCCGGCACACGCAGCGTGTCCAGCCGTGGATCAATTGCAAGCCGTACAACGGTGGAATGAACTTTTGGTGGCGGCGAAAACGAATCTGGGGGCAGCGTGAAAAGCTTCTCGACCCGAGAATAAAGTTGAGCCGTCGCCGAGAGTAGCCCATACTCGCTCTTTCCAGGCTTCGCCGCGAGGCGGTCGGCCACTTCACGTTGCACCATCAATACGATTTCCTCAACGTACTTGCGATACTGAAAGAGCCTCAGCAGAATATCTGACGTTATGAAATACGGAAGATTGCCGACCACCCGCGCCGGTTCAGGTTGGTGATTTATCCCGGGGCGCGTGCTTCCGGGCTTCGCCCCGAAGAGCGTATCGAAATCGATGGCCAGAATGTCGCCCTCGATGATTTCTACATTTGGCGTCAACGCAAAGTTCATCCGCAGCTGCGCAGCCAGAACACGATCAAGCTCCACGGCAATCACTCTTCGTGCTCGCCGCGCGAGGAGAGCAGTTAATGCGCCACGTCCAGGGCCGATCTCGAGAACCGTGCTCTGCGAAAGATTTCCCATCGCTTCGACAGTTCGCATGGCGGCTGATTCATCGATTAAAAAATGCTGGCCGAGTTTTGGCTTACGATTGAGACTGGGCCTGTTTGCAGAAACCTTCGGCACATTGACCCTCTTTCTTTGTGGCGAGTAGACTAACGTCCGGCTTGCAGTTAATTAGAGCGCGCGACAATAGTCAGTGTTACGGTCCCATGATAGCTTGCCTCAGCCGCCCCAGCCTAGATTGAGGAGGATTTGTTCTCATGCATATCGCTTTCGTAGCCTCAGAATGCGTGCCTTATTCCAAGACGGGCGGCTTGGCTGATGTGGTAGGCGCGTTGCCTCGGGCGCTAGCCGCCGCCGGGCATGAGGTAAGCGTTTATCTTCCTCGGTACCGCCAGACCAAGCTTACGAATGCGAAGACTCTTATTCAAAGCCTCACCATCCCCTTCGATGATCATTACCGGTTCTGTTCCATCCTTGATGGTGGAACTCATAATGGAGTGCGCTTCTACTTCGTGGAATATCCGTACTACTTCGATCGCGACGGCCTTTATGGAACCTCCGCGGGGGACTTCCCCGACAATGCCGAACGATTCGCCCTCCTTAGCCGGGCGGCGCTTGAGGCTTCGAAAGTCTTTGGCGTTCCACAAGTGTTTCATTGTCACGACTGGCAAAGCGCCCTAATTCCGGTATTGTTGCGAACTCAATACGTCGAAGATCCCGTGTTTCGCGAAGTGGCAACCGTGTTCACCATTCACAACATGGGATACCAGGGAGTGTTTTCGCCCGATACCTTGCCATTGCTCACTTTGCCATGGGATTTATTCACGATCTTGAAGATGGAATTTTTTGGCAACGTAAATTTTCTAAAGGGCGCGCTGGTCTATGCCGATTTTGTGACGACCGTCAGCCGGCGGTATAGCCAGGAGATCCAGACTACGGAATTCGGCTTTGGTTTGGATGGTGTACTTCGAGATCGCTCCTCGACCGTCACTGGAATTGTTAATGGAGTTGACTATGAGGAATGGAATCCGAAGACCGACAAATTCATTGCAGCCCAGTATTCTTTTGAAGACTTGAGCGGCAAGATGAAGTGCAAACAGGACCTGCTGAGTGCGTTTGGAGTCGCGGCCCAAAACCCCAGCTTGCCCGTTATTGGAATTGTCTCCCGCTTTGCGGCACAGAAGGGGTTCGATCTCATCGCCCAGGTTATAGACCGGTTAGTGCGGGAAGAAATGATCCTCGTAATCCTCGGCACTGGCGACAGGCAATACGAGAATATGTTCGCGCGGATTGCCAAACAATTCCCGGACAAGATTTCGGTAAAGATCGCATATGACAACGCATTGGCGCACAAGGTGGAAGCCGGCAGCGATTTGTTTCTAATGCCATCCAGATACGAACCTAGCGGCTTGAACCAAATGTACAGTCTCAAGTACGGTACCGTCCCTATCGTGCGCGCTACAGGAGGTCTCGACGACACTATCGAACAGTGGGACCCTCGTAACGGAAAAGGAACGGGTTTCAAGTTCATGGAATACAGCGGCGAGCAACTACTGTCGACCGTTAGGCTGGCATTGCAGACGTTTCAGGATCAAAGCTCATGGCAAATTCTAATGCGCAATGGCATGAGTAGAGATTTTTCGTGGAACGCCTCCGCCAGGGAATATGCGCGAGTGTACGAGCGTGCACGGCAAGCGAGAGCAGTCCCGCCGGTGACGGTAGCAGACACGCTGACGTTCGCGAATCGGTAGGCGTCACAGCTTTGAGGGTGTCACGCTATTCCTGAAGCTATGCAGCGGCGTTTTTGTAGCCACTTCTTTTGGGCACGTGCGAGACCGGCTTTTCGTGCAGGAGGAGTTCGGTGGCTTGTACACGCGGGTCACTGTGGAACCATTGCTGTACCACGTTGGCGTGAAGGAAATTTGTAATCGACAGAAGCGTCATTCCCTGATGGTGCGCCATCCAGCAGCGTACGACTTCAGGCCGATTTCTCCATGACAAGCTTCGCCGCGACTTTGCGGGAGTGAAGTCGACGGATTCATAAAATCCGTAAGGTCCAACCCATCGCTCCCGCACCATCCTGCGCAAATTTTGCAGCGCGGCTGACGGCTCGATATTCAACGCCAGAAATGTTGAATACGGCGAAATTACTGTCGCGTTGAGTTCGCCCTTCCTTAGTGCCAGGGGCGGCAGTCCGAAGGCGTAATACTGATAGTTGCCGGCTTCGTCGGTTAGCGAGTAAGCCGACTCCGAGATTCCCCAAGGAATGTTTCTGGAGGCCGTGTAGGCTTGCTGCGCGCGAACTGACGCCGATCGCGACCTCTCAAGCAGAGTATCCGGAAATGTCCGCATCCACAGCGACGGCATAAGGTATTCGAACATCGTGCCCGTCCAGGACAGCAAAACTGGATGCCCTCGATCCACCACATGGGCGCGGCCCAGCAGGAACCAACTCTCTTGCGGAATATCCTCTTTGGCAATTGCGGTAAACAACGCGATGCACGATTCAGATGCGAGTAGATCGTAACAAGCGGGATTCAGCTGCTGCGACTCAACGTCGAACCCGACCGATAAAAGCTTTCGTTTCGGATTCAAGAGAAACTTGAAATCCATCTCATTCGAAAGCCTGGCGGCGATGTCGCTAATCTTTCGAAGTTCCCTGATAAGTCGGGCGACATGCGATCGAGCTTCAGGAAGCACACCTTGCAATCGGCGGTAAAGAGCTTTTTGATCTTCGGCTCCAGCGGAGTTCTCTGCGCTTTGCAGACGCGAGGCGAGAGTGTCAATAAAGTCCGGGACCCGCTCCAGGGCGAGAATGTCCCATCCAGATTTCGCGTTCACCGCCGCATCGTCGCGCAGTGAACTAAATTCAGGCAACAGCCAGGGCGCCGACAACCGGACCATCTGCCGTGCAGATTCCAAGCGTGCCCGTGCTTGCTCCCGAAACCATTGTGCATCGGCTTCCTTCTTGGACTTCGGAGGCGTGGAGGGATCCTGCAAATACTCCTGTGAAAAATCAAGCAACGATTGCAGCCAGTCTTCCCGGATGCGCTGCTGAAGCTCGATCAGGCGTTGGCGCGGGAAGGCCCGCAGACCGGTCAGAATGCGAAGATGATCTACAAATCCTTCGGCGAGAGCCGGTTGCAAAGCTGGACGGTGCAACCAGTCAAGCGCCCCCTGTTGAAGAGTCCAAAGTGACGCGACGAGATTGCCACTATCAACCGAGGAAACAAAGGTAGGAGTCAGCGGTACCAGGGTTCGGGTGTCGTACCAGTTGAGCAAGTGGCCGCGAAACTTCGGAAGCTTCAATGTCGTTGCCAGGGTGCGGAGCGTTTGCTCCGCAAATTCAGAAACTGTGAGGTAACCAAACTCACACGCAGCCTGTCGAGCGTTCAGAAGAAACCCTAAATTGGTTGGCGAAAGCCGCGCCGCGATGGTTGGAGGATCTTCCTGTAAATTGTCGGGGATTAGCCAGTTGTGCTTCGAGGTGCTTAACTCCGCAAAGTACCGCCAGGTCCGAATAGCTGAACGCCGTAAGAACGAGTCGTCCCTTTGCGACGCTAACTTGTGCGAACTGTGGTGAGGACGGTTCAGCCAGACGGAAATGAGTTTGCTGCCGGCCCACAACATTAAGATTGGCAGTGCCGACGCGAAAGCGCCTTTCCGCGCGAACCAAACAGCCAACCCCAAGCCGATTGCTACCACCGGGACCCAATTCATATAAATGTCGACAGGCGTACGTTTCTCTCGCCCCAACTCCACTTCAGCCGCAGTCTCCCATTCCAGCAAACGCCGACCGGTGAAGACGCGCCGGATGAAAGTTCGCACTACCGCATCCAACGACACCAGCATCTGGTGCGCGAGGAAAGTCATTATCAGGAACACACTGAAGTTAGCGTTGAAAAGCGATTTCAACGCTTCGTGAGCGATGTCCGATTTTCTTTGCGAGACCGCGCGAATCAAATCAAATAGAAAGCGGAACCAGGCCGGCACAAACAGAATCGCGATTGTGGCCAACGTCCAATAGATGGGCTTCCCCGGGAGCACAAGCCATCCCAGAACCAGAAGTAAGAATGTGGCAGGCTCAACCAAGCTTCTGCGGAGGTTGTCGAAAATCTTCCACTGTGAGACCACCGAGATCGGATTGCGCACCTTCTTTCCGGATTCATCCGGCACCTGCCCAAACAACCATGCGGTAATCTGCCAGTCTCCGCGCAACCAGCGATGCTTGCGTCGATTGTGGGCACTGTAGTGCGACGGATAGTCTTCGATAACCTCGACGTCGGTCACCAGCCCTGCACGGGCATAGGCGCCTTCAATAAGATCGTGACTTAGCAACGCATTGCGGGGGAACCGCCGGTCGAGCACCTGCTGAATGGTGTCCACTTCATAAATTCCCTTGCCGGTGTAACTTCCCTCTCCGTACAAGTCCTGATACACGTCTGAAATGGCGCGGGTATAAATGTCGAACCCAGTCTGACCGGAATAAATATTTGCCAGGCGCGATGATGCGGCGCTCTGAACGCTCACCGTCACCCGGGGCTGCAGGATTCCATAACCCTCCACAACTACGTTACTTTCAGGATCGATGATCGCCTGGTTTAAAGGATGGGCGAGGGTTCCGATCATTCTGTGTGCCGCCCCTCGCGGGAGTTCAGTATCGGAATCGAGAGTGATTACGTAACGCACCCGCTTAAGAAGAGACAGGTCTCCGATCTTCACCGGAAAACTGTCGAACTGCTGACGCAATAATTTGTTCAAGTCTAAAAGTTTTCCGCGCTTCCGCTCCCAACCCATCCATACACCTTCTCGCGGGTTGTAAACGCGATGACGATGAAGGAGAAGGAACGAGCCACTGTGTTGATCTGAATATTTCTCGTTCAATCCTTGAATCAGCTGCGAGCAGAGGTCAATCAAAGGATCATCTTCGCGCGAAGGTTGGCGTGAATCCGGCAGATCACTCAGCAACAGAAAATGCAAGTTCGGATCATGATTTCCCAAAAACCGTACTTCAAGATCATCTACAAGTCTTCGTACTTGCTTTTCGTTCAGCAGAAGTGTGGGTACCGCTATCAGCGTCAGACAATCGTCGGGAATTCCATCCGAGAAATCCAGTTTGGGAAGAATTTCCGCCGGGAGCAGCGACGTCGTCAGATGATTCATAATTTGAACAGCGCTCTCTGAACAGGGGAGCAACAATGCGAGGAGTGACAAAAAGATTAGCGCGGGAGCGCTGTGGGGGTCCGTCAGCAAAACCACCAACGCCGACATAATAATGAAGGACAACAGCGCTATTCCGGGTACGTAAAATTCGTCCGGGTGGCGACGGAGAAACGACTGAATTCGGCTTCCGATGGACGGTCGGACCTTCACCTCGTGATAAAGAAGATCGCGGCCTTCGGCCAATAGGTAGTACCCAACGTGAGAGCGGCGAACTGTGAGGCGCGAATTCGGCGGTGCCGTTTTCTCAGCGCTCTGCGCCAATTTCAGCACACGCTGAGCTACTTCCATTTCCGTGAAATCGCAATGCGCAGCTATTTCAACGACCTTTTTTCGATACAATTCCCGGCTGTCGAAATCCATGCGGGAATAGGCATTCGCTGGATCCTGCCGCAGTATCTCGTCGAAAACAACCAATGGCTCGATAATTTCTTTCCACGATGTCTCGCCAATTTCTCTCAGGCTCCGAATGCAAACGCCAACACCGCCGAGGCTTTGTTTGTCCGCTAGAACCTGAGGCCCGCGAGCCGCAACTTCTTCGAGCAAGGCGAGCTTCACACATGGGATCAGCCCCCAAAGCTCTCGTATATTGAGGATGCTGACCTGCTGAAACGCATGGACATAGCAGGCGAACGCCGGCTCGGTGAAAACGTAACCGGTCGCCTGCAGAAATCCCTGTGCGACAGCCGCAGCTCGAGGAATGCTCTCTCCTTCGACATACGCATGAGGTATTTTGCTCAGAGTCTTCACGGAATCAGCGGTTGCCTGCAACTCCGAATAGAGCAACCGAACATTGTCATGTAGCCAGCGAAAGTCGTCAGAAACGGGCTCTTTAGGAGTCGGTGTTTGAAGCGCATCCAAGAGTGGAGGAAGTCTTTTATTCAGGTCGCGCCGCCGTTTTACAATCCATTCCGATGACTTCACGTTATGCTGCAAGGGCAAACTATGCGCGAGCTCGGACGCATGCCTCGACAGTTCTTTCAATTCCGAACCTTGCCGATCAAGGGACTCCGCGTGTCTTGTCTCTTCGTGGATAGCCTCGATATTGGGATTCTGCGGCATCTGTGTTAGTTCCTAGCGATAGCTTGCAGCTTGCATTTCGAACATCTCGGCGTAGCGACCACCAAGCCGCGACAATTGGTCGTGACTGCCTTCTTCCGCAATCTTGCCGTTTTCCAAAACTATGATCCGATCCGCCATGCGGACAGTCGAAAATCTATGTGAAATGAAAAGCGCCATCTTTCCTGCGGTGAGTTCAGCGAAACGATGGAAGACCTCGAATTCACTGCGAGCGTCCAGCGCAGCGGTCGGCTCGTCCAGAATTAGAAGCTGCGCCTCCCTCAAGTAGGCTCGCGCCAGTGCGATCTTTTGCCATTCTCCGCCAGAGAGGTCGACGCCTCCATCAAATCGGCGGCCCAGCATTTGTTCATACTCTAGCGGGAGCTTGGCTACAACCTGATCCGCAAGACTCTTTCGTGAAGCCATCTGCAGGAGCTTTAAATCGTCGAGCTTTTCGATCTGGCCGACGGCGATGTTTTCTCGCGCCGTCATCTCGTAGCGCATAAAATCCTGAAAAATGACGCCGATTTCACGGTAAAGATCTTCGAGGCTGTATTCCCGAAGATCAACCCCATCGAGAAGGATTTGGCCTTCCGTGGGATCGTAGAGGCGGGTTATGAGTTTCACGATGGTGGTTTTGCCCTGCCCATTTTCACCTATGAGCGCGACCCGTTCTCCGGGACGAAGATGAAAATTTAACCGATCCAGAATCAGCCGCGGGCTTCCCGGATAGCTGAACGACACGTTTCGAAAATCGAATCCAGCAACGATTGGCCGCGGAGCCGGCAGCGCGTTCGCCTTTGAACGAATTGTCGGCTGCATTTGGAAAAATGCCAGCAGATCGGTCAGGAATAAGGCCTGATCCGCGATTCCCGAGATGGTTGAGAAAATTTGCTGAATGTTGTTGCTCGCCTGCAATATCGCGCCGGAAAGCAAATACCAGGTGCCGACAGAATATGCACCGGTCACGGTCTTCCAGATCACAATCACATACGCGGAATAGTAGCCCGCGGTGGCGATGATTGAAAGGAAGGCGCCCGCGACCAGTCTGCGGCGCGAGAGTCCGACATTTTCTTCGTAGATTTCATCCGAGAGGCGGGTGAAGCGGTTGGTCAGAAAATCCTTAAGCCCGAAAAGCTTAAGCTCTTTCGCCGCTTCCTTACTGCCCCCCACAACGCGGAGATAATCCATCTGCCGTCGAACCGGCGTCTGCCGAAAATTCTTGGCGTATCCCAGAAAAGCGAAGTGGCTCTCCCCTAGAAATGCAGGAATGACACCCCCCACCAGCAACAGCATCAACCACGGTGAATAGACGACAATCGTCACCGATAAGGTCAGAGTGGTAATTACCAACTGCACGAGCCGTCCGATCGCCTGGATCATCCCGAGGCGATCCGTGGCCTGTACTCTCGCCCGTTCTAAGCGATCGTAAAAAACAGGATCTTCGTAGGCGATCAGATCGAGATCCGCCGCATGCTTCATCACCTGAATACTGACATGGCGAGTGTATTTGTCGGCGAGGAGTGAGTCGGAGTAATCGATGGCCCGCGCCAATATGCTGGTCAGCACCGCCAGGGAAAATTCCGTCGCAACCAGCCACCAGAATCTAGGACCGACTGGCTGGTGGGCTGAAGCAGCATGTACGATGCGATCCAGAATTAATTTCGGAATCCACAAAAGCGCCAGTGGAAGCAGCGAAGCAACTACGCGGGAAAGGAGACCAAAGGTAACCACCCCAGGCCCCGACTGCCAGACGATTTTGAGAACGGGAGGGACATTGCGCAGCGCCGCTAAACGCTCCTGCCACCCACCCCGAAAATCTTGATCCTTCGCCATACGAAATTTGAGACTGTTTCGATGAATTGAGAGGAAATCAATCCGTTCAGGCTCACAACTCAAAAGAGTATTACCGCCGAAACTGTAAAGATGCTTTAGTACCTGCTAAGGTTTGTTCTAACACATACTTAGCGCTAATTGTTGTCACATGGAGCGACGCCCGGCCAGATACCTCCTCACCTACCAAAAGCAACTCGGGGAACTCTTAAGTCGCTAAACACGTACTGTTATTATGCCGTGTACAGTTCCGGCAGCGCCAAGGAGGCAACATGCGAAAGCTCGGGAGAACTATCTGGGTCGTTGCAGTACTCGCAGCGGCATTGATTGGAGGGTCTCCAGCAGCCAAAGCTGCGTCCCCTGACGATCGCAACTCAATCGTCATCATATTCAAGGATGGCCATCAGCAGACTTTCCCGATGGCTGATGTTGCCCGAATCGAATTCACTTCTCCAGCCTCCACCTCAACAGGATCACTGCCGGCGCGCTTTGTAGGTAAATGGAAGGTTGGGGACGGCGCGGGAGGAACCTTCGTAATCACATTGCAGCGGAATGGAGAAGCGAACAAAACCACTGGATCTCCCCACGGCACTTGGACGGTAGTCGATGGCGAGGCCCGGATCACGTGGGATGATGGCTGGCGCGACGCAATCCGCAAAGCCGGCGATGGGTACGATAAAGCCGCTTTCGAGCCTGGCAAGACCTTCTCCGATAGCCCTTCGAACGTTGCCAGTGCGAAGAAGAATACGGAACCAATCTGAGCTGGTTACGGTCGGAATCAGGTTTAACGTGAGCGATATTGACTCTGTGGCAACGCGCCTCTACATTTGTCGATATCAACCGCTTTCGGCAGAGTCGTGCAAGTTTTGCATAGTACAATAGAAGAACTAAACGGCTGGCCGAGAGTTTTGCATCCAGGCGCATCTAACCAGCATAGTATTTGTTGAATCCCCCTCGTTTGGTTGGAAATCACTCCTTAGGAATTACCTGTCTTAATGACTTGGAATAGACGTCAGTTTTTGCAGGCAGTTGCGGCCGGGACCGTAGGTTTGCCATTCGCTGGACGAAGCCTCGCCTCGCAGATGCTCCTTCCCCGTAGTGCGTCAAATACTTTGAATACCCCTGAGCCAGACGTTGAACTTCTAGACGAACTACAGCGAGCCTCCTTTGAATTCTTCTGGAATGAGACGAATCCTCACACAGGCCTGATTCGCGACCGCTCCAATGCCGACGGTGGGGATAGTCGCACAGCGACTAGCATCGCAGCCACTGGGTTCGGCCTGACTGCGCTCTGCATCGGGCAGCAACGCGGTTACCGGTCGCGCCAGGAAATTACCGCCCGCGTGCGCAAGACCCTTCATTTCCTGGCTCACGATGCACCTACTGTTGAGGGTTTTCTCTATCACTTTATCGATATCAATACCGGGAAACGCCTGGTCGGGTCAGAGATCTCGCCTATCGACATGGCGATCTTGCTCTGTGGCGCGCTCACCTGCCGGGAATACTTCCATGACCCCCAGATTCGGCGTGATGCTCAGGAACTTTACCATCGCGTGGATTGGCCTTGGGCCCTTAATAAAGGCCAGACATTTGCCCTGGATTGGACTCCCGAATTCGGCTTCAGTCCCTTGCGATGGGACGCATATTGCGAGTTGATGATGCTGTATCTATTGGCGATTGGGTCGCCCACCCATCCGATTCCGGCGCAGTCTTGGAACAATATTCGCAGACCAGAAATGGTATACGGGAATTACCGTTTTATCTCCACCCCGGCCCCTTTATTCGTGCACCAATTTTCCCACGCGTGGTTCGATTTCCGAAACAAGCGCGACCTGTATGCGAACTACTTTGAGAATTCAGTGATCGCTTGCCGGGCTCATCGGCAGTTCTGTACCGAGCTGAGCCGCGAATTCCCCTGCTATTCAGGCGACGTTTGGGGCATTACTGCTTCAGACTCTTCGCTGGGATACGTCGCCTGGGGCGGTCCTCCCATGCAGGGGCCCATCGATGGCACTATCGTTCCCGCAGCTTCAGCGGGCTCCCTTCCGTTTCTATTCAACGAATCCTTCGCAGTCTTGAGAAATTTGCGGGGATATTATGGGAAGCAGATTTGGAAGCGCTACGGTTTCGTGGACGCATTCAACCCGCTGACCGGCTGGACCAGTTCTGATGTACTTGGAATCGACGTAGGCATCGGCATGCTCATGGCAGAGAACGCCCGCACCCAGTTCGTATGGAATACCTTCATGCGTAATCACGAGGTAGGTGTGGGGTTAGAAAAAGCGGGCTTTCACTCGCTCTACGGCCCAACCCCGGACTTTGCCGATCAGTCGCCGCAACGACCACTGCCAGGCTGAACTCTGTGAGAGTCTCTTGCATCTCTCAGAAAGCGACGCTCTTTGCGTCCTCTGCGCGTGTGAGGTTGGCCCTACGCCCTCGTCAGGCCAAGTAGCAAAGACAGCCTCTCCCGAACCGCATCCAGAACGCTGGCGGATACAGAGTCAGCATATTTTGCTTTCCGTGCTCGCCAATCGACGTTCTTCACCGCATCTGAGAGAACAACTCCGGTGATTTTCGATCGGCCGGTTCGTTCCGGCAGCGGAACTTCGAAAGGGTAACCCTTGACCTGATTGGTAATTGGAACAACGACTGCCAGCCCCGTCGCGGCGTTGTAACCTCTTGAAGATAAAACCAGGGCAGGTCGCCAGCCACCCTGCTCATGGCCCGTCCGCGGATCTAGATCTACTTTGACAACGTGTCCCGCTTCAGGCACGTAGGCAGCCTTTACCATACCTCGTCCCCCGCAAGCCTGCCCCAACTCTGCTCCCGGTGCCGATTTCTCGGCGTGATGCCAGCCAGAAGAGACTCCAATGTCAGCTTCGGTCGTTGCGTTTCGATGAATATGCGTGCATCGTCGATCCCGATGACAACCTCGTCCCCCTCATGCATGTTCAACTGATCGAGAACGGTCTTCGGGATACGAACCGCGTGGCTATTGCCCCATTTGACGAGCTGAGTTCTCGCGACAGACATGGTTTACCTCATAGAGGAAGTATATACCTCCGGATATACGTGTCAAATCGCGTCTACCTGTCATTCTGCTTCTGCCGCAGCGAGTTTCGCAGGCTCTTTGAACTCATTCTTCTTCGGCGTTGTGGTGATCGCAATCACGCTGGCCAGAATCAACAACGTTCCTAAAATAGTGCGCCGCCCCAGTCCCTCTCCGCCGACAAAATATCCCAGAATCACGGCGACGACCGGGTTCACATATGCATAAGTTCCAACTCTGGTGGGAGACTCGTAATGTAGAAGCCAGACGTAAGCGGTGAACGCCACAATCGAGCCCGCGGTGATTAGATATATCAACGAGAACCATGCGGCCCACGAAACCGTTTCCGGACGAAATCCGGAGAACTCTCCGGTGAGTGCCGCGAGGATGAGTAACTGAACTCCTCCAGTAAGCATCTGTGCCGCGGCGCTCATGGGCTTCGAGGCCGGCAGAGGAATGCGCTGGGTAAGAATCGCAGCCACCGACCAACTGAACGAGCCGAGTAGCAGCGCAGCCGCTCCCAGGCGATCAACCGGGACTTCACCCAAGCTGAGCGAACGATTCATCAGCAATCCAACACCCAGAATCCCAACCGCAAGCGCGATTCCCAAGCGTAACGTAAGGCGCTGGGTTCGCAGGAAAATGATTTCGAGAAGTGTCATGAATACAGGAATGGTGGCCAGTATGACAGCTGTAATCCCCGACGGCACGCGCTGCTCTGCCCAGAACACGCAGCCATAGTCGACCACGAAGACTACTGTGCCCAGGAGTGAAGCTGCGGCCCACTGACGCCCGGTCGGCGTGGGCGTCCCGGTCGCCCGCATCCAGGCATAGAGAATCCCGCCGGCTGCCAAAAAACGAAGCCCAGCCAGAAGAAGCGGTGGCACCTCGTGCACGCCAATGCGAATCGCCAGGAACGTTGATCCCCAGACCAAGTAAATGATCGCAAACGCCAGCAGAATCTTCCATTTTGGCGGGCGAGTAACGTCGTTCATTACTGATAGATTGCCTTCGATTGACTACGGCGTCACGAAATATTGTTGCCGCATTTAACGTGAGGTCTAGAGATGATCCGGCCTGCGGATGGCGTTGACGGTGACTATTCGTATCTAAGCGCTTCTATCGGATTCAGGCCCGCGGCTTTGATGGCCGGCACCATCCCGCTCACAATGCCCACAACACTCAATATGGCAGTTGACCAAAACAATGTGGCGGCGTTGATGACCAGGTGGATGTCTCCCTCGCTGGCATCGGTTTGAAACGCGCTCCACAGAGTTAACGACCCCACAGACCACGAAACGACGTAGGCGAGTGCGACACCCAGAAGGCCTCCCAAGAATGTTATGGCAAGGGCCTCAGCAAGGAACTGGCAGAGGATGTGCCATTTGAGCGCGCCCAACGCCTTTTCCACCCCGATCTCCCGAGTCCGTTGGGTTACCGAGACGAGCATGATATTCATCAAGCCCACACCGCCAATCCCAAGTGTAAGCAGGCCAATAAACCCGAGCAGGACTTTGATAGCAATGGAAATGATAGTGAGATCAGCCAAATCCTTGATGGCATCGAAGACAAAAATCGCGCGTTCGTCCTTTGGATTAAAGCTGTGATGAAAAGCCATCGATTGCTTAACGGCTTTCGCAACTTTTTCGTGTTCTCCTTCGTAATCCATCATGATCGCGTCGAGGTAGTAACTATTTTTGAGATCACTCACGGCGCTGTAAGGGACGTAGATCAAAGTATTCATGTCCTCATCACCACCCGAGATTACGTGCTTGAGTACGCCAATAACCTTGTAAGAGATACCGTCGATGCGAACGTTCTCGCCGATCGCATTTTGGCCGGAGAACAGCTTCTTTTTGGCATCGGCGCCCATCACCGCTACGCGGCTGTGAGTGAAGTTCTCGGCCTCTCCAAAGAAAGTGCCGTCTGCGAGTTCCATGTCGCGTATTTTCTGATAATTCGCGTACGTTCCTCGAATGCCGTAGTTAGAGCTCCGGGTTCCATATGTCACCAGGCTTTGCTTGTCGACTTCGGGCGAGATTCGCGTAATCGATGGAATTTCGGCGCGTAGGTAATCCACATCTTGGATCGTTAAACGAATTTGCGTGCCTGCCTTACTCCCCCCGGCTTCCAAGGATGTGCGGCCGGGGAAAATCCCAATCATGTTACCGCCGAAGCTGCGAAACGCGATCATGAGTGCGTTCTGAAAACCAGAACCGTAAGCAAGCAAGAGGACAACCGTTGCAATCCCCCATGCCATGCCAAGCATGGTGAGCACCGAGCGACGGCGGTTGTACTTCAGTGCGGTGTATGCCTGTTGTCCTAAGTCGCCGAACATGATTACTCCTGCCGCAGTGCTTCAACTGGAGGAAGCAAGGCGGCCTTGCGCGCCGGATAAAGGCCAGCAATGATGCCAGCAATCGATAGAGACACAATCGCAGTGAGTGCCGATGCTGGCACGATGCGTGGAGTGTCGAAACCCTGAGGAGAAGGTAACTGAGCCAGTAGCGCCACAAAACCCGCAGAAATCGCCAGACCGATTCCTCCACTGAACGTTGTTAAAAACGCTCCTTCCACAAAGAACTGGGTAAGGATATTCCGGTGAGTCGCTCCAAGAGCCTTTCGCAAGCCGATTTCCTTGGTTCTCTCAGTTACCGAAACCAGCATAATGTTGATAATCCCGATTGCTCCGAGGGCCAGCGTCACCACGCCTACTACTCCCAAAAACCAATCCATCGCGTCGAAAATGAGGCCCACTTTCATCGACTCTTCGATCGTGTCCCAATCCTCAAATGCATCTTCCATTTTTGGGTCAAAGCCATGTTGGCGGGCGATAATCTCGTGAACCTCGTTCCTCGCTTCGAGATGCATTTCCTTGGTCAAAGGGCGATAGTTGATGAACGAAACGGCATCCTGGGACTGCCATCCGGTAAGCGGGAAGAGCATTCGCATTGTTTCAAGCGGGATGAAGATGCGGCCATTGGTTCCGTTTTGGCCTTCCTTGCCGATTTTCTCCACTACGCCGATTACTTTGAAATCGATCCCATTCAGCAGGATTGTGCTTCCGACAGCCGGTTGTCCCGGAAACATGTTCTTGAGCATCTCCCACCCTACTATTGCAACGCGACGATGCTCGTTGTTATCGGCATCATTCATCCATCGCCCGGGGCTAATAGGGACATTCCGAATCTGGTTGTACTCGGGAGCCACACCGAACACCTGACCATTGGCGCTGCTGTAGTCGCTTACCGCCCGGATATCTTCGCGGTCGATTACCGGCGACACGGCTCGCGAAAACTTAGCCTGGCTGCGAATCGCAATATAGTCGCCGTAGGTGAACGGGTACCGCGCAGCGGACTGATAACTGCCGGCTATAGCGGGTATGCGACCGGGGAACACGAACATAATATCTTGCCCGAGATTAGCGAGATTCTTGGCCTGCCCGCTGCGGAAGCCTTCTCCGAGGCCCACCAGTAGAAGCAGAGATCCGACGCCCCATGCAATCCCGAACATAGTCAGAAAGGATCGCAGTTTGTGAGCCCATAGCGTTCCTAAGGACTGTCGGATGATGTCGATCAGCGTTCGCATGAAATCTAGTGAATTGCCAGAGATTCGGCGAAAATCCGCCGGTTCCTAATGATAGTACGAACACCCGCCCTGCATCGTTCCCGGAATCTACGATTCTGAAGATTTGGGCGAAATGCGGCCAGAAAGCTGGCGAAACAAACGATCAGCCGTTCGGTGCTTGCGAGTAATCGTATACGCCACGTCCAGATTTTCGGCCAAGCCTGCCGGCCTTGACATACTGCACTAATAAAGGTGCAGGGCGATATTTGTCCCCCAGGGCCCGATGCAAATACTCCAGGATGTGCAGCCGAGTATCGAGTCCCACGAGATCCACCATCTCGAATGGTCCCATGGGGTGGTTAAGTCCCAACTTTACCGCTTTGTCGATATCCGCAGCGGACGCCACCCCCTCCTGCAGCATGTAAAAAGCCTCGTTGCCGATCATCGCATTGATGCGAGTGGTTATGAAACCAGGAGCCTCGCGAATGACCACGACTTCCTTGCCCATTCTTCTGCCGACTTCGACGGCGGCAGCTACGGTGTCCTCATCGGTCTCCAGCGCGCGAACGATTTCCAGCAACTTCATTTTGGGAACTGGATTGAAAAAATGCATGCCGAGACACTTCTTAGCGCGAGAGGTAACGCTAGCAATTTCGGTAATGCTCAACGATGAAGTGTTCGAAGCCAGAATGGTTTCTGGGCGACAAACCTTATCCAGCAGGGTAAAAATCTCAATCTTGGATTCAATCTCTTCCGGAACCGCCTCAATGACCAGGTCAGCTTGCTGCGCTGCATCCTCGACTGACCCTGCGTATTCCAAACGAATCAGCGCTGCGTTTACATCTTCGGAGGAAACTTTCCCCAACTCGATGGCTTTGTCGAGTTGAATTCTGATTTCGCTCTCGGCCTTTCGCAGC